>TARA_R110002020_G_scaffold154714_5_pt1 | contig 21782 bp, 23 predicted proteins | sample TARA_R110002020 | Tara Oceans TARA_R110002020 (sample SAMEA4396489) | marine metagenome | biome: Westerlies Biome; feature: [MES] marine water layer (ENVO:01000295) within the mesopelagic zone...; material: water (ENVO:00002006), including particulate matter (ENVO:01000060) such...
ACCTGATTTACTATTATCGTTACAATAATAGTGATGATAAAAATGAAATAACGATTCTTGATCGCTTTCAACTGTTTTTTCATGCTTAAATCCCCCTATGCAAGCTCATCTTTCATGAGTTGCTCGACGAATATAAATCATAAAATTTTCACGAATCAAAATGAACCTACACGCTAAGAATTACCGATGATATGCACAATTGAGCGATAAAAAACATAGAAACCGGTTTTTAAAAATTACAAAGAATAGAAACTTTTATTTTCCGCTGTACCAAACGCCTCTCAGCCAGTAGTGTTTATGAAGTCTGTCAAGAAGGTTATTTTGTAAATTATCAAGGTCTGAAACGGCTGTATTTGCAAGCGCCTGTTTATCATTTCTTATACCGGGAATAACTGTACTTACAGCTTCATGTGCCAAAGGAAATTTAAGAGCTAATTGTGGCATTGTGAGCTCTGTGTCTTTGATCTCTTCTTTAATTTTTTCAACACGATTTACAGCTCTTTCTAAACGATCTCCCGCAAAATAAGAATTACGAAAATCACCTTCGCCAAAGCTGCTGTCTACTTTATATTTACCTGTAAGTACACCTTCATCAAAAGCCACACGCACAATGACACCCACATTTTGCTCTTTGGCCACCGGAAGCAGTTGCGCTGCAGGCTCCTGCTCAAAAATATTGTAGATCATCTGTACCACATCCAGATAACCTTTTTGCATCAGTTCTATCACACAATTTTGATCTTGCTCAGGAGTCGAAATTCCTATTGCTTTAATCTTGCCCTCATTCTTAAGATCCTTTAGAACTTCAAGAGCAGTAGGATTGTGATTCCATGCGCGGGTCCAGGTGTGCAATTGTAAAAGATCAATACAATCTGTATTTAGATTAGTGAGGCGCTCTTCAATATTTTTACGAATATATTTTTCCGGATATCTTTCTTCAATTTTGCAATACGGGCTGGGAGGCCAGATTCCTTCTACAGGAGGCATTTTTGTAGCAACAATTACTTCTTCTTTTCTTGTTTTAAGAATTTCTGCGATTATCTTTTCACTTTTTCCGTTGCCATATCCTTCAGCGGTGTCTATAAAGTTAACCCCGTTATCTATGGCAGTATGCAAAGCTTTTTCTGACTCTGAATCTTCCTGATGACCCCAGCCCCCGCCAATTGCCCAGCCGCCAAAGCCTATTTCTGAAACTTTAAATCCGGTTCTGCCTAATATTCTGTATTTCATAAAGCTGTTTTTTAGCTATAAAAGCCGATTTTTCATGCGTTTTAGCTATTTTTTTCAGGTCTTATTATCATTCTTAGATCTTGATTTTTACTAAAATAATCTATAGACCAGTTATAAAAAGTACGCAGTTGATCATGTCTGTTTATCAACGAAAATAAATGCACAAATAACCAGATCATCCAGGCAACAAAACCTTGTAGATGAATACGCGGTTTTGGGATATCTGCAACCGCTTTGGTCTTACCAATTATTGCCATAGAGCCTTTGTCTGTGTATCTAAAAGGCAGTGGTGCATTACCCTGATCTATGCGCTGTAAGTTTTTTGCAAGCATTTTACCTTGCTGTATAGCAACTTGCGCTAATTGCGGGTGACCCAGAGGAAAATCTTCATCTGTGTACTGTATACAAGTATCACCTATGGCGTAGATATTATTAAAGCCTTCAACTTTATTGTATTCATTTACTTTTAAACGATTACCGCGTTCATAGTATTCGGCTGCGATTCCTTTAAAAGTAATTGCTGTAACACCCGTAGCCCAGATCAGGTTTTTGCTTCTTAAGTAATTACCATCTTTAAAATAAACACGCTCACCGTCATAATCAACAACGCGCGTATTAAGCAACACTTTAACGCCTAAACTTTTAATAGCATCTAAAGTATAGCTTTGTGATTTTTCACTCATGGGCACAAGAAGTCTGTCTGCGCCATTAACGAGGTAGATAGATGCTCTGGTGTTTTTTAATTCTGGGTATTCTTTTTGAATGATAGATTTACTCATCTCTGCCAGAACACCAGAAATTTCTACGCCGGTTGGGCCGCCACCCGCAATAACCATAGTAAGTAATTCTTCTCTTTCAGCTTCATCTTTACATTTTGTTGCGACTTCAATACGCTCAAGTAGTGTATTGCGCATAGTGAGCGCATCATCAAGCGTTTTCATAGGGATGGCATATTTCTCTATATTTTCAAGGCCAAAGAAATTTGTCTTTGTTCCCGTTGCCATAACCAGAAAATCATATTCTATCTCTCCGTTTGAGAGAATTACTTTATTTTCTGAAGGAACGATCTCAAGTAGTTCTCCCATCCAGAAAGTGACATTTTCCCTACCGCTAAAAAAGGTACGAAAAGGATAACTTATTGAAGAAGGTTCAAGAAAACCTGTTGCGACCTGATAGAGTAGAGGCGGAAAAAAATTGTAGTTGTTCTTATCAACGAGGGTAACATGAAATTCATATGTCTTTCGCAGAGCTTTAGCAAGATTGATTCCACCAAAACCGCCACCTATGATAACTACTCTTTTTTTCAATTCTTTATTTTTTAAATGAACATTCTATTTCATTTCAACTTCACAAAATGTATCACAAATTAAGAACTTAGATATCAATAAAGTCTCAAAAGGAAAAATTTAAGATGATTTTAAATATCAGTAAAAATCGGTCGATTATGGTCAAAAATCAGTTGCTAACATAAAAAACCTCCTGAATAGGAGGTTTTTTTATGTTAGCAAGCGATTATATTTTAGATTATTTTCCTGGAAAGGCGTAGATAGAATCGTTAATCTGCGGGTTCACTACAATCTCTTTTACCTCGATAGGTTGACCACCTTGCTTTAAAGCGAAAGGAAAATAAAGGCCTTCTACTTCTTTATAGTCTCCCATATTCACTTTCATAGATTGACCCACTTGCATGGTCTCAATTGCGACCGGATAATATGTTTTAGTATCAAAATAGAAAAAGCTGCTGCTGGGCGTTTCTGCGCCATTTACCATTACGGGTTCCTGAGTAAGCTTTACCTTAAAGGTTTCTTTGCCTGCTATAGTGTCTTTACCCACATATTCTGCCTCGTAGCCTTTATTTTTATAATCAAACAACGGACTGGGAAAATCATTGGCATTCAGTTTCATGTTATCAGACATTTCTTGTTTGCTTTTTTCAGGTTGCATGGTCATTAAATTAGTTGTCCATAAAGTTTCACCGTCAAAAGCCAATTGGGTAAAAGATTGACCCTGAAAGTCAACTACAATAGCCTGTTTTCCCTGGCTTGAATTATAAATTGTAACAGGAATGTCCATACCACCCTGATTTACTGAAGCTGTAGTTTTAGTAGCCTGTAACTTACCCCAGGCATCTTTACCGCCGGTCTTTTCAAAGTATTTATTAATTATTTCGTCAGCAGTCTGTGCATGAGCTGCTACCGTACCTATAAGAAACAGAACAATGGTTAGAGATTTTAATATTTTCATAGCATAATTATTTATAGCATCGCATAGTTAATGCATTTTTTGAGTTAATCATAATTATTGAGTTCATTTTTTAAGCGGGATAAAAAATTCCCACAAGGGTTAGTTTTGACTAAATCATAATTTAAATGACCTTAATTTTTCATATTAAGAAAGTATATTTACATCAAAACGTTAATTTATGAAATTCGGAAAAGTTGACGATCCTTCAATAATAGACTTTAAAATCCCGCCAGATCATTCAGATACAGCGCGAGTTTTGAAGAAAAATGATAAAAAAGAGAAGTTTGATGTCTATGTAGGCTGTGCCAAATGGAACAGACAAGATTTAAAAAATTTCTACCCAAGAGGAACAAAGGATGAACTCGAATATTATTCTTCACAGTTCAATTCAATAGAACTGAATGCCACTTTTTACAGGCTTTTTCCAAAAGAACAATATGAGAAGTGGTATGAGAAATCTCAGGATAATTTTAAGTTTTTCCCAAAAATAACTAATGACATTAGCCATTACAAAAGGTTGATAGATGCCGGGCCAAGAGTAGAAGAATATCTTGATCATACAATGCTTCTTAAAGAGAAATTAGGAACAATTTTTTTACAAATGCACGACAATTTTCAGCCTAAAAATTGGGATAGGGTAGTAGAGTTTGTAAATGCGTGGCATAAAGAGATCCCCCTGGCAATAGAATTTCGTCATACAGACTGGTTTAATGATGAAGAAACAGCCCAGAATTTATATAAACTGCTTGAAGATAATGGTATTGCAAATGTTCTCGTAGACACAGCCGGCAGAAGAGATATTATGCATATGCGCATGACAAATGGGGAAGCTTTTATACGTTTTGTAGGGGCAAATCATCCCAGCGATTATGATAGACTTGATGAATGGGTAGAACGCATCGCAAAGTGGAAAAAGGAGGGTATAAATCAGGTTGACTTTTTTATTCATCAAAATATTGAAAAAGAATCACCACTTCTTTCGGCTTATTTTATTCAGAAAATTAATGCTGGATTGGGCTTAGACATCAAGATTCCCGCAACTTTAAATGATAACAAATTAGATCTATGAGCAAGGTATATATAGTAGGCGGCGTTTCAGGATCTGGTAAAACTACAATTGGCCGTTTAGTAGCAGAGCGGTTAAAGCTTCCGTTTTTTGATGCAGATGATTTTCACCCTGATGCTAACGTGGCTAAAATGCATGCCGGTCACGCATTAAATGATGAAGACCGTAAACCCTGGCTTGACATTCTTGCAGATAAAATAAGTTATTGGGAAAACCATAAAGGAGCAGTGCTGGCATGCTCTGCACTCAAAGAAAGATACCGGCAGGCACTTATGGCGCAAGCAAAAGAAAAACCGGTTTTTATTTTTATAGAAGGTACACAAAAACTAATTTCTGATAGGTTAAGTCACAGAGAAGATCACTTTTTTAATCCTAAACTTCTAAAATCTCAATTTGATATTTATGAAGAGCCAGATTATGGTATTAAAGTAGATGCCACACTAACTCCTGTAGAAATTGTAGATAAAATAACAGCTGCTGTAGCTGATAAAAACAAATAAATGGATTATCAATTACTTGGTGCTGTTTTCTTAGGTATTGCGCTTTTACTTTTTCTTATTCTCAGATTAAAATTACAGGCATTTCTCGCTTTACTCATTGTGAGTATTTTTGTGGGGATGCTGGGGGGGCTTGCACCATCTGTAATTCTTGAGAGTGTAAAGAATGGTATGGGTGGCACGCTGGGTTTTGTAGCCACCGTAGTGGGTCTGGGGGCGCTTTTTGGTGCCGTTTTAGAACATTCTGGAGGCGCACAGCAATTGGCCAATTATTTACTCACAAAATTTGGTGAGAAAAATGCACCGTGGTCTATAATGCTTACCGGATTTTTAGTCGCTATACCCGTTTTTTTTGATGTAGCGTTCATTATTTTGATTCCGCTTATGTATGCGTTGCAACGGCGTACAGGCAAGTCGTTGCTTTTATATGCTTTGCCTTTGCTGGCTGGTCTGGCTATCACGCATGCTTTTATACCGCCTACACCGGGCCCTATTGCAGTAGCAGATATTCTCAATGCAGATCTGGGCTGGGTTATTTTATTCGGTTTTATTGTGGGGTTTCCTGCGGCAGTTATTTCTGGGCCATTGTTTACGAGAAGGCTTTCGCGAAAGCTTTTTATTCCTGTGCCATTTGATGTAAACGAGCCTAAAGAAGAAGTAGACAATCCACCGGCGGTAGGATTAATTCTGGGTATTATCTTTTTGCCAATTGTCTTAATTGTGGGCAATACTTTATTTAATAGTCCACTAGCGGCAGGCTGGGATTTATCACCTAACGTTCTTTATGCGGTCGATCTTTTAGGTCATCCCTTTACCGCATTGATAATTGCAAATTTATTGGCTTGGTATGTTTTAGGAGTACGCAGAAATACCAGCAAAGAGAAATTACTCGATATTTCTACAAAAGCGATGTATCCGGCCGGGGTTATTATTCTCTTAACTGGTGCAGGTGGTGCTTTTAAGCAAATATTGATCGACACAGGAGCCGGTACAATGATTGCAAATGCGCTGAGCAGCGATTACTTCCCGCCGGTCATTTTTGGGTTCATTATCGCCGCTATTGTGCGTATTATGCAAGGTTCTTCTACAGTGGCTATGATCACAGCTGCCGGGATTACTGCGCCTATTTTAGTACAGAATGATTACAGTGATATTCAAAGAGCACTGCTCGTGATTGCTATTGCTGCCGGCGCAAGTATATTTTCTCACGTAAACGACAGTGGTTTCTGGCTGGTAAAACAATATCTGGGCCTTACCGAAAAGCAGACCTTTAGATCCTGGTCTGTTTTAACTTCGCTTATCGCATTTACGGGGCTTATAATTAGCACGGTTTTGTGGTATTTGTTTTAATTTCGCTTAAAGCGAAAAACAATATGTTATGCGATTTCATACCAGAAAATGGATAAAACCTCAAGACCTTAATCCTAACCGCACTTTATTTGGTGGTAGGCTATTAGAATGGATAGATGAAGAAGCAGCGCTCTATGCTATTATTCAGTTAGAAAATCCAAAAACTGTCACGAAGTATATTAGTGAGATCGATTTTAAAAGCTCTGCAAAAGAAGGTGATATTATCGAGATAGGCCTGGAGCCGGTAAAATTTGGCAATGCATCAATAACCCTCAAGTGCGAAGTGCGTAATAAGATGACTCGTGAAACTATAATTACAATTGATAAAATAGTAATGGTAGGTCTTGATGAGCAAGGCAAAGCAAAACCACATGGTAAAACTCAAATTGAGTTTGTAAAAGACCGTCTGGATACTTAATAATTGAAGAACTTCTAAAAATCGGTTATAAAAGCCTGAAAATCGGTTTATTTTGGGCTATTTCCGTCTGGATCTTTCGTTTTTCTCTCTGCTAAACGCACGGGGAATTCTTTTTCGCCGCCGTATAATTTAATCTCCTGAATATCTGCCGGCATATAGTAGCCATTATCTGCAAGAGCTTCTTTTACAGCGCGTACAACATTACCTTTTGTGATGAGAGCCATACGTCTAAAGTCTTTTGTATCTACCCAGAAAAAGACCTTTAGATTAACGGTGCTTGTAGCAAGTTCATCTTCTATTACAAAATTCTCATGCTCGTTATCTTCTATAACATTAGGTTCACGCCTTAAAGCATCCATCACGGTTTTTTTAGCACCATCAATATTATCTTCATAAGCGATACCAATTATAAAGCTCCAGCGAAAAAAACCATCTTCGGTATAATTTGTTACCGGTTCTGTAAGTACATCACTATTAGGGATATAAACATCTTTACCATCAAAGGTTTTTAGTTTAGTGTATCTAAATTCAAGGGCTTTTACCTTTCCAAAATTAGGACCTATCTCAACTGTGTCATTGATATCAAATGGCCTATTAAACGCCAGAATAATCCCGGAAATAAAATTTTCACCTATGTCTTTAAAAGCAAAACCAAGCACAACAGCACTCGCACCTGCAGCGGTTAAAATTCCTGTGGCAATGCCGCCCAAACCAGCAGCTCTTAAACCTACCATAATAGCAGTAATTATAAACGCAAACCTGATTGCCTTACCCAAAAATTTACTCATTAATGGGTCATTAGTTCGGGAAGAAATACGTCTTGTAGCAAAATTACCTACCCAGATACCTAGTAAAACGCCTATAATAATTACCATAATACCAATGCCAATACCGGGCAATTGATCTATTAATCTATCGTAGAAGTTTGTAAAAGATTGAGCTAAATTATCTGAAGTTTTTGCTTGCAGCATGTGGTAATTTTGATAAAAATAATAATTAGTTCTGCATTAAATCTTAATAATTTGTTAGTTTAAATAAGGGTTATTACTCTGCTGCATATTAACCTTTTAAGGGAGGTGATTTTATTTGATCATTAGCCCTTTTTAACTGTTCTTTTGTTGGGGGCTCTGGTTTTTGCTCTTCAGATTTTTCGGGTTCAAAATGCAGGTGTGCGTATGTTGGGAAATGATCAGAATTTATATTAGCCCCTCTTTCAATATTTATAACTCTAAATTCTTTAGAAACAAAAATATGATCAAGCGGCCATCTAAAAATTGAACTTTGTGCATTATATGTATTAAATAGACCGCGGCCTATACGCACATCAAGTAAACCGCTAACTTCTTTAAAAAGTGTTGTTGTATTAGACCAGGCAACATCATTAAAATCTCCCATTACAATGACAGGGTATTTTGAAGCTTTGCTCAATTTTGCGGTGAGCATCATTTCTGTATCCCTGTCTGAAGAAGAAGGGTTGTGTTGCGGCATAGGCGGCGTAGGATGTATCGCATACAACTGGATGGTATCTCGTGAAGGCAGAACAAATTTTGTATGTATAGACGGGATACTGTCATCTACCATAAAATGCACCTTTGGGTTGATGAGCTTCAGTTTAGAATATATAAGCATACCATAGGTGTTAGAAATGGGCATTTCTACTCTGTACTTATATTCTGGCGAAATTCTGGGAGCGATTGCATTTCGCCATACGGTGTCAGCCTCACAAAGAATTATAAGATCAGGATCTTTATCCTGTAACTCGACTAGCAGTTTATCATGATCTTTATTCTTTTGCAGCACATTTGCAGTGAACAGCTTTATACCTTTATCACTGCTAGGGTTTGTCCAGCCCAATACCTCTTTTTCATGAAGTGGTGTATAAGGATATATCTTTAAAACCTGAAATATGAGACAGACGATCATGATAGTAACAAACACATAATCTTTAAACCAGCGTATATCAAACCGAATGAAATATGCCAAAACAGCTGTAGCTGTAAGTATAGTAAGTTGTGTGTGTGGAAAGTCAAACATTCGTATCCACCAGTAATCTGCTGCGATAAGTGGAACTAAGGTCAAAACAACGGCTATCGCTCCAAATACCTGGAGGAATTTCTTTAACTTCATAAACGGGGGTTAGTGAAAAATTAAAGATACATATTTTATGTATTCCAGCTATTGTTTGCTAAAAACCTTGTAATATCATCACCAGAGGGAGCCTCAAACAGCTGCAGATCAAAGTAGGGAAGTGCTGCTATAAGGTGATCAAAAATGTCTGCCTGTATATGTTCATAATTCTCCCAACGCTTGTCTTTGCTAAAACAAAATATTTCTAAAGGAATACCCTGCGGTGTAGGAGCAAGGTGGCGTACCATTAGGAATAGATCTTTATTAATCGCGGGATTCTCATGTAAGAATGCGTCTGCATATTTGCGAAAAACGCCCAGATTTGTCTGATTTCTGCCATTAATAAGGAGGTTTCTATCAATCTCATTGGTCTTATTATATCGCTTTACATCCTGTTCTCTATGTTCAATATAGGGAGCTATAAGCTGAATTTTTTTCAGTTTCTCAATATCTTCTTCTGTAAGAAACCGCACAGAATTCTGCTTAATATAAATAGCTCTTTTAATGCGCCTGCCATCACTTTCCTGCATGCCGCGCCAGTTCTGGAAAGAGTCTGATATTAGGCTGTAAGTGGGAATGGTAGTATATGTGTTGTCAAAATTCTGTACTCTAACCGTTGCCAGATTAATTTCGGTAACGGTACCATCTGCGCCATATTTACTAAAAGTTATCCAGTCGCCAAGACGCACAATATCATTTACTGAAACTTGTATTGAAGCAACAAGACCTAAAATAGTGTCTTTAAAAATTAAGAGTAACACAGCAGAGGCAGCTCCTAATTGTAATGCAAACTTCCAGGCATTTTCATCAAAAAGTTCTATTACTACAAAAAAGATACCCACACCCCAGAGAAAGAGCATTACTACCTGAACGTAGCTCTGTAAAGGCTTGTCATGAAACTCTTCTTTTGTACTGAAATAATTATTAGACGTACGCAGTAAACTGCGCAGTATTTTAATAATGAGTATTATAATGTAAATATTTACTCCTTTTTCAACCCAATACCAACTCTGCGGATAATTAAGGAATAAAAACGGCAAGAACCATTTCAGTATCGCTAACGGAATAATATGCGCTATATACGCCGGAAAATTTGTTAAGATCAGGTAATCGTCAAAAGTGCTTTTAGTCTTATTTGAGAATGCTTTAAAAACTTCGACTATGATTTTTCGCAGAAGCTTATCAAGCAATGATATGAGAACAGCCAGTATTAGAACATTGAGAGCGATGGTAATAAAATCGGCATAAAATGCCTCAATACCGTGCTCTTTAAGGTATAAAGTAAAATTCTCAAGATATCTGGAAACGTCTTTCTTCATCAATGCAAAATCAGTTTGCAAAGATAGTATTCTAAGTAAGTTTACAGGAAAATAACATTAGATTAGCAATGTTTATACAATTTAAGATCTCATTTCATAATTAAGCTAATTCTAATTGTAATCGTGTTAGTTTGAAACGTATTTTTATAATCTCAAAACGATAAAATGGACATTAAACAAATATTCGAAAACAACGAAACGTGGGTAAGAGAAAAATTAGAAGTAGATCCTGATTTCTTCTCAGAACTTTCAAACGGGCAGAGTCCGCAACTTTTGTACATCGGCTGTTCAGACAGTAGAGTAACTGCAGAAGAATTAATGGGAATAGGTCCCGGTGATGCTTTTGTGCACCGTAATATTGCAAATATGGTGTCAAATCTTGACTTAAGCGCCATGTCTGTAATTAATTATGCGGTAAGCATTTTAAAGGTCAATCATGTTGTTGTTTGCGGGCATTACGATTGCGGGGGTGTAAAAGCCGCTATGACATCAAAAGATCTGGCTATTCTCAATCCGTGGTTAAGAACCATACGCGATGTGTACAGAATTCATAAGCATGAACTTAATGCTATAGAAGATGAAGAAAGTAGGTATAAAAGATTAGTCGAGCTTAATGTGCAGGAGCAGTGCATCAATGTTCTTAAAACGGCAGATGTGCAGATCGCTTTTCGCGAAAGAGGAATCACAGTTCACGGCTGGGTCTTTGATATTCACTCAGGAAAATTAGTCGATCTAAAAATAGATTTTACTTCCATCTTGAATGATATTATGGAAATTTATCATTTAGACTAAAAAGAAATAGCCGTCTGTAAAGACGGCTATTCTTCATTTTATTAAAAAACCAATCAACTATGAAGCTATGAATAAGCTTGCTATTGCTGTTGCAGTATCACCAGACATTGGTTCGTCGTAAGCTTGTGTAGATGCCTCCATAGAAAAAGGACTACCGCTTCCTAAAGTAGTTACATCAACACCGCCGTGCGTAGTATTCTCTTCTCCGTCATAAACAGCTTGAGCTTCTGCAGGTATCCCAGCACCTCTTTCATTAGCGGTAATCCATCCGTCAAGACCTCTTAACCTTCTTATTTCAGAAGCATGACGCGCTTCCACAGAATGTATCTGCAATGCTGCAGTTAAATATGCGCCTTCTGCAAGACCCATTAAATTTCCGGCCTGACCTTTATAAGCTCTAACCCCAGTATCTTCAAAAGCCTGAGCAAGCGCTAATAATTGTGCGTATGCCATATCATCGCCTATACCATTTTCATTAAATGGGTCAAAAGTACCACCTGCTGTAAAATCGAAAGTAGGAGATTCAATACTGTCTTCACCTAAAGTATCTTGTAAGAATGATACGTGAGCACTCTCATGTTTAGATATTTGTGCATAAATAGCTTCTGCTTTCATGGCATTAGCGCCACCTGCTCTTGCAATTACTCCAGAATCTAAAGCTTTTAAGTAAAATTCTGCTTCAAGATATTCTAATGTTAGAGCCAGTTGAAGAGGAGCTTCATGGTCAAAAAACATAGATGCTGTCGTCGCTGCTTTTGCTTTTGAAGACAATGCTCCTAAACCAAACGGTATAGCTGCAATAGCTGCTTTTTTACCCATGTTACCAAAGGTGCCAAACATATCTCTTCTCGATGATGCTGTGTTGATTAAATTATCAGATGTAAACTCGTCTAAAAATTTTATAATATTCATGATGTTTTCTTTTTTAAAAATAATAATTGATTAGTTAGTGATTATGGTAACTCCATTGCAGTAAATGGCGTAACGAAGAACCCTCCGGCAGCCGCTATAACCTGAGAAGGATTAAGAGCGCCATCTAAACCAGTAGAGGCCATTACCACATCGTCTCCTGCAAATAATGCGTAGTCATCCATTTCACCACCACGAATACTTCTAATCGCTGCAGCATGTCTTGCTTCTACAGATACTATTTTACCTGCAATTACAAGGTAGTCTGCAGTTTCTATTAATTTACCTGCGCCATTATAAGCGCTTACACCTGTATCTTCAAGTAATTGAGCTGTAGTAAGTACAGAATCTCTATTATTAAAGTCTACATCACCAAAATCGAATTCTAATGTTGCTGGAAGTACCAGATCTGCAGAGAAAGTTGCGTTAAGTGCAGCTTTAAAGAACTCTCTGTGATTTACCTCATGATTATAGAGGTCTTCCATTAATTTCTTTTCTTCCATTGATGCTCCAGAATAGTAACTACCGTTTACAACACGTGTATAAAACTCTGCTTCAAGTTGCTCAAGAGCATAAGCGTAGTTAAGCACTCCGCGATCTCCAGATCCTAAATCAAAAGTTGCATCAGGTGGCATGACATTTCCCATATCATCATCATCGTTACAGGCCAGTAATAAACCAGATCCTGCAATTGCCATACCGCTCAGTTTTAAAAATTGTCTTCTGTCTTTACCTTTAGAAGGTCTAGGTGTTATCACCTTAATTTCTTTGTTTTTCATAGCTTGACGTAAATTGGTTAATAAAATTACTTACTCAATTTACGAGGGAGACAGGCGCATAGTTTTCGAGAGATGCGGCTTTAACAAGAGTTTAATAGTATTGATGATTATTTTGCTGTTTTTCAGTAAAGTACATATAGATAATTTAAACAGAAGTATTAAAAAATTAACAAGATGATAGGTTGGTAGTTCTGTTTTTAATAGGAAAAAGATGGATTTTTACCTCTAAAAAGCGGATTTTATTGAGAAATGGTCGATTTTTTAATCAATTCTTGCGAAAATTGATAATGAAAAGGAGGTATAATTTGGAAAACTTAATACTGAATCTATTTACAAGGAAAATCGAAATCAACTATTGAAAAGGAATAATTCTTCTTAAAGTTGAAGTGCCACCATTCTGTTCTAATAGTTTCAAAACCGAATCTTTTCAAGCCTTCCTGAAGCAGCTTACGGTTATCAAGAACTTCTTGTGGCAGATTTGTATAGTCAATATGTGCCTCTACACCAAAGAAATCATGATCTGTGCCCATGTTTACTGCGCTGCCATCTAGTTTGACAAGAGAAATATCAACAGCAGCACCACGATTATGTACCGAGCCGGTAGTATAAGGATTAGCTACATATTGTGAATTGGGAAACACTGCCCACATTTTCTTTTGTGCAGATACCGGGCGGTAGCAGTCATAAAGCAAAATCTTATATCCTTTTTCGCAGAAATAATGATTAGCTTCCTTTAATGCAGCAGCAACTTCTGGTCTTAAGTAACAACTTGCACAATCATAAAAAGCCTCTTTTAGAAAGTTATTAGTAGAAGCGTATCTAATATCGTATGCAAAACCATCTTTTAAAGTGTCGAGCTTTACCAGCTGTTCGAGATTCTGAGACATGGCAATACAGGTTGAAAGCAAAACCAGTAAAACTAAAATCTTTTGCATTTTTCTAAAATACGGAATTTAAATAGTCCTGAAAATTGTTCTTAAAACAACTATTCAGCAGTTTGTGTCTGAAGATACTTTTTATCCATCCAGAAAGTTCCGAAAGGAATTACAGAACATATAAGGACAATGCCTAAAGTTTTGGCACTCCACTTCATTTCGCTTTTAAGCATAATCGCAAAAACTACATATAATATAAAGAGAATACCGTGAATCATCCCGATCACCTGATTAGGCTGCGGATTTTCATAAATGTACTTAAGAGGCATTGTTACAAACAAAATCACTAATAGTGAAATACCTTCAAGGATACTTAAAACTCTAAAAAATTTAATCATATTAAACCAGGTTAAATATTGCCAGAGCGTAAAGATAGAACCTAACAAACCTAACAAGACCAAAAAGAAGATATTTTGTAAATGGATACTTGATCATACCTGCAGCAAGACTGCTCACAGCAAAAGGCACTGGTAAAATAGCACCTACAACAATAAGAAAACCTCCCCATTTACGGGCATTTTTTAAATGCTTAGCCATTTTTACATCCAGATATTCATGCACTGCTGTAATTTTAGTAGAAGCTTTACCTATAAAATATGAAGTTATACCGCCACAATAAGATAACAATGCCAATAAAGAAAGATAAAGAACAGGATTAGGCATTTTATCGCTCCAGGCGATAAAAATTTCCGGCGGAATCAGGCCTAAAATCGCCTCAGAGAGGTAAAAAACAGCCAGTACCCAAAATCTTGGGAAAGTATCTGTCATCTTAATCAACAGACTATTGATGTCTATTACAGTAAAGTGAATAATAGCTAGAACAACAAAAAATACAATTACAGGAACAACTGCTTTCTTTAGACTGGTGGTTAAAAAGTTATAGAAACCTGTGTATTTATAATATTGATGCAAGAGTTGTAATCTTGACTTTTTAGTAGATGATTCAGATTTGGGCATACTGCAATTTTTTGGCAAAACTAAGTCTTACGCAGACGTATTGCAAAGCAGCAGGAAGCTATATTAATATTTTGGCAAAAATTTAAATTATTGATTACTCTAAAAATCAGGAATAGCTATATTTTTAACATATGGAAAATCTTAAAAACAAAGTTGCCCTCATAACAGGGGGTACAAAAGGTATAGGTCAAGGCGTTGCAGAAGCGCTGTTAGAACTAGGTATGAATGTGGCTATTACAAGCAGAACGCTTACCGCGGCAGAAAAAGCAGCCGCAGAGCTGAATAAATCAGGAAAAGGTAAAGCCATTGGTATAAAAGCAGATGTGCGCAGTATAGATAGTCAAATGAGCGCTGTTAATCAGGTCATCGCAGAGTGGGGACAGCTTGACGTACTTATAGCAAATGCGGGTATAGGTCATTTTGCTAACGTAGCAGATCTTACGGTAGGGCAGTGGCAGGAAACGATTGATACAAATCTTACCGGAGTCTTTTACAGTGTGAAAGCGGCAGTAGATGCTCTTAAAGAATCTCAGGGTTACATTATAACTATATCAAGTCTGGCAGGAACTAATTTTTTTGCTGGCGGGGCAGCGTATAACGCGAGTAAATTTGGTGTGACAGGTTTTAGTCAGGCTATAATGCTCGATCTAAGACAGTATGGTATAAAAGTCTCTACTATAATGCCGGGAAGTGTGGCAACACATTTTAATGGTGATGAACCTTCAGACAGAGATGAGTGGAAAATACAGAAAGAAGATATTGGGCAGTTAGTTGCAGATTTGTTACAAATGAATCCCAGAACATTACCCAGTAAAGTTGAGGTTAGGCCATCAAAGCCGCCACAAAAGTAAAGTAACAAAAAAGCCCTTGAGATTATCAAGGGCTTTTGTTTTAGTTTTCGTCAGCGTATTCCTGAAGTTCCTCTACATAGGAGCGCAGGTCTAATCTGTTTGTCTTGTTGTCTGGTTCAGCAAGCAGATTGAAAAGGTATAATAAACTTTCCTGAGGTTCAGACTCTTCAGCTTCTACACTTTCTTCGTAGCCTTCAATTGGTTCTTCCTCTGGTATGCCCACAGCAAATGTTTTGTAAGCTTCTATATGTTCATAGGCCAGACGTATAACCTTTGCAAGCAATGGTCTTTTTTCTTCTACGGCGTGCTCTCTAAGACTTTTAAGATCGTCTACTACAGTATTTGTTATGATGCCATTATTTTCAACGTCATCAATCAATTTATTAAGCAGTTTTATCGCTTTAGGATTCTTCAAGATAGTGGTTTTATTAAAACACAAAGGTAGAAGGATTGCCCGTTTTTTACCACTTTACTTGAATAATTTTTATGGAAAAATTTTTTATGGTCATATTTAAAATTGCAAAATCTTCAACATAAAGAATTTAGTTTATAATAATTTGAAAATTTAAGAAACCATTTATCAAATCTATAAATCTTGAAAGCTGATTTCGATTTAGGTCTAAAATGGCTTAATTTTGCAAAATTCACATTTAAAAAAATTCACTTTTGAGCGAAAAGGCTATAGGAAAGAGAGGAAACTCAGGTAAAGAACTTTATTCATATCAATTAAAGGATCTCGACAGGATCTTCTCATGTATGGAGGAATCTCCTGATGATTTCAATTTATTGTATCAATTACCTACAGGGGGTGGTAAGACTGTTATTTTTTCAGAAATAGTACGTCGTTATATCACAGAGAAGCAAAAAAAGGTATTGATCTTAACGCATCGTATTGAACTTTCTTCTCAAACTTCAAGAATGTTAACCTCTTTTAATGTGCCAAATATGGTAATTAACAGCAAGGTTAAAACTCTTGAGGGTAATGAGGATTATATGTGTTATGTTGCGATGGTAGAAACGCTCAATAACCGCTTACAGGACGGGCAGATTGATATAACAGATGTTGGTCTGGTTATTATAGATGAGGCACACTACAACTCTTTTAGAAAATTATTTAGTCATTTTAAAAATGCCTTTATTCTGGGTGTAACTGCAACTCCGTTAAGTTCTAACGTGAAGTTGCCAATGAAAGATAATTATCGCAAGCTTATTATAGGTGAAAGTATAAGCTCTTTAATAGATAAAGAATTTTTGGCCAAAGCTAATATGCATACGTATGATGTTGGTTTAAAAACGCTGCAAATAGGTATTAACGGTGACTATACGGTAAAATCTTCAGAGATATTATATACAAATCATAGCATGCAGGAGAAACTTCTTACTGCATATGAAGAGAAAGCTAAAGGCACTAAAACTCTTATTTTTAATAATGGTATAAATACTTCGCGTTACGTTTACGAGACCTTTAAAGAGGCCGGATACGATGTGCGCCACCTTGACAACACCCACAATAATAAAGAACGAAAAGAAATTTTAAGGTGGTTTAAGAAAACACCTGATGCGATTTTAACTTCGGTTAGTATTCTTACTACAGGTTTTGATGAACCCAGTGTTGAAACAATTATACTTAACCGTGCTACCAGGTCTCTTACCCTGTATTTTCAAATGATAGGGAGAGGTTCACGTGTATTACCAAACAAAAAAGAGTTTCAGGTCATCGATCTGGGTAATAATATGGCCAGATTCGGACTTTGGGATGCACCAATGGATTGGAATGATATTTTCTTATATCCTGATTTCTATCTTGAGAACCTCGTAAGTGATGAAGATATTGAGCGCAATTTTGAGTATACAATGCCACCAGAGCTACGAGCCGAATTTGCAAATAGTAAAAATCTTGATTTTGATATTAAAAAGGAGTATGAAGAGGTTTTTGCAAAAGGACTCAAATCTAAAGTTGCGCTGGAACGCTCTGTAGAACAGCATGCCAGAATTTGTTATGAAAACAGTGAAGATGTTTTTGATGCACGTATTTTAGCTCGTCAACTTCAGGATGAGATAAGCTACAGAATTCGTTTATATTCGTACTGCATTATGAAAAACACACAAAATTACAAAGAATGGCTTGAAGAAGACTACATGAGAAAACTTCGTCTTAAATTGAGCCAGATGTATGCTAAAGTAGGAGTAGAATAAAAACCAAATTATGCGCATTATTACAAAGATTTACCTTTTTTTAATTTTTTCATTTACACTTTTACTTTCAGGAACTTCATTTGCACAGGAAGGTGAACCAGAACTAGGCGCCTGGTATGTTTATATCGGGAATACTGATTTTAAGGAAAGTCATTTTGGTGTGATGGGCGATGTTCAGTACCGCAATTACAGTGTATTTAGCGACTTTCAGCAATTTATAGCCAGAGGGGCTGTCTCATACTCTTTTGAAAACATGCCATTAAAAGTAGCTACTGGTTATGGTTTTTTCAATTCAGGAACTTTTGGCGAAAGCGACGCAAAATTTCAGGAAAACAGAATTCATCAGGATTTTATTTGGTCACAGCAACTTGGTAAACATATATACACATCGCATCGCATAAGGCTTGAGGAGCGATTTGTAGACGATCAGGATTTTAGAACCAGAGCCCGATATATGTTGGCAATTAAAGTCCCTCTTACTAAAAGTGATTTAAGTAAGAATTCGGTCTATTTTAGCGGATATTCTGAGGTTTTTATAAATGGTCAAAAAAATATAGGTAACGGTAGAAAAGTGACTCTTTTTGATAGAAACTGGTCGTTTGCGGGGTTAGGATATTCAATTTCAGACCAGCTTCGTTTTGAGGCAGGATATATGCGTGAGACAACCAGCAGCCAAAGCAAAGGACAGTTAACATTTACTTTATTTCAAACTTTCTAGCTTTTTTGCAAAGCTTTAGGTTTTTTCTATAGTTTATATTCTACATTTGATGAAGTGATAAGCCATATTAAATCATATAAACGCTTGGTGAGTATTTTTGGGATCATATTGATCCTGGGGCTCAAGTTTGCAGATTTACATCAGCTTACTCATGATATAGGTGTTAAGAACGACTGTAAAGTTTGCCTTCTTGCTCATTCTAAGATTATAGGTGATGAGTATCTTCCGGCAGATATTCCATCTTTTGAGCCACTGCCCCCTGTAGAAATACCCAATATTGTTACAACCGTTCTGGTTGAACAACATAAACCCACACTCTTTTTTGGAAGGTCACTGAATAAGGCACCTCCTGTAGCCTAGATTACATTCAGTTTAACTTTTTTGCCCATTTGGGCCCAATCTTTTAATTCAATTTCAATGAAATATATTGGTATTGGGATTATCCTCTTAATGAGTTGGATATCTCAAGCACAGGAGTGCAATATAACCCTGTCTGGAAAAGTCACAGACTTTCATGACGGTAATCCATTATTTAATGCCACACTTAGCGTTGTAGGCGAAGACATTTACGCAGTAACAGATTTTGATGGCCACTACAAACTAGAAAATATCTGTGCAGGAGATCATGTAATACAAGTATCTCATCCTGACTGTGACACTGCTTCTTTTAATATTACCATAAATAGTAATACACAGAGGATTTTCAAACTCGAGCACCATATTGAGGAGCTAAAAGAAGTAACCGTAACTGGAGAAAAATTTAAAGAAGAAACAAATAGTGGCACAGAGCAATCAATTAACCAGGGTACTATAGAGAAGTATAGTAATGCCAGTTTGGGTGACGCTTTACGCGAAATAAGTGGAGTTTCTTCATTAAATACGGGTAGTACTGTAGTAAAACCTGTAATACAGGGTCTACATAGTAGCAGAGTCCTTATCATTAATAATGGTGTAAGACTTAAAGACCAGGAATGGGGCGTTGAGCACGCTCCCAATCTAGATGTGAATAGTGCCTCAAATATTACGGTAGTTAAAGGAGCTGGTGCCTTGCGTTATGGTGGTGATGCCGTGGGCGGAGTAATAGTGACAGATGGAAGAGTAGCTCCTGTGAAAGATACACTTTTCGGTAAAACCATTTTTAATGTAGCCACCAATGGCAGGGGATTGAGCGCAACTTCTAGTCTTTTAAAAGCCTACCAAACTGGCTGGTATCTTAAAGGTCAGGGAACTTTAAAATATGCAGGTGACCTGGAAGCGCCAGATTATAATTTATCTAATACAGGAAGTCATGAGAAGGATTTTTCAGTAGGTTTTGGCCTTAACAAATTCACTTATGGTTTTGATGCATTTTACAGCTATTACAATGCAGATATTGGTATTTTAAGAGCTTCACATATTGGTAGCGTGGGTGATCTCATTAGAGCGATAAACAGCGATAAGCCTACTTATATAGATAACTTTACCTATGACGTTAATGCACCCAAACAAGCAGTGCAGCATCATTTAGCCAAATTAAGCGTCTTTAAAAGATTTGAAAATGCAGGTAAGTTGAGTGTAGACTATTCTTATCAATTTAATAAAAGACAAGAGTATGATCTTAGAAGGGGAGATGACAAAGATAATCCTTCACTAGATCTGGAGTTAAAATCACATACGCTGGGAGCTAATTTTTTATGGGATTCCAGAGATAATTTAGAAGCAAATTTTGGTACAGAGGTTTCTTATCAGGATAATTTTCCAGATCCTGATACGGGAATCAGAAGATTGATACCAGATTATCAAATGTATACAGCTGCAGGTTATGCTACTTTTGACCTTAATTTAGCCGATAATTGGGTTGTAGATGCCGGTTTACGATATGATTTTGTACGTATTGATGCACTTAAATATTACCTGAATTCACGATGGGAGGAACGCGGGTACGAAAGCGATTTTAGCAATATAGTTCAAAGCAGACTCGACAATCAGCTACTTGCAAATCCTGTTTTTGATTATAATAATTTATCTGGAACGGCCGGTGTAAAATATATAATTAGTGATAAGCTGGTAAGTAGATTTAATTTAAGCTCAGCATCCAGATCTCCTAATCCTTCAGAGTTATTTAGTGACGGTTTGCATCATTCTGCAGCGATAATAGAACTGGGAGACCTAAGGTTAGAGAAGGAGCAATCTTATAAAGCCAGTTTATCGTTAGAAGGAAGCTTTAATCGTTTTACGTTTGGTGTAAACCCTTATTATAATAAGATTGATAATTTCATTATTCTAGAACCTTTCGGCGTTCAGCAGACTACACGAGGGGCTTTCCCGGTGTACCAGTATAATCAGGTGAATGCGCGCTTATTTGGCGTAGACGTAGATGCAGCGTATACTTTTAATGATAATTTCAGTTTACAGAGTAATTTGGCCTATGTTAATGGTCAGGATCTTGACAGGGATAAACCGTTAATAGATATGCCTGCTCCTAATTTTACCAATACATTGACGTACAGTTCAAAATGGCACAATTTGACACTTGCACTGCGAAGTCAGAGTGCATTCACTCAAACAAGATATCCCGATAATGATTTTATAGTTCCGGTTCCTGTTAATGGTACGCAGGTTGACACTAAAGTTGAAATTAGCAAACCGCCCGCCGGTTATAATCTATTCCACTTTTCGTCTTCTATAGATCTGCCGGTAACCAATTCATCTAACCTGACTCTGGGTTTTTATGTTGACAATTTAATAGATACTAATTACCGGGATTACCTCAACAGACAGCGATATTTTGTTGATGATTTAGGAAGAAATTTTAGAATACAATTGAAGCTTAACTATTAGATCATGAAAAAGAATATATATATAATATTATTCACGTTCACAATTCTTTCCGGATGTTCTCCGGATAGAATTCCTGAGCCTATTAATGAAGAAGAAGTTATAACAACCTTAACAATTGAGTTGACACCTAATAATGGTGGTGATATTGTAACCCTAACTTCACGTGACATAGATGGGGATGGTCCTGATGCTCCTGAAATAACTGTTTCAGGGCCACTTGTTGCTAATACAACATATTCAGGAACCGCAACATTGCTAAATGAAACTGTATTTCCTGCCGAAATTATAACAGAAGAAGTAGAAGAGGAAGGAGTTGACCATCAATTCTTTTATGAATTGGGCGGAAATGTAAATGCAGCAATTACTTATAAAGATTCTGATTTAAACGGAGACCCAATAGGAATAGAGTTTACGCTTACAACGGTTTCTGCTGGTTCAGGATCTTTAACTGCAACATTAAGGCACAAACCGGATAAATCTGAAGCTGGAGTAAGAGACGGTGATATCACCAATGCCGGTGGTGAAACCGATTTTGCCCAGATATTTAATATAACAGTAGAGTAGTACAAAAAAA
>TARA_R110002020_G_scaffold307912_3_pt1 | contig 21777 bp, 23 predicted proteins | sample TARA_R110002020 | Tara Oceans TARA_R110002020 (sample SAMEA4396489) | marine metagenome | biome: Westerlies Biome; feature: [MES] marine water layer (ENVO:01000295) within the mesopelagic zone...; material: water (ENVO:00002006), including particulate matter (ENVO:01000060) such...
AATTATCAGGTTTATCCCATCCAATTGGGTGGGCAGGATTTGATGCTTTCCTCTTGAATACATCAATAGTCAATAATTAAACATACCTGCTTTATGAAAATCAATAAGATAAATAAGCTTTTGTGGGTGGTAGTACTGATGCTTTGTCAGTCCTGTTCGGAATTTTTGGACAGCAAACCCAATAAAAATCTGGTGATTCTAAACTCACTGGATGATTTCCAACAACTCCTGGATGCTGAGGGCAGTGGGATGAACAACTACCTGAATCTGGGTTTAATCAGTTCGGATGATGTGTATTTCGGGGAAAGTCTGCTATCAAGGCTGAGTTTCAGCCAGCAGGCCTATTACTTGTGGGAGGAGGAAACGTATATGCCCGATGCTTGGGATGCGGGTTTTGCCGGAGCCTATGAAAAGGTGCTGTATGCCAACGTGGTACTGGATGGGTTGAGCGATTACAGCCCTGCCAATGATTTAGAAAGAGCCAGAATGTCGGAGTTGGAAGCTTCCGCTCGCTTTTATAGAGCCATGGGGCATTTTGAGGTACTCATGCATTTCAGTGAGCCTTTTGATCCAGATCAGGATGATCAATTAGGGGTTCCCATCCGTCTGACCTCAGACATCAATGTGAAAGTTGGAAGGTCTACGATGAAGGAATCCTTTTCCCAAATCATTACTGATCTGGAGTCCGGAGTGGAACAGTTACCTGCTAAAGCATCAATTCCCACTCGCCCTTCAAGATGGGCAGCTTTGGCAATGCTGGGAAGGGTTTATCTGACAATGCAAGATTACACCCAAGCTTATGATTATAGTAAGGAAGCCTTGGAAATGGGTGATGAATTGATGGATTTCAAGGGATTGAATTCGGATTTGCCTTATTCATTTGAGGTGTTTAATCCCGAAGTAATCTTTTACCAAAGACATTTAAGCAGCCGATTCACAACTAATGGAGAGAGTTTTGTGAATCCAGATCTGGTTGATTTATACGATAGTTCGGATTTAAGAAGGGAGTATTTTTTGCTTCCTTCCAGTTCGGAAGGTTTGTATAATTTCAAAGGCAATTATACAGGGGATTTTTATCACTTTGGTGGGATTGCTGTGGATGAGGTATTGCTGAACCTGGCTGAGTCTGCGGCAAGAACAGCTAAAGAATCAGAGGCCAATGCCGCTTTGCGGAACCTGTTGGAAAATCGGATGGATGAAAATTTCCAATTACCAGATGATTTGACTGGAGAGGTATTATTGAGTAAGATCCTGATGGAGAGAAGAAAAGAATTGTTGTTTCGCGGGATTCGCTGGATAGATTTAAAAAGATTGAATCAGGAGGCTGAATCTGCTGAGACCTTGGAAAGGAAGTATAATGAGCTTAATCCTATCCTTGCTCCGGAAGATACCAGATATACCTTCCTGATTCCACCTGCTGAGATTAACCTGAATCCTATGCCACAGAATAACCGCTGAAATAGGGGATAAGTGAAGGGTGGTGGGATTTGTTTCTAAAGAAACTGGGGCTCCTTGGATTGGAACCCCAGTTTAGATTTATCAAATTATGGCGTAGCCAAAGGCAGTGAGCCATTTTTGATGAATTCGCCTTCCTCCACTTCATTGCTCAAGAAGTTTGAGTCCATGTGGGAACAAGTTTCATCCACCTCTTCATCACACTGATAGGTACTCGGTCCCGGAGTGATATCCGTTAGATCGTACCAGACTTCGGTTCCTGGAGCTGGATCCTCAGCATAGCGCTCAGTTGGATTGTTTGCAAAGTTCATGGCCATGGCCAGTGTTGCTCCGAATACTAACCCTAGTGCTGGGAGCATTTTAGTTATTGATTTCATAGTTGTGTTGGTTGTGGGAGTTACCTCCCGGTTATAGGTATTGGTAAGTTTTCCCTCTTATCGGAAGTCCTTTCCAAGGACTTAATCCTAAGTTAGGAAGCCGTCCAAGGACTCTTGGATTGAGGGGGAACCGTCAGGTATTTCCTGTTTGGGAGCCGGTTCTTCTCCCTGCACCACCGAGTGTTGACTGGCATCTCTACTCCCAGTCCTTAGAGATGGATGGTGCATTACTTATGTTGATTTTTTTACAGGTATTCGGATTTGGTCTTTTTGTTATTTTTTGCAGCCTTACTTTAGAATTGTTGGCTGTGGGCGGCGGATCCACCTCCGTCGCCCTTTATTGTTGCACTTTAATATTGAAAACTTAGGATTATAGGTTATTTTTGGGGTATGGAAATGTATGTTTCTATGCAGTACTAATTAAAGCTTAACAACCTGTTGAAAGCCCGGGGCTCGCCTTGGGCTTTTTTGTACCTGTTTGATAAAGTCCAAACGTGCCTAAACCTATGAAGAGCAGGTTCACAAGGAAATGCTCTGCCCATCCCAGACTGTTAAGTATTCCGGCGCAATTGCAGGGTACTCTTGGGAAAGCTCCCACCCAGATGAGTCCCACGTAGGTAGTGAAGACGGTGAGTAGGAGTATACTTGAGAGATAGCCCCACCACCTGCTGACTGAAAAGAGCAGGAGCCCGGCAATCAGCAACTCTACCAAAGGCACTGCGTAAGCCAATACTTCCGCTAGTTCTGCTGGAAAGGTCTGGTTGTGGAAAGCGTTTCGGCTTTCTTCCCATCTGATCAGTTTGTCCAGTCCGGTGTAGATCCAGAGCAGGGTCAACAGGGCGGAGGATATTTTTGAAAGTTCGCTCATTCTTGTTGTTGCAATTCATAGTAGTTGCTATGGGTTCTCAGTACCTATTTACTTCTCTTATTGATTTGGGAACAAGTGGCACCTGAGAGTTTATTGAGGCAGTAGAAATTATTCTGCTGTGTTTGAATAAATGTCAGGAGAAATGGAATTCAAAAACAAGGAAAGGGTGAACACAACGGGATATTGGTGAAATCCGCAGTCAAATAGGTGATATGTGTTTGTTTTGATGCTGTTTAACTTGGTTTTTATAGGGTTATCCAACTCAATCAATTTTCTTTTGGGTTAGTTGGGTTTTTATAAGGCGTTGGGAGTATGCTGATTATATGAAATTGGGTTTAGTTGATCACCTTTTGCTAAATCAGTTTGAATGATTATCTTAGTTTATTCTAAAGTATCCGAACTTTTTTTGGACTGGTCATGAAATAGGATGGTGGAACTTCTATTTCGTGATCGGATGGTTCTGTAGGAGTGGTTGGCGTTGTCTGCTGGAATCAACTGTATAGGCAGATAAAAGCTAAAAATGAAAATCTTTGATAAAGTAATTTTTAGATTTTCCCATGAGGTTCATTAAAAGTGGGGTGATTTTAAGCCGAGACTTGAATGGTTTAAAATTCAGTAAAAAAAGAACCTGCTGTTTGCAGGTTCTTGGTAACCGGAAAATTAGTAGTGCTTAACAATTAACATATCCGGTACAGTTGCCAGACTTCAGCAGAAGTCTTACTAAAATCAGCTCAATTGGACCTTACCGATTAATTAAATACGTGTAATGGTAGTAAGGCACTCCCTGAAAAAGCTACCGGTAACCCGGCTTTCCTTGGTGTTGCTCTTTTCTTGATAACTGATTTTTTTGATGGATTGCAGTGCCCGTTGGCATTCCTCCAAAGCTTGCTTATTTATCATATTGTTTAAGTTTTTGTACCATGGAAACTAGTAATTCTGGGAAGGGGGTTGACCGTTTGGGTGAAAACCACATGGGTTCAGGTGTAATTCACCTACTTGTGAACCCTGCTGAAAAACCGCTTTTCCTTCTCTTTCTTATTTTTCTGTTGTATGCGTTGGTTGACTTGGTTTCGACCTTTATACTGTTCGGGGAAATTGACGGTTGGGAAATGGCACTTTTCCATTTTATAGCCGGATATCTGATGATTTCGCTCTATTTTACACTCGTTCTACCCGAATATTTCCTCTATAAAAGAAGGTTTCGTGCCGTTATTTATTTTCTGGTGTTACTTTCCGCATTAGTGCTTGTGAAGTTGCTGGTCTATAACCTGTTTGTGGGCGAACTCTCCCTTTCCAGAAATTTCCTTGTATATGAATTTAACAGGGTATTTCATTTTCTGATCATTACCTCTGTGGTATGGACCTTCTATAACAACCTTAAATTAGGTCAACGGAAGTATCAAGTAGAAATGGATCATGAGCAGCTGAAGGTGATGCACCGCTCCATGCAGCTCAGTTCCCATTTTGTATTGAATTCATTAAGTGTCTATTTGGCCAGGATCATCAAACTATCCCCTGATTTGGCAACAGAGTTCACTTACCTGACCTCCCTTCTCAGGTATAGTTTCAAGGAATTTGGGGAGCCTAATTTCCTGAAGGAGGAAGTAAAAGCGGTGGAAAATTACCTTCAAATTCAGGAAATGAGGTTTTCACGCCTTTCGGTAACACCAGAAATAGAAGTTCCTGCCATAGCTGAAAAACTACCAATGCCCAAATTATGCCTATTGACCTTAGTTGAAAATGTGTTTTTCCATGGAGCCTACACCGATGCAGACCATCCCTGTATGATTAAGTTCCTGCTTATTGAGGAAGAATCAACTGGTGATTGGGAATTTACGGTTAACATAGCCAATAAAATACAGGGGCTGGGTGTAAAGCCACGTTCAGGATTTGGTGCCTCTTCCGTTTTCCGTGTGCTCAGTAATGAATTCGGGGAGGGTTTTCAATATAAGGTTCAGTCAGATGAATCTTCATATTCTTTACAATTAATCATACATTATGGAAAAGCGGTACAAAATCGGCCTGATTGACGATGAGGAAAATACCCTGGAACTATTGGCTAGGGAAATTTCCATGCTCCCGGGGTTTGAGGTGGGATTTTCAACTGTCAATCCGGTCATGGGTTTGGAGTACGTTCGGAGCGGTAAGGTGGATATCCTGATTACAGATATTCTGATGCCTGAACTGGGTGGACTTGAATTATCCCGAAAACTGATAGATTCCGGTATTCCGGTGATAATCTGTTCGGGGCATTCCAAATATGCTGTGCAGGGATATAAGGTGGAGGCCGTTGGTTTTTTGCAAAAACCGGCTGATCCGATTGAACTGGCTGAGGTGTTGGAAAAGGCTAGAAAGAAAATGGATTCTCTATACTGGGTCAAAAAAGAGGTAGAGGAGGATTATGTGGTGGTGGGGGATAAGTTGGGACATGTGCATCAGGTAGTGAAGCCATCTGAAATCTTATATATGGAACAGCAAAACAAAAAATCCATAGTCAAAATTGAGGATGGGAGTGAATTTGTTCTGGTGTCCCCTTTTATGGAGAGTTTGAAGAAACTCAAGTCCAGGTATATGGTGAGAGTGCATCAGTCTTTTGCTGTTAACATTTTAAAGGTGAGAAAACTACATTCGGAGGAATGCGAGCTTGTATCCGGGGATAGGATATCCACGAGCAGAACCTATAGAGAAGAATTGAGACGGATTTTTGAAAATAAAAGGATCAATTGATTGACTTAAATTAATTGCTTGAAATGAATTCGGCTTTTGGCCGGGATGCTGTAGTTGCTCTGGGATTACTATAAATCTGTTTTCCCAGTTCCCTATAGAGCCTGTATCTGATCCTTCGCTCATGATGTTGGGTTTGTAAAGGAAAGAAGCGGTTGATCATCATGTGCAAATGGTTTAGTAGGAAAAGGATACCTGATTCTCCCTTGGTATTAAAATACTCATGGGAGTGGAATTTGTTGAGGTATAGGGTTTTTGGGAAGCATTCCTTTTCAACTTTTGATACATAGTTAAAAGCTGCTTTATAAATACAGACTTGGTTGGAGGGCATAGTTTTGACATCATTTTTGAGTTCCTCAAACAGTTGCATGTAGTTTGGAGACTGTGTAAATAGGCTTGTCCACATTCTGATAATGAGGCTTTCTTTTTCGCTTGAAGAACAATTCATGTGAAGATTACCACGGGTTTTTGATGCCAGGAATTTTGATTCCAGATGGAACAGCCGATGGGAAATTTTCAAGTCTTTAACTCCATATTTGGAGCTCTCAGGGAAATAGGAAACTGCTTTCCAATCCAATGCCTCTTGACAAAATAGATCAGAAAATGAGGCCAACAATACATTCTTATCCGCAGCTGCTATATCCAACAGTCGTAGACGGATTTCAGAAGCTCCATTTTTACTATAGTTGAGAAAAAACCAACAGGGAGCGAGTCTGCTAACTTCCGGTTTTTCAAGGTGGCTGAACAGACATTCCAAAACTTCCGGGAGGTCTGAATCGCACAACGTAAGGGTGAGGCAGAGGCAGTTCTCTTGGGCTTCAGCTATCGGGTTGAATTCTCCTGCTGATTTGGGTATCTGCTTGGACCTTGAATATTGGAAAACCAACTGGGGATAGGCTGCCGTACCATCCGCTGAGCGGAAAATACCGGAAGGATGCCAGGATGGATCACAGAGTGTAAGGGTTTGGGAGCGTTGAAGTTCCTGCCAGAGTATCTGCAGATCTTCCTTGTTAAACCGGTTAAGTAATAGCTCCCTGTCTGCATGTCCGACAAGAATGTGCTGGGGGATGTACATATCATCCAGTTTTTTTTGGAGCTCATGTATATCAGGAAAATTTTCCCTGGCCAATCTCCATCTTCGACTCTGAAGACAGATTTTTCCCCAGTTTAGTTGGGGACAGAAAGGAGCATTGGAGAGGGTTTCGCTTTGGTAGGGCATGAACCTAAACCTTTCCTGATGTGCAATTTCCCACAACAATCGCAGGATGGGATGGGTGATCTGTTCTCCGTTAAGAGGATGCATGACTACAGGTATCACCTTTTTTCTGCTTGCGGTATGGAAGAGCTGGATTTGGTTATTGCTGATTCCTATATAAAGTTCATCGAATCCAAGTTGGTTTTTTGCCTTTGGAACGAAGGGGGTTATTTCATATTCAAAGATGTTGCGGACATTGAAAATGTGCTGTTTGGAATCGGATTCCTTGAGCGCTAAATGTGCATAGATCACTTCCTTATCGATATAGATTTGGTTTTTGATGGTTTGGCTGTGGCCTTCTATTGCGGGGTCTCTGTTGAATCTTCCGGTATATACAAAAGGGCGGTTGCACACCATGTTTTCTAAGACCGGGTTTCCTAAAGAGTCAAGCCGAAAAAGAAGCTGGATATCGTGAATTTCTTTATTCAGTTCCTTTTTAGGGAAAAATTCCTGAAGGTCTAAAGAGTGTTGGGTTTGATTTCCCAGAAGTCTCGGAGCAATATCATTATTCTTGAAATTGTTAGGCTGAAGGAATTGTCCGGATAGAAAGTCACTCTGGGATAAGAGGGTCTGTAGCTTAAGGTAGCGGTCATCAAAATGGGTAGTAAACCAGTTTTTGAAGTCCCTAATGTAGGTGCTTTCTTCCTTGGTAAACAGCGCTCCTGCTGAATCTATAAACTGCTGCAGTTGCAGTCTTGTAGTTTCCGGGATTTCGAGGTGATTATTCACCACCATATCCTTACCTGAGTTTTGGGATTTAATACCATCATCAGGGGTCAGGAATCCTGTTTCCAGAATCTGTTGCCAAAGGATTATTGCATGCTCCGAATCACTTGTTGCTCCCTCTGGATTAAGCAGCTGTTGGAATGCATTGAAGTCAATTGGTTGCTTTGATGCATATTCGATCAGCGTTTCAAAGACGCTGTTTACAGGGAGTTTGCATCCTTTCCAGTGTTTGTTTTTAAAATCAAAGACCAACGCATGGTAATACCCTAGTTTTTTGTGGATTCCCGGGATCAGCCGGTACTTACTGTTCAACGGGGTTTTAACTGATTCAGTGAGTGTTGAAGAATTAATTCTACTAGTAGGGTCAATTTCTTCTGCCTGAAGTGGAAAGCTGAGATCCAATTCAGTTCCCCATTTTCCCAAGCCTACTCCGGCAAATTTTCCGAATGGGGTAGGACGGAAACGGCCGCGCAGCAGGTACTTCCTTAGCTTTATCCTGAGCTTGTTATCCAGGTTAGCAAAAGGTTTTTTTTCCAGTTCATTGTAGAAAGAGGCCGAAGATAGTTTTATAGCTTCCAAGATGACTTCCCTGTGTTGCTCTAACATTGCAGGGTCTTCATGGTCAAAATGGAATAGGGGAAGTCGGTATAGCAAAGACATAAGGATTGTTTTTTCTTCAATCCTAGGGGTATTTGTGATTGAGATGATGATTCGGGTGTACCTATGGGGATTCCGGTGAAATTGACACTGGAAATAGTATTTTGGTGGAATTTCAATACGTTAAAACTGGAATTACCTTATTTTCATTCGATTCCTGATTATTGTGCTGCTTTTTTTGACTTTCTGCAAGTGCGATATTATGGAAACCTTTTGTACTTCGTTGGGTAGCGGTGTTATATCTCTGTTTAAAGATCCAAAACGCAGGTTTATGGTAGGAATGGTGAAGTGTTTTGAACCATTCGTATTTTATTCAATAAGATGGAAGTGGAAATCTAGGTTTGCCATTCAACCTTTAACCGGCATACCCACCCATTCGCAAACCCAATTCTGTATAAATAATGAGTCAACAAACTGAAGGGTTAAATTAGCTTTCAACCCACTTTTTAAATTTTGATGACTTGAGTTGGCTTACGGTGACCTCTTCTGAAAAGGAGGGAGATAGGTTTAAAAGAAGCTTCCCGTGCCCGTTGGAGCGGAAATGTAGACAAGCCTGATGATGGATAATCATTTTTCTGTTAATCCTGAAAAAGTCTTTTGCAGGTAATGTTCGTTCCAGTTCATCCAGTGTTTCGGTAAGAAAGTAGCTGGTCTGGTTTGAAGTAACCAGGTAGTTTATTTTGTTCTGGTGATAGATGTAGCGGATATCCTGAAGGGGTTGGGGAATGGTTTTGGTGCCTTGCTGTATCAGCAGAATTTTCCGATTGTCCACTTTGCGGGTTTCGGATTCCTTATTTCTAAGAATATGGTAGTAGAATAGGTAATAGATATTGAATACGAATACGGGTAAGGCCATTAAGGGTAAGGAACTGTGGGCACTGGGGTTTGCTTGGGCTGTATTGATTCCAAAATACCATTGATAGACCGTAAGGAAAAACAAATCGATGATTCCCGGTAGTATTACTCCGAGAGCAAATTGTAAAAGAAGCCTAACCAAGGGCTTTTCTTTCCAATCGTAGGACTTGTCCAGGTGTACGGTGACCTGGTGTACAAACTCAATAAAGAAAGCGGAAATCAGAAAAGCTGCCAGGAGTTTGATGAAAAATGAGGAGCCGGAAAGAGAGTCCAGGTAACGGGCACTACTTCCGTACATAGACACTAGGAATGCGGCGATTACACAAAGTAGTATTCGCAGAAAATGGTCTTTGTATTGTACAGGTAGCTTCTTTTTTTCCAAAACTCAAGTTGTTGCTTTTAGCATTTAGCTGGCATTGGGGAATTTACTGTCTTTTTCGAAAACGGAAAATATAGGTATATAAGTTAAGAAACTCTTTAATAATTCAATGGTGCAGATGTTTATTGAGGTGAAAATCAAGTTTAATTAAGGAGCCTTTAGGTGGAATTTGAGGTTTTGTTGTTTTTATTGCCTGCATCGGCAGATCAATTCATTGGCTTGCCCTCTTCATTCATTCAATAATTCACCTGATTCGGAATTTACAGGTGCATGTTTTTGTGTTTTCTTTTTTGCGGGTGCTAAGTTTGAGCTGTTCCCTTATGGGGACTTAGTCCTATTATTCGGCCCGCGGGCAGTTTTAACCGGGGATCTCCCCATTTAAAATTGTCAGATCATGAATTACAATGAACAGTTTAAGGAGCTATTCCTTCAGATGAAAAGGGAGGTGGCGGCTATTGCGTCCGCTTCTTCCAACCGACTTGTTACAGTGCAGGAGTCTTATATACTGGTAAGTAGGTATTGTGAGCAGGTAGTTGCTGCTACCAAATTTGAATCAGCAGAGCAGGAGGTGGAATTCTTCAAGAAGATCAGACCGGGCTTTGAAGCCGAACTGATTTATTTTGAAGAGCTCTACTATATCCTTTCCAGCCTTCCTGAAAGAAGAAGAGCTGCCATCCGTTTTCTTTACAAACAGTATTTGCCGGTACGGATTTATTGCCGGCGGTATCAGTTGCTCTTTGAGTATTGGAGTCTGGGGCGCTCCGAGTTTGATTTGGATCTGTTTGTGCATTCCCAAAGCAATAAGATCTTATTGCTTACACGTCCCTTGCCTTCTGGAGATGTAAATGCTACTCCTGCAGGAAAGGCTTTTGCCCGATTTCGTGCCCATAATGAGCTGCATGGGTTTTTGGAAAAGGAGATTTCACGTCTTAAAAACAGAGAGGAAAAAGGGAGTTATTCCATCCAATGGACTGCTACCAAGGCGGCTTTGGTTGAACTGGCCTACGCCCTGAAAGCAACCGGAGCCATAAATAACGGCAATGCTTCCATCCGGGATATCGCCACACACCTGGAAAGAATGTTCAATCAGGATCTTACCCAGTTCTACCGTACGTTTCAGGAAATCCGAATCCGAAAAAACAGCCGGACTACTTTTTTGGACCGCATGAAAGTGAAACTGGAGCGTTGGATGGATAATACCGATCTGAACAGCAGGGGGGAAGACTGATTTTTTTTCTTTTTTTTCTCCCCCCTTCGGGATTCGGTGTGAATATTTTTTCTGATTCTGACGCAGGTTTGTAGCAACAAAATCAAACGCTTATGCTGGAAAATGTTTCATGGGGAGTCTTTCTGAAGCTGCTTGGAATTCTGCTGACCTGCTACTATGGGGTGGTGGTGATCCGCTACTTCCGGGCTGATGTTTTCGCTTTCCTGCTAAAGGGGAAAAGAACAGGTCTGCAGGGTTATTATGATAAGAACAGGGAGGAACCTAAGCGCTCTTCCATGGATAGTTTCTATGCCTTGCTGGAAGAACTGGACGCTGAACTCATGGGCAGTGCCGGAACAAAAGCGGAGTTGATCCAACTCCTTCGCCAGAAAGTAGGGCAGTATGGATTACCTGAGTCCAATGGGGCACGCAAAATCCTGGTGAACCACCTGCTGCTTGCGGCTAAGGCCGGACAGGTGGATCTTGAAGAAGGGGATCTCCTGGGCCTGTTTAATGCCTTGCCAAACTGATCATTCAAACCAACTAAACTCACATGCTATGAAAAAGACTAGGAAATGGATTAGTGCAATGCACTTCTTGCTACTCGCAGGAGTGGTGGATGCCCAGGATGGAAATGCGGGCATCAATGAGGCTACCCAGCAGGTACGGGGATACTTCCAGTCGGGTACTGGGTTGATGTATGCCATAGGTGCCATTGTTGGATTGATTGGCGCAGTCAAGGTTTTCAACAAATGGAATAACGGGGAACCGGATACCGGAAAAGTCGCTGCCGCATGGTTTGGTTCATGTGTGTTCCTGGTCGTGGTGGCCACGGTTCTTCAGAGTTTCTTTGGTGTCTGATCCTATGCTGGATACAGATCTGCTCAGGCAGCGAAAAATAGGGGTGCTTCCGGAAATTGACATTGCAGGACAAGTATTTACAATTGATCTGCGACTCAATGAGCTGAGAAATACTCAATCCCCAGATAAAAGGCTGGGTCTGGATGAGATGGTGACTGCAAAGGACGGGCAGCATTACCTTTTTTTCTTTGACCGTGAAAACCAATCCATTCTACATGCTTCTCCTGATCTGCTCAAGATTCCTGAAAATACGGTCTTGATGAAGATTCCTGATGAACTGGGATTGGATCCGGTAGGGATGGCCAGAAGGTACGGACTGGGGGACGAGTATTTTCTCAAGATGCATCCTTATGATGGAACGCTGAAGGGAAAGGTTGTCCCTCTTGACAAATCAGGATTGCCGGAGTATGTGGCACGAAATCAACAAGAACAACAAGGACTGCAGAAAAAACAGCTGCGGAAATTAGGTTAGCTGCCTGGAGAGCGCTGGTGTATGGCATGGAGCCTTAGGTATTACCAATTCAATATTATTCTGAATCGTAATTAAGCTTTTAAATGATCAAGTATAGTGTAAATAAAGGGATCAACAAGCCCATGGAGTTTAAGGGGCTGAAAGCACAGTACATCGGATACCTGGCAGCAGGACTGGGACTTACACTGCTTGCTTTTGCACTCGGGTATGTAATGGGCTTGTCCATGTACCTGTGCCTTGGGCTGGCGGTGGTGTTGTGCAGCGCCGATTTATTGATCGTGTTTCATTTGAGTGCTACCTATGGGGAGCATGGGCTGATGAAGAAAATGGCCCAGACTCAGGTGCCTGCCAGTGTGGTCATCAGAAGCAGAAAAATCTTTTATAACCTGATCAAGCGCTAAGCATGGAGTTAGCTGATTTATTTCCAATCTATAAAGTGGAGCATGAGCTGATCCTTTCCCGGGTGGGGGACATGACAGCGGCCTTTGAGGTGGAATTGCCTGAGGTGTTTTCCCTGAGTGCTGCGGGGTTCGAAGGGGTGCATCATGCCTGGAATAAGGCAGTTGGGGTACTGCCCGGAAATACCGTGCTGCACAAGCAGGATTGGTTTACAGATGCCGCATATCAGGGGAAGTTTGAAGGACAGGATCATTCCTTCCACTCCCTTTCCAGTGAGCGCTTCTTTGCGGAACGGCCGCATCTTAACCACCGCTGTTTACTGTATATCACCAAACGGCCCAGGCGAAATAAGCTGGGGAATTCAGCTGTATCCAATTTGCTGAGGAAAAACCTTGTTCCGATAGAGCTGCTGGAAGGAAATGCAATAGAAGATTTTCAGAATGTACTCGGACAGCTTGTACAGATTCTTGGGGATGCAGGAATTGGATTGAAGCGATTAAATGGGGAACAACTGGCGGGAACCCCGTGGAAGCCGGGTGTTTTGGAGGAATACCTGAATTTGGGGGAGGTGAATCTACTTCAGGATATTCAGTTCAAGCCGGAGTGGAAAATAGGAAGCAAGTATGTGCAGCTCTACAGTCTGGGGGAGGTGGAGAACCTGCCTTCCACAGTAAGTCCCCATAGAAGTTATGAAGCTTATGGGACTGATCAGACGGATTTTCCAATCGGTTTTTCCACACCTGTCTGTGCTTTGCTACCCTGCAACCATATCTATAACCAGTTCCTGTTTGTGGAAGATTCCCAAAAGAAGTTGAAAGACCTGGAATCCAAACGGCAACGGCTGGAGTCTTTGGCCAACTATTCCAGGGAGAATGCCATTGCGCGGGATGCTACAGGGGAGTTTCTGAATGAGGCTATTGCGACTGGAAGAAAGGCGGTTAAGGCACATTTTAATGTGATGTGCTGGACGGATAGCATACAAGAGACGGGGATGCTGCGAAACCTGGCAGCGGGTGCACTGGCTAAAATGAATGTGGTACCCAAACAGGAAACCGTCGGTGCACCGCAGATTTTCTGGTCTGGTCTTCCTGGCAATGGGGCTGCTTTTCCGGTGAATGAAACCTTCGACACGTTTGTCGGTCAAGCGACCTGCTTTTTCAATTTGGAAACCCATTACCGGACCTCCAGAAGTACGATAGGAATTCGGCTGGGAGACCGGGTTACCGGATATCCTGTCCATGTGGATCTATCGGATGAGCCGATGAAGCAGGGGCTGATCACCAACCGGAACAAGTTTGTGTTGGGACCTTCCGGATCTGGAAAATCCTTTCTCACCAATCACCTGATGCGCTCTTACTATGAACAGGGTACACATGTGGTATTGGTGGATGTAGGGCATTCCTACCATGGACTCTGTGAGCTGGTCGGGGGATATTACTTTACCTATGAGCAGGACAATCCGATCCGTTTTAACCCCTTTTATGTGGAAGGAAGAAAGCGGCCGGAAACTGAAAAGAAGGAAAGTCTGAAAACCCTGCTCATTGCGCTGTGGAAAAAAGAGGATGAGGTATTTAGGCGCTCAGAGTATGTGGCAATTTCCAATGCGGTGTCGGGGTATTTTGAGCTGTTGGAAAATGATTTGGAGGTTTTTCCCTGCTTCGATACCTTTTATGATTTTCTCAATAATGAATTTAGGGAGGTTTTAAAGCAGGACGGAGTTAGGGAGCATGACTTTGATGTGGATAATTTTATGTATGTGTTGCGTCCTTACTACCGGGGTGGGGAGTTTGATTACCTGCTGAATGCACGGGAAAATCTTGATTTGCTGCAGCAGCGCTTTATCGTCTTTGAGCTGGATAACATCAAGGATCATCCCATCCTCTTTCCGGTGGTGACTTTGATGATCATGGAAATCTTTATTTCCAAAATGCGCAAGCTCAAAGGGGTCAGAAAGATAATTCTGATTGAGGAGGCATGGAAGGCGATCGCAAAGGAAGGGATGGCAGAGTACATCAAGTACCTCTTTAAGACGGTACGGAAATTCTTCGGGGAGGCCATTGTGGTGACCCAGGAAGTGGAAGACATCATCTCCAGCCCGATCATCAAAAATGCGATCATCAACAATGCCGATGTCAAGATCCTACTGGATCAGAGCAAGTACCAAAACAAGTTTAAAGACATACAGGAATTGTTGGGTTTGACCGATCAGGAGAAGGCAATTATTCTATCGATGAATAAAGCCAAGGAGCCGGGCAAGATTTACAAGGAGGTGTACATCAGCATTTATAAAAAGGTCTACCGGGTGGAAGTGAGCCGGGAAGAATACCTCACATATACGACCGAGGAGCGTGAGAAAATGAGAGTTGAGGAATTGACCGCCAAATACGGTAGCCGGAAAAAGGCGATTGAGGTACTGTCGAAAGAACTTGAAACCAACTAGCTATGAAGATCAGAAAACGAATTGTGATGATGGTACTGCCGCTGCTTATCGGTTTGACAGCATTGCCTGTACAGCAAGCTGCTGCGGTTCCCATCGCGGTGATTTTGGAAGTAATAAAGGCTGGGGTGAAAAAGGTCATCCAGGCAATTGACTTGAAGGTTCAACGCTTGCAGAACCAGACCATCTGGCTTCAGAATGCACAGAAGGTATTGGAGAATAAACTGAGTGAGCTGAGGCTTTCGGAGATTTCAGAGTGGAATGAAAGCCAACGGAAACAGTATGACGAGCTCTTTCAGGAACTCTGGAAGGTCAAGCGGATCATTACGCAGTTTCAGCGGGTGCGGGACATTGCCGATATGCAAAAACAGCTGGTCAGGGAGTATCAAACTACCTGGGGTCTGATCAACAGTTCTCCTGCTTTGGCATGGGAGGAAAAAAGGGTGATCTCAGGGATATATCAACAAATCCTGGAGGAGTCTATACAGAACCTCAGCCATCTGACCGGGGTAATGACTTCATTTACCACCCAGATGAATGATGCGGACCGGCTGGCTTCCCTTCATCTGGCAGAGGACAGAATCCGCAAAAATCTAGTGGATTTAAGGTCGCATAATTCCCGGAATATGCGCCTGATTCGTTCCCGTGAATTACTGCCGCTCAACAACCTAAAACAGAACTATGACTTGGATGAACAGTAATTATTCTTGGAGAGTAAGCAGGGTAATTCTCCTGCTGGGTATGATGTGTGTTGGACTGTGTGTTAAGTCCCAGACTCTGGAGGAGTGGACCATGCAAAAAAAGCTGCAGACCAGCTACAAGCTCAATCAGATAGCGGCATTGGCTTCCTATCTGGAGGTGGCAAAAAAGGGATATGATATTGCCAGGCTAGGATGGAGTCTGGCCGGGGACATTCAGGCCGGTGAATTCTCACTTCACACCGACTACTTCGGGGCTTTAGTTGCAGTTCATCCGCTAGTCCGGGATTACCCGATTGCGCTTGAAATTGGGAATGTGTATAGACAGCTTAACAGGGAGGTGGATTGGATCGATAGGTTTCTGGCTGATCAAACCATGCTGGAAGAAGGGGAGATGTTGGCGGTCAAGAGATTTAATAGGGAAAGTAAAGCGCAGTCGGATGTCCTCATGGATGAGCTCCATGAGTTACTGACTACGGATTCCTATGCTATGGATGATGGGGAAAGGCTGGCTGCGATAGATGGATTGTACGCGGGAATTCAACAGCTTTTTCAACGCTTGAAAGCCTACAATGGGCGTATCCGCTCATTGGATTTGCATAGGAAGCGAAAAGAGACTCAATACCAACAGCTAAACAGGTTCTATGATGTCAGGTAAAGTCAAACAGGTCATTGGGCTCGGGATGCTGCTGCTGGTATTGTTGCAACCCTTTCTCGGGAAAAGCCAGAGCCATGAGGTGACACAGCTTATGCTGAATTACGAAAAGCTGATGCAGTTGAAAGAAATCCTGGATCAGATGCATAAGGGGTATGTCGTTCTGGAGCAGGGATATACTAGGGTAAAGGGGATTGCTGAAGGTAATTTCAAGCTCCACGAGGCATTTTTGAATGAGCTCCTAAAGGTGAGCCCCGAGGTAAGAACGTATTACCGTGTAGCAGAAATTATCCAGTACCAGCAGCGGATTTTAGGCGAGTATAAATCCGCCTATACTAGGGTTGCAGATGGGGATTCTTTTTCTGCCGCGGAGCTCGCATTTCTGGCAGAAATGTATGATGGAGTGTTTAAGGCTTCCCTGCGTAACCTCGATGAGCTGGTACTGATTCTCACCGCTGGGGAGCTGCGCATGTCTGATTTCGAACGGTTGGAGGCCATTGATCGCCTGCATGTAGAAATGTCAGGGCTGCTGGTCTCTTTACGGGAAATAAACACAGAGATTAATTCACTTGGGATGCAACGGAACAGGGTTAGAAAAGATCGTAAGTCAATGCTGAAATTAAACGGAATAAAACCATGAGGAAACAAGCCATCTTACTGTTGGGAATAGTATTCCTACTCACCGGATCTGCCCAGGCTCAGGCTATTTCAGGAAGTGTTGAAGGACTGCATGAGGTATTGGATCAGCTTTACGGTGAAATGATTCCGCTGGCAAATGAGCTGATCACCGTTGCAAGAGCGGTGGCAGGATTTGCAGCCATCTGGTATATCAGCATGAGGGTGTGGGGGCATATTGCCCGCTCGGAACCTATTGATATGTATCCCTTGCTTCGACCTTTTGCAATAGGGTTGGCAATCATGCTCTTTCCTCAGGTATTGGCGGTGATCAACGGAACCATGAACCCAATAATCAGCGCTACGGCTGAAATGGTGGAAGGAATGAACGAAGCGATTGCCAATCATATCTATGAAATGGAGGCTGAACAGCTTGAGCCTTATATCAACCACTTGCTCGATAGTGGTGAGCAAAAATACCCTGAAAACCTGAAAGACATGGGCTTTTTTGAGCGCCTGGCAAACGAGGTTTTTGTCTTCAATCTGAAAGCTATTATCAGCAAGCTGATTTCTGAATTCTTGCAGATGCTGTTTTTCGCCGCTGCCTTATGCATTAACACCATCCGCACCTTTCAGCTGATTGTGCTGTCCATTCTTGGTCCGCTCGTCTTTGGGCTCTCTGTTTTTGATGGGTTTCAGCATACCCTGGCAGCTTGGTTTGCGCGCTACATCAATGTGTCTCTATGGCTGCCTGTCGCCAATATTTTCGGTGCCATCATCGCAAAGATCCAACTCAATATGATGGTACTGGATGGGGATTTTACTTCTTCTTTAGGCTACCTGGTCTTTATGGTCATTGCCATTATCGGTTATATGACGGTTCCCAATGTGGCGGGATTTATTGTGCAGCCGGGTGGTAGGGACAGTTTGCTTAATTCTGCCACGGGGGCAGCCAAGTCCAGTGCCTTGGGTGGAACCCAGGTTATTCAACAAGTCATCAAATAAGTTGCTATGTTTCAAAATCTCAAAAATCTGGATACAGCCTTCCATCATATCAAATACCTATCCTATGCAGTCACCCTGGGTTCATTCTGCCTGTCAGGCTACTTGGGAATGAAGGCAATAAAGGCAACGCAAGCTGCACAGGAGCGGATCTACATTCTGGCGGAAGGTAAAGCACTGGAGGCTTTTTCGGCTACTAAAAAGGAGAACATACCGGTAGAGGCAAAGGATCACGTGAGGATGTTCCATCATTATTTCTTTACGCTGAGTCCGGATGAAAATTTCATCATGGAGCAGGTGTCCAAGAGTCTGTACCTGGCGGATGGCTCTGCAAAAAGCGTCTATGACAACCTACGGGAAAGTGGCTATTACACCCAAATCGTATCAGCCAATATGAATCAGACTGTGGAGACAGACAGTGTGAGCATCTCGATGGATTCCTATCCTTTTGATTTCAGGTTTTACGGAAAGCAAAAGATTATCAGGCCTACTTCGCTGGTGACCAGAAGTCTGATCACCCAAGGCAGGCTGCGGCACATTGACCGCACGGATCAGAATCCCCATGGATTCCTGATTGAAAACTGGGAAACCCTTGCTAACGAAACGATAACGGTAAAGAAGCGATGAGAATACTGGGAATACCTGTTTCTGTTGCAATTCGGGAATGTGCCTTTCTTGAACACCATGCTGCTCTGTTTTCTAAAAAGGTCAACCGGCTCCCGGAGCACGCTAAAAAGCGATTGATACTGGTGTTTATTCTCCTTTGTGTAGCGGTGCTAGGCGGGAATTTGATGCTGGAGATATATATGGGGAATACCACTTCCCTGCGTATCCCCGCGTGGGAACCTCCGCTGATTTACTTCGACTCCCTTGCCTATGAGCCAAAAACTATAAACCAATAACTAAACCATACCATGCAACAGCTAACTGATAAGCAGAATAAAGAGCGCAAATTTTTACTTGCACTTCCCCTTCTTACCCTACCATTCCTTTGCCTTGCCTTCTGGGCCATGGGAGGGGGTTCGGGGAAACCAAGTATTGGCGAACAGCAGCAAGGATTGAACATGACGCTGCCGGAAGCACAGGTAGAATCGCCTGCGTTGACTAAACTGGAATCCTATGAACAGGCGGAAGTAAAGGCTTCCAAAGTGCGGGAGCAAAGGAGAATGGATCCCTTTGCTGAAAGTGCAATAGAGGAGGACGATGCTTCCCCTCGTTTTCTTGTACCTATTGGGCAGGAAACCACATTGCAGGACACGGAAAACGAGGTTCAGGAAAAATTGCTTGTCTTGGAAGAACTATTTAGGCAGACGGATGTACCGCAGGAACCTGCTGTGCAGGAGATTGCCTCGGTTGAAGCCGAAGTTCCGGTGCCGAGGAGTGCTTCTGTCGATCCTGATTTGCAGCGGCTGGAAGCTCTCATGGCATCTGTTAAAGCCCCTGAAATGGCAGATCCAGAGATGGAGCGGATTGATGCTATGCTGGATAAATTACTGGATGTGCAGCATCCGCAACGGGTGCATGAACGCCTGTTGGAGATAAATGATCAGGAAGGGAAACCTGTTTTTGCTGTCAGCCTGGGTCAGGATGGCCCGCAAGTGGATACTCCTAAGGAATCTGCTTACGCTGGGAGGGAACGAAATGGGTTTTATTCTCTGGAAAGCGAAACGCCCTTATCCTTTGCACGTGTACGGCCTGCTATTGCTGCACAGGTGACCAAGGATCAGGAAGTGGTAACGGGGGCTTCCATCGAAATGGAACTGACCCAGTCCATGTTCATTGATGGGGTTGAGTTTTCGGCGGGAACGCCTATAACAGGAGTCTGTACCTTGGATGGTGAACGGCTGACTATAGCAGTACAGAGCATCCGTTCCGGGAATTTGATTGTTCCTGTGGATTTGGAAGTGGTGGATCTGGATGCACTCCCCGGAATAAAGATTCCCAATGCCATCACACGCGATGCAGTCAAGCAGGGAGCAGGTGATGGAATACAGTCTATAAATAGGATGGGGATGTCATCCTCCTGGGAGGCGCAGGCCTCCATGGCCGGAATGGAAACAGTAAAAGGTATCCTGTCCAAAAAAGCAAAGCTGGTCAAGGTCATGGTCAAGGCAGGCCACCCACTGCTGTTGTCTGATCAGTCTGTTAACTAATCTATTCACTTAAAAACCCTTTGCTATGAGAATTATTATGGTATTGATAGCGTTTGCGCTATCCCCGATTTGCTGTGCCCAATTCGTTCAGGAGGCACAGACGGAAACCTATCCCCTCCAGATCGGATGGGACAAGACCACCGTATTGGTTTTTCCTTATGAGGTGGTCAGTGCGGATTTTGGAAGTCCTGCTGTGTTGTCTGAAAAGGATCAGGCTGCTCCCAACGTGCTGAAGTTGAAAGCTGGAGTTAGGCATTTTACTTCCACCAGCATGTATGTGATAACCAGCGAAGGAAAGCTTTATCCTTTTACGGTGGACTTCACAGAATATCCGGATGCCAAACCCATTGATATCGGAAAACAGCAGGAGGTCGAATATGCCAATGCATTGTTGGAAGGATCGGCCATGAATGCAGCTGATATTTCTGCTGTGATTAATGCCATGTCCCAGCGGACTCCCGATAGAATTTCATGGGCAAAAAAGAGGGGGATGGTCCGGTTGGGACTGGGAGAAGTGGTTGAGAAGGACGGACTGCTCTTCCTTCAACTGGTTCTTGAAAATGAAAGCTGGGTGGACTATCTGGCAAAAAAATGGAGGTTTACTGTTCAGGACAAAAAGCAGACGAAACGCACGGCAATGAGAGAAGTAATCCTGGAACCCGTTTCATTCAGTCCTTTTCAAGGCGTTGAAGGGAAGTCCGCAGGCTTGGCTGTCTTTGCATTTCCCCGGTTTACCATCTCTGATGCAAAGGAACTTTCCATTCAGGTTTTTGAAAGCAATGGTGACCGCAATCCGGTCATGAAGCTTTCAGGAAAGAAACTGCTTCAGGTTCAACCTATTTTAATTTCAAACCATAAATAACATAATCATGACGATCAAGGAAAACATACAGGAACTACAGGACCGGCTGAAATACTCAGGATTCGGAGAGACGCTGAACAAAGAGCTTGAAAAACAGGTGAAGGCTAAGAAAAGTGATTTTGAACTGAATATGAGCAAGGAGGTAGGGGATAAAAAACTCGAGTACGGCTTACATTTTAGAAAGTCGGATGAGGGCAGGTATTATTACAATGGCTTTGATGCTAAATTAAGTACACCTGAAGGGAAGGAGCAGTCCCAGCGATTTTACAATAACCAAGGGGTTTCAGCAAAAGAAGCCTTGAATCTATTGGAAGGAAGAGCAGTGTTTAAGAGTCTGTTCAACAAAGAGGGAGAGCGGTACAACGCATGGCTTCAGTTGGACCTGGGGAGTAAGGACGAGAAGGGACAGCACCCGGTCACCCAATACCACCAGAATTATGGGTTTAAACTGGAGGATGCGGTACAAAAGCTTCCTTTAAATAACATGGGGTCACCGGACCAGCTTGACCTGCTACTTTACAGCTTGAAGAAAGGAAACCGTCACGAGGTTGACATTATAGGGAATGATTCGAGGTTTTTGCTGGAGGCCAATCCTAAATATAAAACAATGAATGTCTATAATGTAGAGGGAAAACGCTTGAAAATCAGTGATTTGAATGCAGCTCAAGACCAGGTTAAAGCTGAAGCAAAAAAGATTCCCGAGGCCCAGCGTAAATCAAAAGGAGTGAAGGTGTAAGTTTTTGGAGAGTGTGTTGGTGAAATTTTTTAATTAAAACCCGGTGTAACAGCCGGGTTTAGTTTTGGTAAATGTTCGGAAAACCCAATCAACTTCTTGTCCCTTCTCTAAGGATTGAAATCTTTGACTTAGATGCTTTTGGCAATTGAAACTGATGCTGAACTTTTCGGATCGGAAATGGTTTTTTCTACACTTTTGGTATTCCGCTGAAATCATTTCTCCTTTACAAAATCAAGGTTGGAATTGATTGGCTTAAAAGTGGGTAGTCATCTACTTTAATGGTTATTTTTTGTAGTTCTTATTATTTCGGTACAAAGATAGGTGCTACGGTCGGGGCGATCAGCAGACTACGGCATAAAGCCGCTGCGCTATTTATTCCGTTTC
>TARA_R110002020_G_scaffold22372_28_pt1 | contig 21753 bp, 18 predicted proteins | sample TARA_R110002020 | Tara Oceans TARA_R110002020 (sample SAMEA4396489) | marine metagenome | biome: Westerlies Biome; feature: [MES] marine water layer (ENVO:01000295) within the mesopelagic zone...; material: water (ENVO:00002006), including particulate matter (ENVO:01000060) such...
ACCGCTACGCGCCGGCGTCGTTCTTGGCGCCCTACGATTACAGCTCGATGCTGTTCGCGCTGGTGATCGGGTATGTCTGGTTTTCCGAGGTGCCGACGGTGATGGTTCTGTCGGGTGCCGCGCTGGTGATCGCGGGGAACGCGCTGGTCATCTGGCGCGAACGCCAACTGGGGCTGGAACGCGCCCGCCAGCGCGGGATGGCGGACCAGAAGGGGTAGTGAACCGTGCCCCCGGCGTCCCGACATTCACTTGTCGTTTGACCCGGGGGCACCCCGGGCCGCCCCCGACCCTCCCCCGGGAGGGCGCATGGGTGATGTCCCCTCCGAACCAATGCAGCGCGGGACAAGGACGCCTCACTCCAGACCCCTCGTGGCAAGCGCCCACCCAGGCTCGGGCGCTGCCCTTCTCTCGTCGGATGAATGTCGGATGGCGCGTGATCTGCATCCCTTCAGAGATGCTTCCCCTTCGTTTCCTTCGACATCACCACCACCCCGAAGGCGATCGCGGCGACGACCATGATGTAGAGGATGGGCGAGAAAACGAAATCGGTCTCCTTGATCAGCCATGCCGCCACGACCGGCGTCGTGCCGCCGAAGATCGCCAGCGTGATATTGTAGCCGACCGAAATCACCGTGTTCCGCGCGTTGTGCGGGGCCCATTCCACCAGCGTCACCGGGTTCACCCCAAGTCCGAAACCGCACATCGCGGCGAAGCCAAGCTGGCCCAGGAAGATCATCGTCGGATCGGAATGGAACATCAGCCAGGAAAACGGCAGCGACAGCACCACCAGCGATCCCATCGTCAGCAGCAGCACGGGCTTGCGCCCCAGCTTGTCGGCCAGCCAGCCGCCCAGCAGGATGAACAGCGCCATGAGCCCCATGTTCAGCGTGTTGATGTCGAGAACCAGCGATTCCTTGACGTGGTAATGCGTCGACATGAAATCGATCGAGAAGGTGAACATCGCGTAGAAGGCAATGTTCGTCGCCGCCACCAGCGGCAGGAACTTCAGGATGATCGGCCAGTAATGCTTCAGCGCATGCCCGACCGAGATATCGTCGTCCTCTTCCTCGATCTCCTGGGCCGTGCCGTCGTCTTCCTCCTCCTCCTCGCCCGAGGTCAGCCCGCCGGTCCGCATGAAGAACGCGAGCCCCGCGATCAGCACGCCGATCGCGAAGGGAATGCGCCAGCCCCACTGGTGCATGTCCTCGGACGACAGCGTTGTCGTCAGGATCGCGGCCACCCCCGATCCGACAAGAAAACCCAGGATCGCACCGGTATTGGCCGTCGCGCCAACGATCCCGCGCTGCGATCTGCGGGCCGATTTTACAAGATAGACGATGGACCCGGTGAACTCTCCACCAACCGAGAACCCCTGGATCATCCGCAGCATCACCAGCCCGATGGAGGCGAAATACCCGATCTCGGCATAGGTCGGCATTATCGCGATCAGTCCCGATGCCCCGCCCATCATCAGCACCGACCACAGCAGGACAACCCGTTCACCGTACCGGTCGCCGATATAGCCGAAGAACGCCCCGCCGATGGGCCGCATCAGGTACCCGGCGGCGAAGGTGCCGAAGGCGGCAACGGTCGACACGAACGGATCTTCGGATGGAAAGAAGTTGTGACCGATGATGGCCGCGAGGTAGCCGTAAACGGCAAAGTCGAACCATTCGACGATATTGCCCGCGGCCCCGGATAGGATTGTCTTCGCGCGATCTGACAGCGCCATGGCGTACTTACCCCCTGTTTTTACTCGTTACACGTCACTTGGTACCTTGGTTTTGAACTCACGTTACAACGGGTTTCGCCTTTTGCGACCCCCGGGCGGGGAAAAAACATCTGATCGTTGCCGGGCCGTCTTGTGTGCGAAGGGCAGGCGGCAGACACGAAAAAGCCCCGGCGCACGGGGCACCGGGGCTTCTGTTCGGTCGTCCTTGAACGCGAAGATCAGGCGCGGACGAGCTTTTCGTAGCCTTCCGCGATGTCGCGGGCCATCGTGCCCACTTCGAAGTTGTAGGTGCCGATCTGGCCCACCGGGGTCACTTCCGCCGCGGTGCCGGTCAGCCAGCACTGTTCGAAGCCTTCCAGCTCTTCCGGCATGATGTGGCGTTCGTGCACCTTGATCTGGCGCTCTTCCAGCATGCCCATCACCGTCTTGCGGGTGATCCCGTCAAGGAAGCAGTCGGCCTTGGGCGTATGCACTTCGCCGTCCTTGGTGAAGAAGATGTTGGCGCCCGTCGCCTCGGCCACGTAGCCGCGGTAATCCATCATCAGCGCATCGGAACAGCCCTTGGCCTCGGCCGCGTGCTTGGACATCGTGCAGATCATGTAAAGCCCGGCGGCCTTTGCCTTCGACGGGATCGTTTCCGGGCTGGGCCGTTTCCATTTCGAGATGTCGAGCTTGGCGCCCTTCATCTTGGCGTCGCCGTAATACGCGCCCCACTGCCACGACGCGATGGCCATGCGGACGGGGTTGCGGATCGCCGATACGCCCATGTCCTCGCCCGCGCCGCGCCATGCAAAGGCACGCACATAGGCGTCGGACTGGTTGTTGGCCTTCAGGACGGCGGCTTTCGCCTCCTCGATCTCATCGACCGAATAGGGAATGTCGAAGTCCATCAGCTGGGCCGAGTTCTTCAGTCGTTCGGAATGGGCGCGCGAGGCGAAGATCTTGCCGTTATAGGACCGCTCGCCCTCGAATACCGCCGAGGCATAGTGCAGCGCGTGACTCAGTACGTGAATCTTCGCGTCCTTCCAGTCGACCATCTGGCCGTCCATCCAGATCTTGCCTTCCAGTTCGTCATATCCCGGCATGGGCCCGTTCCTTAGCTGCGGTCTGTCAGTCACTCCGGCCCGGTGGTTACCGACCGGCCCCTCGATTTTTGCAATGATTGCGCAATAGGGTCGAAAGCGGACACAATATTACGTTCATGCGGCGACTCGATAGCCTTTCACTCTTGGAATGTCAACGAGGCTGACTTAAATTGGCCCAAATCCCGCTCTGGCGGGCGCCAGTAAAGCGGGAATTGGCGGGTGACAAGGGAGAATTCTTCGCGCATCACACAGTGCGCGGGACGGGAGAGACCGATGGGAAACAAGGGGTAACACGGCATGACGAGCGGGCGGGCCGTACAGATCCCGGGCGGAGGCGATCTTCTCTTCCTGACGGACGAACAGCTCCGGCAGGGGATCGAGGCGATGTACTTTGCCTATCGCGGGTTCACAGCCGATCCGGACATGATCCTGGCGGACCTCGGTCTGGGCCGGGCGCATCACCGGGCGATCCATTTCATCAACCGCGCGCCGGGGACGACGGTGAACAACCTTCTGGCGATCCTTGGCGTGACCAAGCAGTCATTGAACCGCGTGCTGCGCGCGCTGGTGGAACAGGGGCTGGTGGAAAGCCGTGTCGGCAATACCGATCGGCGCGAACGGCACCTGCATCTGACCGACGCCGGCAAGGATCTTGAATTCCGCCTGTCCGAAGCGCAGCGCGCCCGGATGCGCAAGGCGTATCGCGATGCCGGGCCGGAAGCCGTCGCCGGGTTCCGCCGGGTGCTGGAAGCCATGATGAACGCCGATACACACCGCGTGTATTCGACCCTGAAGGACCGCGCGTGATGACGGCACTGGATGCGCACCTGCTGATCGTGGACGATGACGAACGGATCCGCGACCTGCTGAAGAAGTTCCTGCGCCGGAACGGTTTCCTTGTCACCTCGGCCCGCGATGCGGCCCATGCGCGGCGCGTGCTGGACGGTCTGGATTTCGACATGATCGTGCTCGACGTGATGATGCCGGGGGAAGACGGCGTGTCGCTGACCCACGCAATCCGCGAAACCCGGACGACCCCGATCCTGCTGCTGACGGCGCGGGGGGAAACCGATGACCGCATCGCGGGGCTGGAGGCCGGGGCCGACGATTACCTTGTGAAGCCGTTCGAACCGCGCGAGCTGCTGTTGCGCATCAACGCCATCCTGCGCCGCATGCCCGAGGTGACGCAGGAATCGACCGGGCCCAAGATCCTGACGCTGGGTGACATCCGCTATGACATGGAACGCGGAGAGATGTGGCAGGGCACCGACATCGTTCACCTGACGGCGACGGAAAGCCAGTTGATGCGCATCTTCTCGGCCTGCCCTGGCGAAGTGATCAGCCGGACCAAGCTAGTCGAAGACCTTGGCCGTGACCGGGGGCAGGCGCAGGAACGCGCGGTGGACGTGCAGATCACCCGCCTCAGACGCAAGATCGAAGCTGATCCTAAACAGCCCCGCTACCTGCAGACGGTGCGCGGGGCGGGCTACATGCTGGCGCCGGACTGACGGCGACGGCTGTACCGAAAGGGGTTCCTTAATCTCCTTCAGGCACACTCGGAGAGAGTGCTCCTTTAGGTAAGGAATCTGGCCATGATCCGCATGTTGATTGCCTTTCTTGTCGCGTTGCCGCTGGCGTTGCCGGCGCAGGCCGCCCAGATCTGCCGTGGTTACGGGCCACAGACGCCGCGGGATATCTCCATGCCCAAGGGACGGAACACGCAGAGCTTCCCGATGGCGCCGGCGCGCACGGACATGAACCTGTGCAACATCCATACCCATACCAATGCCGAACACCGGGGGCCGGGATTTTCGGTTTCCGCCGGTGATGGCCCGCATGGCGGGTGGAAGTGCAATGAAACGGAAAACCTGACCGCCCAGGAACTGGAAGATCCCGCCCACGGGCGCGGCGCGTTCAAGGGCGTGAAGCCCGGCGACACGATCGAAGTGCACTGGGTCTTCAGCTCGTGCGATGTCACGCCGGGGCCGGGCCTGGGATCATGCCTGTCGAAGGCCTGCGCCAACCCGGTGCTGCGGGTGGAAAGCCAGGTCTTCCTGGTCGTGAACGACGACCGCGCTGAAGATTTCATGGACTATGTCCACCAGGGCCACATGTCGAATGGCCGGCCGCAGCCGCGGGCGTTGCCCGAAGTGACCGGCCCGCCGGTCGTGTTCCGGGGTTCTACCACCGGGACAAGCTACAACCACGCCATCTGCTCCCCACTGCAGGTCACGTGGTCGGTCCGGCCGATGTGCCTGAAGGTGAACTACCGTTCGCTTCTGAACTGGGTGGTGAACGGGAACGTCTTCGAAGAGGATCACAGCCATGGCGTCCGGCCGCTGGTCACCTCGCTGGAGCTTTTGGCCCCGATCGAATAGGCGCGCTTGAAGGGTCTCGCCGCGCTTGGTAGCGTCGCGTCATGACAACAGCGCTTCTGACCCACGCCGATTGCCTTGAACATGTCACGCCCGAAGGCCACCCTGAACGGGTGGCGCGTTTGGAACATGTTCTGCACGTGCTGGAAGGCCTTGATCTGAAACGGGTCACGGCGCCACTGGCCGCGGATGACGACATCCTGCGGATCCACCCTGCCAGCTACCTTGCCGATCTGCGCCGCAACACACCGGCCGAAGGGATCAACACGGTCGACGGCGACACGTACCTGTCGCCCGGCTCGCTCGACGCAGCGTTCCGCGGGGCGGGCGCCGCGGTCAAGGCCGTCGACATGGTGTTGGGCGATGAGGTCCAGAACGCCTTCTGCGCCACGCGCCCCCCGGGCCATCACGCCGAAACCTCGACCGCCATGGGCTTTTGCCTGTTCGGTAACGCGGCGCTGGCGGTGAAACATGCGCTGGATTACCATGGCCTGTCCCGTGTTGCGGTGGTCGATTTCGATGTCCACCACGGCAACGGCACGCAGGATCTCTTGTGGGACGAACCGCGGTCGCTGTTCATCTCGTCACAGCAGATCCCGCTGTTCCCGGGCACCGGCCGCGCCAACGAAACCGGCGCGCATGACAACGTGCTGAACATGCCGCTGCCCCCCGGTTCGGGCGGGGCCGAGATGCGCCGGGTCTACGAATCTGAAGCCTTCCCGCGCCTGAAGGAATTCAACCCGGAACTGATCATCGTTTCGGCCGGGTTTGACGCCCATGCCAACGACCCGCTGGCCCAGTTGTACTGGAAGGTCGAGGATTTCGCCTGGCTCACCCAGCAGATCTGCGCCATCGCGGCGGAATGTTGCGACGGCAAGGTGGTATCGGTGATGGAAGGCGGCTATGACCTCGCCGGGCTGGCCGCTTCGGCCAAGGCCCACGTAGACGAGCTGATGAAGGCCGGATCATGACCGACACCCCCCGCCCTGTGACCGAAATGTCCTTTGAAGAGTCGATGAAGGAACTGGAAAGCGTCGTGGACCGCCTGGAACGGGGCGACGTGCCGCTGAACGCGTCCATCGACCTCTACGAACGCGGCGCCGCGCTGAAGAAGCGCTGCGAGGAAGAGCTGAAGCGCGCCGAGGAAAAGATCGCCGCCATCACGCTCGACGCCGACGGGACCCCTACCGGAACGACGCCGGTCGAAGGGCACTAGCCCATGTTCACCCAACGGCTGGCCGAAGACGCGTCGGCAATTGGCGCCCACCTGGCCGCTGTCCTGTCCGATCTGCCGCGCAGCGACGTGGCGGAGGCGATGGCCCATGCGGCCGAAGGCGGCAAGCGTCTGCGCGGGTTTCTTGTGCTGGAAAGCGCCCGGCTGCACGACGTGTCCGAAGCCTCGGCTATATGGCCCGCCTGCGCGATCGAGGCCTTGCACGCCTATTCGCTGGTTCATGACGATCTGCCCGCGATGGACGACGACGACATGCGCCGCGGCCGCCCCACCGTTCATGTCGCCTGGGACGAGGCGACGGCGGTTCTGGCGGGTGACGCGCTTCAGGCGCTGGCCTTCGATCTGGTCACCCATCCCGAAACCGGCCCCGCCGACACCCGCATCGCGCTGACCCGCAGCCTCGCGCAGGCCGGCGGCGCGCGCGGCATGGTGCTGGGGCAGGCCCGCGACATCGCCGCCGAATCCGCGAAAACCCCGCTGACGCTGGACGAGATCACGGCGCTTCAAGCCGGCAAGACGGGCGCGCTGTTCGGATGGTCCGCCACCGCCGGCGCAGTGCTGGCTGGCGCCGACACCCGGCCGCTGGCCGCCTATGCCGCCGCCATGGGCCTTGCCTTTCAGATCGCGGACGACATCATTGACGTGACCGGCGACAGTACCGCCGCGGGCAAGCGCGTGGGCAAGGATGCCGATGCCGGCAAGGCGACCTTCGTCACCCATCTGGGGCTGGACGGCGCGCGCCGGCGCGCGGCAAGCCTTGTCGAAGAAGCCTGCGCCGCCCTTGAACCTTATGGCCCGCGGGCGGTTGTGCTTAAGGACGCCGCCCGTTTTACCATTGCGCGCGACGCCTGACCGCGCCACAGAAGCCAGATCCGCCAAGCATAAGGCCAGCCTGTCCCGAGGAACCGATGTCCGACCGCCCGACCACCCCGCTTCTGGATCTTGTCGATAGCCCGGCCGATCTGCGCCAGTTTTCGGACACGCAGCTGACCCAGCTGGCGCATGAACTTCGCGCCGAGACGATTTCGGCCGTGTCGGAAACCGGGGGGCACCTGGGCGCGGGCCTTGGAGTTGTTGAACTGACGGTCGCGATCCACGCCGTGTTCCAAGCGCCGAAGGACAAGATCGTCTGGGACGTGAGCCACCAGGCCTATCCGCACAAGATCCTCACCGGCCGCCGCGACCGCATGCGCACCCTGCGCAAGAAGGACGGGCTGTCGGGGTTCACCAAGCGGTCGGAATCGCCCTACGATCCGTTCGGCGCGGCGCATTCTTCAACGTCCATCAGCGCGGCGCTGGGCTTTTCCGTCGCGCGCGACCTTGGCGGCCTGACGCCGGAAGGCCTGGGCGATGCGGTGGCCATCATCGGCGATGGCGCCATGAGCGCCGGCATGGCCTTCGAGGCGATGAACAACGCAGGCCACCTGAACCGCCGCCTGTTCGTGATCCTGAACGATAACGAGATGTCGATCGCGCCGCCGGTGGGCGCGCTGTCGTCTTACCTCTCGCGCCTTTACGCCGAAGCGCCGTTCCAAGACCTGAAGGCTGCCGCCAAGGGCGCCGTTTCCATGCTGCCCGAACCGTTTCGTGCGGGCGCCAGGCGCGCCAAGGAAGTGCTGAAATCGGTGACCGTCGGCGGCACGTTGTTCGAGGCCTTGGGCTTTTCCTATATCGGCCCCATCGACGGGCATGACATGGACCAGCTCCTGCCGATCCTGCGCACGGTGCGCGCGCGGGCCACGGGCCCGACGCTGATCCACGTGATCACGAAGAAGGGCAAGGGTTACGCCCCTGCTGAACGCGCCCGGGATGGCGGCCATGCGACGGCAACTTTCGACCTTGTCACCGGCGAACAGAAAAAGGCGCCGTCGAACGCGCCCAGCTATACCTCGGTCTTCGGCGATGCGTTGCTGGATCACGCCCGGTCCGACAGCCGTATCGTTGCCGTCACCGCGGCCATGCCCGACGGCACCGGCCTGAAACGCTTTGCCGACACCTTTCCCAGCCGCTGTTTCGACGTGGGCATCGCCGAACAGCACGCCGTGACCTTCTCCGCCGGGCTGGCGGCGGGCGGGATGAAGCCGTTCTGCGCGCTCTATTCCACCTTCCTGCAGCGCGGCTACGACCAGATCGTCCACGACGTGGCGATCCAGCGCCTGCCGGTCCGCTTCGCCATCGACCGCGCGGGCCTTGTGGGTGCCGATGGCGCGACCCATGCGGGCAGTTTCGACACGGCGTTCCTTGCGAACCTCCCCGGCATGGTCGTGATGGCCGCGGCGGACGAGGCGGAACTGAAGCACATGGTCGCCACTGCCGTCGCCCATGACGACGGCCCCATCGCCTTCCGCTATCCGCGCGGTGAAGGCGTGGGCGTCGAGATGCCGGAAACCGGTGAGGTGCTGGAGATCGGCAAGGGCCGCGTCGTCCGCGAGGGCAAGGGCGTGGCGCTTCTGTCCTTCGGCGCGCGGCTGAAGGAAGTGCTGGAAGCGGCCGAAGCGCTGGAGGCCCGCGGCATCCGCCCGACGGTGGCCGATGCCCGCTTTGCCAAACCGCTCGACCGAGATCTGATCCTTGACCTTGCCCGCGATCACGACGCGCTGATCACGATCGAGGAAGGCGCTACCGGCGGCTTCGGCTCCCACGTGGCACAGGTGCTGGCCGAGGAAGGCGCGTTCGACACCGGCCTGAAATACCGCTCGATGGTTCTGCCGGACATCTTCATCGACCAGTCCAGCCCGGCCGACATGTACGCGACCGCCGGGCTCAACGCCGCCGATATCGAGGCGAAGGTGCTCGACGTACTGGATGTGGCGAGGATCGGCGCACAGCGGGCGTGAATGGTGCGTGGAGACAACGCACCCTACGGCCCCGATTTTCAAGCCGAGCGTATGCGGCTGATGTGGATCTGCCTCCGGCGGAGGTATTTGGAGACCAAAGAAGCCGGCGGCTGTTCCCCATGCTTCTTTGGTCTCCAAATATCTCGGGGGAGGCCGCGCCGTCAGGTGCGGTCGGGGGCAGCGCCCCTGCCGCCGCCACCCAAGCGACCCCGGATCCGGGACTGCGAGCGGGCGACTTGGCACCAAATCGTTCCCCCGCGCGTTGACCGGAGCGACGTAAGGCACGCTCTACCCTCGACAGCGGGGGAAATCTTGCCTTCGATAGGCGCGACGGACCTGCCGGGTCGCGGCCCCGGGTCCCGCAAAGATGGATTCAGATTCTTTGGGAGGAGCAGACATGTCCCTTGGCAAAATGATGGACAAGGCCCTGACAACCACCTCGATCATCGAGCATGCGGGCCGGTTCCACACGAACACCCCTGTCATCTCGGTCGAGACCGACGGCACCATCAGCCGCACCGGCTGGGGCGAGGTCGAATCGAACGCCCGCAAGCTGAACGCGGCACTGGTACGGCTGGGCGTTAAGACGGGCGAACGCTGCGCCACCATCGCGTGGAACAACCGCCGCCATGTCGAGATCTACTTCGGCGTCGCCGGGGCCGGGATGGTCTGTCACACGATCAACCCGCGGCTGTTCCCCGAGCAGCTGATCTACATCATGAACCATGCCGAGGATAAGGTCCTGTTCTTCGACAAGACCTTCGCCCCGGCCATCGGCAAGCTTCGCGAGCATCTGAAGACCATCGAGCACTACGTTTACATGGGCGCCGCCGATGACGAGGTCGCGGCGGCTGTCGACGGTGTGCTCTTCATGGACGACCTGATCGCCGCCGAAACCGATGACGCCACCTGGCCCGAGATCGACGAGCGCATGCCGTCGAGCCTGTGCTACACGTCCGGGACCACCGGGAACCCGAAGGGCGTGGAATACACCCATCGGTCGACCGTGCTGCACACGCTGGGCGCCAACCAGGCCGACGGGCTGGGGCTATCGGCCAAGGACGTGGTGATGCCGGTCGTGCCGATGTTCCACGTCAACGCGTGGGGTGTGCCCTATGCGACCGCCGCGGTGGGCTCGTCACTGGTTCTGCCGGGGCCGGGGCTGGACGGTGAAAGCCTGGTGAAGCTGATCGACGGTGAGAAGGTGACCATGGCGCTGGGTGTGCCGACGATCTGGCTGGGCCTGATGAACGCGCTGGAAAAGACCGGATCGAAAGCCCTCAGCCTGCAGCGCACGCTGATCGGCGGTTCGGCCGCGCCGTCCTACATGATCCGCGAATTCGACGAGAAATACGGCGTCGAGCTGATCCATGGCTGGGGCATGACCGAAACCAGCCCGTTGGGATCGATCAACCAGCTGCTGGCCAAGCACACCGACCTGCCCCATGACGAAAAGCTGAAGCTGCGCGAAAGCCAGGGCCGCCCGCCCTATGGCGTCGATCTGCGCCTTGTCAGCGACGAGGGCGAGATCCTGCCACATGACGGCAAGGCCGCCGGCAACCTGCAGATCAGCGGCCCGTGGGTCGTGGATACCTACTTCAAGGCGGATGGCAGCGCCCTGACCGACGACGGCTGGTTCGACACCGGCGATGTCGCGATGATCGACGAGGATGGGTACCTGTTCATCACCGACCGGTCGAAGGACATCATCAAGTCGGGCGGGGAATGGATCTCGACGGTGGAACTGGAAGACATCGCGATCTCCCATCCCGGCGTGTCCAATGCCGCGGCGATCGCCGCCAGGCACGAGAAATGGGACGAACGCCCGGTGGTGCTGGCGATCAAGGCCGAAGGCGCCGATCCGTCCGAGGCCGATATCCTGGCCCATTACGAGGGCAAGATCGCCCACTGGCAGATCCCCGACAAGGTGATCTTCGTCGACAGCCTGCCCATTGGCGGTACCGGCAAGATTCTCAAGAACAAGCTTCGGGACGAATATGGCGACGTGTTAATGACCGAAGACGCCTGAATCGCCTCCGGGGCGCGACGAGTTCGCGCCCCGGAACCCGTTGATTGTTCATGCGAAACAATCAATCCGCGGAAGTCGCGACAATTGCACCTGTTAAGCCCGCTTTAACGCCTGATTGCTAGAAAGGCCGTGGGTGAAATACAAATGGGTGGTGATATGACTGCGACGCCAAACGCGGCGCCAGTCCTCATCAAACGTAAAAAAATCGTCGCTGCTGACGGGCATCATGGTGGTGCCTGGAAGGTCGCTTATGCGGACTTCGTTACGGCAATGATGGCTTTTTTTATGTTGATGTGGCTGTTGAACGCGACTTCCGAAGCACAACGTAACGGCCTTGCGGCCTACTTCTCTCCGTCCGTTCCGATCAGCCGGGTGTCCGGCGGCGGCGACGGGACCTTCTCGGGATCGACCACGTTCTCCGAGGAGAACATGTCCCCCGACGGGGTCGGCGTGACCGAGCGCAAGCTGACGGACACGATCCCGGCCGAGGGCGAGGCCGAGAAAAACAGCGAATCTGCCGGCGACAAGGAAGAGTTCAAGGAACTCGAAGCACAGCTGCGCGGCAATTCCGGCGAAAGCCTGGTCAGCGACATGGCGCTGAAGCACATCGTGACCAAGGTGACCGACAAGGGCCTCGTGATCGAGCTGTATGCAACCGATCACCAGCCGCTGTTCGACAAGGGCACCAACCGTCCGACGCCGCTGCTGCGTCAGGTCGTCGGCATGGTGGCACGGGTGTCGGGCAAGGTGACCAACGGGCTGGAGATCGCCGGACATATGCAGGCTTTCCCGGTGGTTATGGCCAAGGATCCTGTCTGGCAGCTGTCGACCGACCGTGCCGATACCGTCCGCGAGTTGCTGGAACGCGGTGGCATCCCGCAGTCCCGTATCCGCCGCGTGGTGGGCCATGCGGACCGCGAACCGGCGCTTCCCGACCAGCCGACCGCGGTGCGCAACAACCGGATCGAGATCACGCTTTTGCGGCACTGATCCTTCCCGAGACGCTGAGTATTTTACATATTAGCGCGGCGTTAAGGCGCCGCGCTGTACCTTTTGGGAGATTGTTGATCCGAGCCAGCAGAAAGGCGCTCCCAATGACCATTTCCTCTTCGCTCAATGCCGGGGTTGCCGGGTTGTCCGCGAATGCCAGCAGGCTAGCGGCCATTTCCGACAATATCGCGAACGCGTCGACCAACGGCTACAAACGGGTGCAGACGGATTTCCATTCCATGGCGCTGGCCAATTCGGGCGGCTCCTATACCGCCGGTGGCGTTCGCACCACGTCGACGCGGCTGGTGGAACAGAACGGCTCCATCGTCTCGACCGGGAGCGGCACGGATATCGCAGTGCAGGATCGGGGGCTCATCCCGGTGGCGAACCTGACGGCGGTCGAGGGCGGCGATGAAACCCCGCAGATGCTGCTCACCGCGACGGGGTCCTTCACCACCGATTCGAACGGCTACCTGAAAACCACCTCCGGCCTTGTGCTGATGGGCTGGGAACTGGGGGAAGACGGCACGCTGCCGGCCGTTGCGCGCGGCAATTCCGACAGCTTGACGCCGGTGCAGATCACTAAGCAGCCTGCCGCCTTCCCGACGACGCAGATCACCATGGGGGTGACCCTGCCCGCCGCGCAGACCGAAGCAGGCGCCGCGGGCGATGATCAGGTCACTACCATAGAATACATCGACAACCTGGGTAAACGTCAGAACCTGACGGCCACCTTCTCGCCGACGGTGCCGGCCACCGGATCGTCCAACACCTGGACGCTGGCGCTCGACGATGCGGCGTCCACCCCGGCAAGGGTGGGCGAATACGATATCGTCTTCAATGACAGCCGCGCCGCAGGCGGTACAATTGCTTCGGTCGCCACGACCACGGGCGGCGCCTATGACGCTGGAACCGGGTCGGTCATCGTAACGCTGGATTCCGGCCCGGTAGAGATCTTCGTGGGCGAGCTCAATGACACCGGCGGGCCGATGAAGCAGCTGTCCTACGACTTCCAGACCAGCGCGATCACCAAGGACGGCTCGCAAGCGGCGCAGATCCAGACCTACGAGATCGACTCCGGCGGCTTCGTCGTGGCGACCTATGACACCGGCGCCTCGCGCAAGCTGTTCCAGATCCCGATCGTCGACGTGCCGAACCCGAACGGCCTCACGGCGATGGACCGCCAGACCTTCGCACCGTCTGCCGATAGCGGCGCCTACTACCTGTGGGATGCCGGTGACGGCCCGGTGGGGGAAATGGTGCCCTTCGGCTTGTCGGAATCCACGACTGATGTGGCCGGGGAACTCACGAGCATGATCCAGACCCAACGGGCCTATTCGTCAAATGCCAAGGTAATCCAAACAGTGGATGAGATGTTGCAGGAAACAACGAACATCATCCGCTGATCTCCTCTGACCTCTGACTGGAGCATCGTAAATGTCGCTAAGTACGGCTTTGAACAACGCGATGACCGGCCTCGCCGCAGCGGGCCGTGCCACCGCCAACGTCTCGGAAAATCTCGCCAATTCCATGACGCCCAGTTACGGGCGTCGGACGCTCGATCTTGCCTCCGCCACGTATGGCGGGGGCGTTCGGGTGCTTGGCAGCACTCGGAATGTCGATCCGGTCATCCTTTCCAACCGCCGCGCGGCCGAAGCAGACGAACGAAACGCATCGGTCATTTCCACCTACTCTGACACGATGGTCCGCCTGGTGGGGTCGCCAACCGACCCCAACGCCCTGTCGGCCCGATTGGCAGAATTCGAATCCAGCCTGATCGAGGCGCAAAGCCGCCCCGACAGCGTCCACCGGCTGGACGCGGTCACTGTGCGTGCCGACTGGCTCAGCCAGGGCATCCGCGAGGCGGCCACCGGCCTGCGGGCCGAACGCAGCCGCGCGGACCGCATGATCGGTCTGCAGGTGGATCGCATGAACGTCGCGCTCCGCCGGATTGCCGTGCTCAACACCCGCATCACCTCTACCGAGGCGTCGGGCGGGGACAGCAACGGCATGCGCGACGAACGCCAGGCGCTGGTGGACGAACTGTCCAACATGGTCCCTGTTCACGAGGTTTCGCGCGAGAACGGGCATATCGCCCTGTTCACCTATGGCGGCGCACGGCTGCTCGACGGCTCGGTGTCCGAGATCGAGTTCACGGTCACGGGCGAAACGGCGCCCCACATGACCATCGACAATGGGCTTTTGTCGGGGCTCACGCTGAACGGCCAGCCGCTGACGACGTCCGGTTCGTCCAGCCACATCGCGGGCGGCACGCTGGCCGCCGCGTTCGAGATTCGCGACAGTCTGACCGTCGACATGCAGACCGACCTCGACAGCCTCGCGCGTGATCTTGTGGAACGGTTCGAGACCGCCGGGCTCGACCCGACCTCCGCACCGGGGGATCCGGGGCTGTTCACCGATGACGGCGACCCTTTCGATGCGTTGAATGACCTGGATATTGCCAGCCGGATCACGATCAACGCGCTGGTCGATCCGGCACAGGGCGGCGACAGCAGGCTGCTGCGAGACGGACTAGGTTCCGGGGCCCCTGGCGATGTCGGCTATGCCGGTCAACTGCAGGCCTTCGTGGATGTCCTGTCGGATGGTCGCATTCCGCCGTCGGGCCGCTTCGGCACGGTCAACCTTACCGCCTCGGGGCTTGCGGCCAGCCTTACGTCCCGCGTGTCGCAGGCGGCCGACTATGCCGGGCAGAATCTCAGTTTCGCCTCGACGTCGCGGACCGAACTGGAACGCCTGGAACTTGCCGAAGGCGTCGATTCCGATGCCGAACTGCAGAACCTGATCGTTGCCGAACAAATCTTCGCCGCCAACGCGCGCATGATCGCGACGGTGGACGAACTCATGGAAACCCTATTGCGGATCTGACAAATGAGCCTGACTTCCATCGGCGACCTGTCGCATCACCTGATGCTCCAGACTCAAACCACACGCGCGAAACGCGCCCTGTCGACTCTGACGCAAGAGCTTTCCAGCGGCGTGACCAGCAACATCTCCGACCGTCTTGGCGGGGATTTCGCGTACCTTTCCGATATCGACCACAAGCTGAAGCGGCTTGAAGGCATCAGTACCTCGGCGGGCGAAGCCAAACTTGTCGCGACCACCATGCAGACGAGCCTGGAATCCGTGTACGATGCGACCCAGACAATGGTTGGCGCATTCCTAGCAGTCGGCCAATCCACCTCCGGACCGTCGCTGCCTCATCTGTCTGCCTCGGCCGAGCAACAACTGGGATCGGTCATCCAGATGTTGAACATGTCCGTTGGCGGTCGGAGTCTGTTCGCGGGCGCCGCGACCGATGCCGTCCCTCTCGAGGAAGCCGATACGCTGCTCACCGCCTTGCAGGCTGAACTCGTCGGTAGTGTGACCGCGGCCGATGTCATCACGGCCGCCGAGGACTGGTTCAACGACCCCGCAGGGTTCGATGCAGTAATGTATGGCGGATCGGCCAATTCGGTGGCGCCGCTGCGCATCGGCGAAGGTGTCGAAGTCAGCCTGGATCTTCGGGCAGACGATCAGACGTTCAAGGACATGTTGCGCAACATCGCCGTGGCCGCGCTGGTCACCGATCCCGGGCTCGGGTTGGCGACATCCGTGCAAAGCGAATTGGTGCAGGCGTCGCGCGATGGTCTCATGGCCGTGTCCGATCAGCTGACGGGCATGCGCGCCGATGTCGGCTTTGCCGAGGAACGGATCGAGGAATCGCAAGCCCGCAACGGCGCTGCCAGCAATTCGCTGCAGCAGGCCCGGACCGAACTACTGGAGGCAGACCCATTCGACATCGCCAACCGTATTCAAAACGTGCAGTTCCGGTTGGAATCGCTCTATTCCGTCACCGCGCGTTCGGCGGGACTGACGTTGGTGAATTTCCTGTGAGGCAAATTCTTCTGTCCGCCCTGATTGCACTGTTCCTGGTTCAGCAGGCCTCGGCCGGGGTAGTCCGCCTGAAGGACTTGGTGGATTTCGACGGTGTCCGCGGTAACGATCTGATCGGTTACGGTCTAGTCGTGGGCCTCGATGGCACCGGTGACGGGCTGCGAAACGCGCCCTTTACCGAAGAAATCATGGCCAACATACTCGAACGTCTGGGCGTTAACGTTAATGGCGAACAGTTCCGGCCAAAGAACGTGGCCGCCGTGATGGTAACGGCCACGCTGCCGCCTTTTTCACGAACCGGATCGCAGATCGATGTGACGGTATCCGCTATTGGCGATTCGAAAAGCCTTCTGGGCGGCACCCTGATCATGACACCGCTGAACGCGGCCGATGGCCGAATTTATGCCGTGGCGCAGGGCACCGTCCTTGCGGGCGGTGCACAGGCCGAAGGCGAAGCGGCGCGCGTGGTTCAGGGTGTTCCGACCTCTGGCGTTATTCCTTCGGGCGCGCGGGTGGAACGGGAGATCGAATTCGAACTATCCTCTCTCACCGATGTCCGATTGGCCCTGCGCGACCCGGATTTCACGACTGCAGGCCGGATCGAAGCGGCAATCAACCGGGCTTTCCGCCGGCCGGTCGCGCAGATGCTGGATTCGGGCACCGTGCAATTCGATATCACGGCGGCGCGGGCCGGAAACGCGGCGCGGGCCATCAGCCAGATCGAAAACCTGCTGATAGAGCCCGAGACAAAGGCCCGTGTCGTCGTTGATCAGCGCTCGGGTACGATTGTCATGGGCGAAGACGTGCGATTGTCGCGGGTGGCTGTGGCGCAGGGGAACCTTACCCTTCGCATCGACGAGACACCGATTGTCGTTCAGCCAAACCCGTTCGCACGGGGTGAAACCGTCGTCGTGCCCCGGACCGGGGTCAACATCCAGGAAGACGAAGGGGTGCAACTGGCCGAAGTGCCGGAGGCGACGACCTTGTCCCAGGTGGTGGCTGGACTGAATGCGCTGGGCGTGTCCCCCCGTGACATGATCGACATTCTGCAAGCCCTGAAAGCCGCCGGCGCGCTTCATGCGGAATTCCTGGTTCGCTAGCGGCGGGCGCGCCAAACGCCCCGGGTCAGTTACGGCAATCCGGTCTGGTATTGCGGACGAAATCCCGAACGGTCAGGCTGCCGCGGCTATGGTCTTGCCCAGCAGCTGGTCGCCTTCGTATCCGGTCAGGCGGATACTCAGGATGCTGCCTTCGGTGGCGGGTCCGTCAACAAGGACCTCCGCGAAATGCGGGGTACGGCCAAGGGTCGGAGTTTCCATCAGCACAGGCAGGGTCTTCCCGACCTGGCATTGAAGATACGCCTCGATCCGCGCCGACCCGGCCGCGCGCAGGCGCTTGGCGCGCGCGCGGATGTCGGGACCGTGGACCTGAGGCATGCGGGCCGCGGGGGTGCCGGGACGTGGCGAGTAGGGAAAGACATGCAACCAGGTCAGGCCGCACTCCTCCACCAGCGCGAGAGAGTTCTCGAACATGGCTTCCGTCTCGGTCGGAAAGCCGGCGATGATATCGGCGCCGAAGACGATATCGGTTCGCAGGCTGCGGGCTTCGGTGCAGAAGCGAATCGCGTCGTCGCGCAGGTGCCGGCGTTTCATCCGTTTCAGGATCATGTCGTCGCCATGCTGCAGCGACAGGTGAAGATGCGGCATCAACCGCGGCTCGGTCGCGATCGCCTCCATCAGCCGCGGGTCCGCCTCGATCGAGTCGATCGAGCTGATGCGCAGCCGCGGCAGATCGGGCACCATCTTCAGGATTCGCATCACCAGATCGCCCAGGGGCGGCGTGCCGGGCAGATCCGTGCCCCAGCTTGTCAGGTCGACACCCGTCAGCACGACCTCGTTGTAGCCCCGGTCCACCAGTCGCTTGATCTGGTCGACGGCCACTCCCGCCGGAACGCTGCGCGCATTGCCCCGGCCAAAGGGAATGACGCAGAAGGTGCAGCGGTGATCGCAGCCGTTCTGGATCTGGACATAGGCCCGCGCGCGCGTGCCGAAGCCGTCGATCAGGTGCCCCGCGGTTTCGGTCACCGACATGATGTCGTCGACCTGCACCGTTTCGCTGTCACCGATGAAATCCGCGGCCAGTCCGGCCCATGTTTCGGGCCGCATCTTCTCGGCATTGCCGACCACGACGTCGACCTCTCCCATCGCGGCGAACCGTTCCGGTTCGACTTGCGCCGCACAGCCCGTGACCACGAGCCGCGCATCCGGATGGGCGCGGCGCAGGCGGCGGATTTCCTGCCCGGCCTTGCGCACCGCTTCGGATGTCACGGCGCAGGTGTTGACAACCACGACCTCTCCCGCGCCGGCTTCGGCCGCGAGGTGTTTCATCGCCTCGGTCTCGTAGGCATTCAGCCGGCAACCAAGTGTCACGAAACGGGGCGCCTCGGTCATCGGTGTGCCTCCAGGAACGCGGCCGTCAGCGTGCCGGAGAAGACATGCGCCGTGAGGCCGGTCATCCAGACGCCATCCTCGGCCCATGTCACATCCAGTTCGCCCCCATCCAGCACCAGCCGGACAGACCGCCCCGTCAGGCCGCGCCGCACAGCCGCAACGGTCACCGCGCAGGAGGACGAGCCCGAGGCGAGCGTGATGCCCGTGCCCCTCTCCCACACGCGCATCCGCAGGCGGTCGGGCCCGATCACTTGGACGACCTGCACGTTGGTGCGTTCGGGGAACAGCGGATCAGTCTCGATCCGCGGACCAAAGCTTCCCAGGTCGATCGCATCCACGTCATCGACGAAGAAGGTGCAATGCGGATTACCCATCCCGGTGGCCACGGGCGCCCCGTCCAACGGCAATTCCAGCGTGTCCATCTCCCGCGCCAGCGGTATTTCGGCCCAGTCCAGCTGCGGCGCTCCCATGTTGACCGAGGTCAGCCCGCCGCCCGCGTCCACCGCCACCAGTTCACCGCGATCCGTTGTCAGGCGCAGGCGGGTCCGCCCGGTTTCGTCCATCAGGTACCGTGCGATGCAGCGAGTGGCATTGCCGCACGCGGCAGAGGCCGAACCATCGGCATTCAGGAACCTCAGATGCGCGTCGCCCGGTCCGTTTTCGATCACGGCCATCTGATCGAAGCCCACGCCGCGTTGCCGGTCAGCCAGGGCCTGGGCCAGCGCGGGCGAGACCTCAACGGGTCGCGCGCGCGCGTCCAGGACGACGAAGTCGTTGCCAAGCCCGTGCATCTTCATGAAGGGCAGATCGGAGGGAGTATCGAAAGACATTGCGCGCATATAACGGTGCCGCGGGACAGAATCCATATCTCCCAGACCGGGGTAATGGATTTTCTGTCGCGCCTTGTCTGATCCGGGGTTGACCCTACCCGGCGCCTCTCCTAAAGGGAGCGCCTATTCGGGAACGGCGCCAAGCCGGTTCCGACCTTTCCCGACCTGTTTCGGTGTTGATCACATCCGGTCGCACGGCATAGAGAGGGGCAGGACAGCGCCAGAATGGCGCAACAGAGTGGGCCGTTAGCTCAGTTGGTAGAGCAACTGACTTTTAATCAGTGGGTCGCAGGTTCGAATCCTGCACGGCTCACCACTCTTTACGATTTACATGACCCGGGTTGGTCTCGGATTTGACCAAAGTCACGGGAAGTTTGGCCTCGGAGTCCAATCTCGTGCCGACGGTCCTGTGGGTGGCCCGCGGCTGGGTCATAACATCTGGTAGCGTTCGGGCTCTGATCTGACAGAGCTGGTATCGGGCTGCCAACCGCTCACGCTGCCACTTCAGGCGGGCGCCCAGACGCCGGGATTGATCCTGACCGACCTGTAGGAAACGGTCACTTCGCCGGTGCCTTCCAGCCGTTTCATTGCCGAATTCACCGTCTTGCGGGAAAGACCGGCCAAGGCGGCAAGGTCGTCCTGCGACACGCCGACGATGCCGTCGTCATTCCCGCAATGGGTCGCGAGGTTTCTCAGCACGGCCCTGACCCGGGTGACGGAATCCTTGGCCTTCACCGCCTCGACGTAATTCAATGCCAGTTCGAGGTTGCTCATCATCATCGTTGCCAGGTATCGCCAGCCTTCCGGCATCTCCCCGGTAAGACGCAATATTTCGGCGCGGCTCAGCCGGGCGAGGCGGCTGTCGTCCCGGGCGCGGACGTCGAACCGGCGCGGTTTGCCCGAGACCGCCGCCAGATCGCCGAACCAGTAACCCGGCCCGCCGATATGCGTCAGGGACCTGTCTTCGCGCAGATGTGGCAGGTGAAGTTCGACCCGACCGGTCACCACACCGTATATTCCGCCGGTTGAATCTCCGGCCCGGTAAACGGGCTCCCCCGCCTGAAGAGTGATTTCGTCGCACCGCGAAAGGACAGCACGCCCGAAATCTTCAGGCGTCGTTGAAAGCCAGCCGGAACGCCTTAGAACTTTCATTTACGGACCAAAGCTGAAATCACCGAATTGTGCAAATTTACCCAGTACACTATTTCCAAATCGGTTAAAGTTCAATCATTTGATCAACTAGGAGTGGATTCGATGCAGAGACTAACGTGTGCAGTAGTGGCGACGCTGCTGTCCGCCTCGATGGCCATGGCCCAGACAGACGAGAAGCCGAACATCCTCGTCATCATGGGCGACGACATCGGCTGGTTCAATACCAGTGCCTACAACCAGGGCATCATGGGGTACACGACCCCGAACATCGACAGCATCGCCCAGGAGGGCATCCGCTTCACCGATGCCTATGGCCAGCAAAGCTGCACCGCCGGACGCGCGGCGTTCATCACCGGCCAGTCGCCCAAGCGGACGGGCATGCTGAAGATCGGCATGCCGGGCGATCCCATCGGCCTTCAGCCGGAAGATCCGACCATCGCCGAGATGCTGAAGCCCATGGGCTATGCCACTGGCCAGTTCGGCAAGAACCACCTTGGCGACCGTGACGAATTCCTGCCCACCAACCACGGCTTCGACGAATTCTTCGGCAACCTCTACCACCTGAACGCCGAGGAAGAGCCCGAGAACCCCGATTACCCGACCGATCCCGAGTTCCGCGAACAGTACGGCCCGCGGGGCGTTCTGCGCGCCACGGCGGATGGCGAAATCGAAGATACGGGCCCGCTGACCAAGGAACGCATGGAGACGGTGGACGAGGAATTCCTTGCCGCCGCGATCGACTTCATCGAGCGTCAGGAAGAAGCCGGTGTGCCGTGGTTCGTCTGGTACAACACCACGCGGATGCACATCTTCACGCACCTGAAGCCGGAAAGCGAAGGCAGGACGGGCCTTGGCATCGTGGCCGACGGCATGACGGAACATGACGGCATGGTGGGCCAGCTTCTTGCCAAGCTGGACGAACTGGGCGTGACCGACAACACCATCGTCATCTACACCACCGACAACGGCGCCGAGAAGTTCACCTGGCCCGATGGCGGCACCTCGCCCTTCCGCGGCGAAAAGGCGACGACCTGGGAAGGCGGTATCCGCATTCCGTTCATGATGAAATGGCCGGGCAACATCGAAGGCGGCCAGGTCTCGAACGAGATCCTGTCGCTGGAAGACATGTTCCCGACGCTGCTGGC
>TARA_R110002020_G_scaffold216353_2_pt1 | contig 21684 bp, 19 predicted proteins | sample TARA_R110002020 | Tara Oceans TARA_R110002020 (sample SAMEA4396489) | marine metagenome | biome: Westerlies Biome; feature: [MES] marine water layer (ENVO:01000295) within the mesopelagic zone...; material: water (ENVO:00002006), including particulate matter (ENVO:01000060) such...
CGAGGTAAAATCTCAGGAAGAAAGGATATGGCCCATGACCCTGAACTATTACAGGATTATGACCAAAGACATGGTCAAATCATGGATGGAGAGAGGAGAAGGGCACTCAACAATATGGAGTTTGATGACCAATTTGAACCATCCGCGCCAGAACAAAGGCCTCCTAGTGATATAGGCACAATGTCTCCTAGGAATATAGAGAGATTCAGGCAGGGTATGGGTCCTTCATCCCCGTTTTAGGGGATTTTATGACTAGACAAACCGAATTAGGTGAATATCACCCTGATTTTCCCAGTAGTATGGGTCCTGTGACAGAATATCACGGCACAATAGACATGCCTAGCGTACTAGAACAGGGAATTAGGGGTGGAAACCCCAAAACTAGGTCAAAACACTACGTTCCTGAAACACTTAGAGACGAAGAACGCATATCATATACAACTCCTGACCCGGAGTTAGCAAGGCAATTCGCATTGGAAAGAGCCAAAAAGTTCGGCTTCCCTGAGTCTAACGTGGGTGTAGTGGGCGTTAGAGCGGGTGAATTACCCGAACCGGTCTCACAAGCAGAGCCAAGTGGTGGTACTTTTGGTGGTACTGAAAGTAATGTTAGGAGTGGAGGCATTCCTAGGAGGAATATAGTGCCCATATCCACAGGTGAACCAATGGAAATCGCTTTCAGACTACTGAAAAGGGAACTATCTCCAGAAGCCCAACGTCATAAGAAGGAATATGATACAAAATACGAGTCTAGCCCAGAACGTGTGAAATATCGTGAAGAACTCAATAGGGAAAGAAGGCGCAGGGGCATCTATGGTTCTGGTAATCATAAAGATGTGAGTCATACACAAGGTGGTAAACTCACCTTAGAAGGGGAACACGCTAATCGGGCTAGGCACTTCAAAAACAAAGGGACTTTGCGGGTCGTCTAAAACGCAACCCTTATGATAACGCCCCGTCTGGGGTCTATTCAGAGGTCAATAAGATGAGTAGGCAAGACCCCACAGATAAATCAGAAATGAGACTGACTGGGTTGATACTAACCCAGTCTGCTTTAGTAGGTGTAGCAATAGGCATTTACGACGCAGGATTGTGGTTACCCGGAGGGACAAACGGTAATCATTACGTAAATGGTATGACATACTCAATGGGAGCATTGGCTATTCAGATTCTAGCATACTATTTGTTCAAGATGTTCTTTGAAGAACAAATGCAAGAGAAAGTTAGGATGTCAGATATGCAAAAACAGCGAGATTTCCGCTTCAGGGAACAGCAATTCTCCTACGACCAAAGGAGAGCAGACATGGAACTACGTATGCAGGAGATGACATTAGAGAAAGAACTGCTTTGGATGCAACAGAATCCGGGTAAGATGCCACCTTCTATGATGTCAAACAGCCAATCCGGTATCTCAGGGTTAGGGGTTGACCTTTTCAACACCTCTAGACCTCCACAACATGCAGCACAAGTGACACAATCGCAGAGTTTTGGCTTGGATTCTTTGGCTGACGAAATAATGCAAGAATCAATCACCCCACCTAGGGGATTATCTCCAAAAACCGGCCGACTAAAGAAGGATGGCACGCCAGACCTTAGATACACGAAGGGTAGTGGCGAGGTCTGATGGGCAGGATATTCAAGACACCAAAAGACGATTCCGTGGAGGAAACTCTACGTGCAATGCACTTAGCAAACACTGTAGATAACACCTATGAGTGGGGAGTAGGGTGGCTTAGAACCATCTTGGCTGCTACTATTGCAGCATTGGCAGTCAGCGCACTAGAGGAATATACCACTTTCACACTTTGGGGTTGGACTGTTGAATGGTCTTATACACAAGTAGAGTCTTTTGCGGATTGGCTCTACTCTAAACTCCCCAATTAGGTGAAGTAATGGTAGGCGGTGGCAGTGTATTGGTGGGGGTGGCCATATATGGTCAACACCTATACAATGCTTGGAAGCCTAGAAGAGTCGGAATATATGGCACTAGTATGGTCGGCAAGACCACTCTAGATAGATACATGACCACTCCGGGTGAGATGGAAGAAATAGATGTGGATGATAGGACTGAACACTTCAAACTCATAACCAGATACATGCTTCCTAAGCCTTCTAGGAAGAGAGTCTCTTGGCAAGGAGAAAAAAGAGTGATATATTCTTCAGATATAGGGGGTCAAGAGAGATTCTGGAATCTGTGGGTTGACGATATGGTTGCTAGACAGGTTGAGGTTGTGGTTTACATGTTTGATGACAGGGCATTCAAGGGTGGTCCCGAAGGGGCAGAACAAGTTGCCGGATTCAAGTATCTAGTTGATAGCATCATCAAGCGTGATTATCGCTATAGAACACTGAAAAGTAGATGGAAGGGAAAGAAGTACGTACCTAGGCTCGTTATGTTGGTGGCTAATAAGGCAGATAGGTTCTTTGACAAGAAGGCCGCTGAACTCTGGCAACAGAGTAGAATAGGCGAGCACCAGATATTCGACCCTTTCCGTGATGACCTCATTAGATTACAAAAATCGAGGCTACCAACTAAGCGTGCTTTCATGGCTACTCGTGTCGGTTGGAATGTTGAACCAACCTTGATAGAACTATTGACCACGTGAGTGACCTTTTTGATGTAGTAGGGGGTGCGACTGCCATGGCAAAGGGGAAGACCACCACAACTCTTGTGCCAACTGGTGGGGGGAGTAACTCTCTACGCACCACTATTCCAATGTGGATTGTACAGCAATTCGGTATGGGCGCTGGAAGTAAGTTAGAATGGCGATTATCGGCTGAAAATGGGCAAATGTCTATTCAGGTGACACCAGCGGAGGACTAAACATGGTAGGCGGCCTTCTAGACGTACCTGACAACATGTATCGCACTATAACGAGAACTCCGATGCAACCCCAAACCCTCAGTAATCTCAATGATGCTGCTATGATGAGTATGGCCCAACAAGGCAACCCACAATTCAATCAAGCGGCTATAATGGAGCAGGCTATTGCACAGCAACAGATGCAACAAATGGCCTCTCAACAGAATCTTGAGGTCCCTAAAGTCAATTTTTACCCTTCTCATCATGCTGACCCTAGAAAAGCGAGAAGGAAGGACATCAAACAGGCATACAAATTGCTTTATCCTTCTAAGAGGAGTATACTAGACCCTCGTAGACTTCTAGGTAGTAAATATCGCTACACGAAAGACAGTGGTATTTGTGTGGTAGACGGTTGTGATTGTAAGAAACTAATCGAATACGATAATCTCTATGCTCGTATTACAGACGAGGAGACTGGTAGAAGCCTTTGGGAAATGTATTGGCAGAACCCAATCTCTGGTCAGACCGAGGCCTTCCTAGCACGTAATGGTGTTACAAGCGGAAGAACGCTCAAGGGCACATATTGCCCAGAGCACTTGCATCTCTATCACTTACTCTGCAAGTGGGAAACGGCACAGGACAAGGAAGATGAACAATCACCATCATACTTCAAAGATAAAGTGAAGAAGGGAGTTAGTTTGGTGACTATACCAGTAGCAAGTCTACAGGGTGATGCTGTCAAAGCACCAGATTTGGTGCAGAAGTACGAGCCTTTCTTCCTAGAGATAGAGAAAGACTCACAGAGAACCAAGGGTATCAACGTCTGGCACATACCAAACCCAGAAACAGGTTCAAATGACATCACTATGGTGCAATTTGATATGAGAATGTTCCATAAAGAAGCCCATGAGCAACAATTAGCGGCACAACAGGCTTTCCAGACTGTCCTTAACCAGCAGGCTCAAGTTCTCAACCCCTCTCCGGTTGTACAAGCACCACCACCGGTGGTTCCAACAATAGCAACTACAGCAAATCCCTCAGAGGTGATACAATGAGTTTAGGACTATCCAATTTAGGAACACAACAATCGTCTTCCTCTCTTAGTCTAGGCACTGGTGCTGCCCCTGCATATGGGACACAACCTAATGGGTATTCCAACTCATATGGAACAAGTCCGCTAATGGGCGGCATTCTAGGGGGCGCAGGTATTTCCCCCCAACAATACAACGCTCCAGTGGCCCCACCATCTGAAACTCAGATATTAGCGGCCATGTTAGGCACCATACAACCCATTGACCAGTTTATCATTAGTCAGAATATGCCAGTATTCATTGAAATGCTGTCTAACATCACATCATTCTCATTACTGAATGTGTTGAAGAATGCCAGTTTCACTATGGACGAGGAAACGGGGTCACTATCTCTCGATGTTACCTCTATGCCGAGCGACCTACAAACTCTTAGTGCTGAGAATATCATAGCACAACTAAACAGTCTACAGAACACTTCCATGCAGATAATACAACAGGCAGAGGCAGAGAGACAACAGATACTACAGATGGCTGACCAATCTTTGATGCAGGGTATGCTAAACAGTGCACTTGCTGACCCCGGTATGTTGGAATCAGTAGGGCAGGCCACTGGTGGCTTCTTCAATAGAGCAATTTTTGGAGGTAGGGCGTGATGATGAGTCCAAGAGGTCCTTTACCACTAGGAGTGCCTAGTGGAGTTGCTAACTTTTCACTCAACATGTTCTCTCACAAGAGAAGCGTCATCATTGATATGATAATGATTCAGTTAATCAGTGCTATTCTAATTATGCTGTTCGTCCTTGTTTTCAAAGCCGCTGATATCAATCAAACAGATGCTTCAATGGCTATGATTGCCATATTCGTTTCCATGATGGGACTTGGGACAATTTATACTCGTATCAGTCGAATGTAAGCATATAACTCAACAACATTCATTTGGCGTTCATGCTTCCGCTTATTTGTGTCCGAGCGAGAGCAAGTGGTAAAAAGGTCCTGCGCTTTCTGTCTATCAGAAGAGAGAGATAAACTTGAAGAGGCACTTTTGCAGGGTGAAATCAGTTGTAAAGAACTCGATAAGGACATGACTTGGAGAGCCAATACAGCAGACCGTCACTTCAAGAATCACATGGGTGAATACCACATGGATTCCAACCCAGCCTGTGTGATATGCTCCAATGATAGGAGAGGGGAGTTTGAGACTGGTTATTTCGAGGGTATACTACCTAGTGAGGATATAGCAGAGGTAGTTGGTTGTTCTGAGAACTCAGTATACCATCACATGAAGTATCACTTTCAACCTCTGGTGAAGAAGGCAGCGGCATTCGAGGTTGCCTTGGCTCTAGGTCAAGAGACAACGGTCCTGAGGAACAATGTCGAGAAACTGAACGAGAAGTTCAACGAGTTGTTGGATTACGGTAGTGTGCATGAAGATGGTTTCGTAGCAGATGCAGTGAAGTTACACAAGGAAGTCAGGGAGAGTATCAAGGACTTGGTGAAGTTGGATGAGAAGTGGGGTCCAGATAACGAGGGCGCTCAAATCAATCAGACGTTCAACATACTAAAAGTCGAATTATCCAAGGAAAGCCCGGACAGTTGGAAGAGGATTAAAGAGCAGTTAATAGAGCAGCAAGGTGAGTGAGGTGGTGGGGATGGAGCAGAGAATAGTCATTACTGATTTGCTACAGATGTCTCATCCGGGTTACAGGCTCATCAAGAATGGTAGAGTTATCACTGAAAGGGAACTCCCAACTCTACTAGATTACTCCACTTTGGTCTATGAAAGATTCAAGTTCTATGTAAATAGAGACTCGTATGATAATCTCAAGTATTCCTCATTCCTATCAGACATAGTAGATGCGTTGAAAACTCTGTCAGAAGAGGATGACCCCTTCAAAGTGTTTCCAGTCAGAGACGAACTTAGGTCTTTGATACCCCTTTTCGAGGATGAATGCAAGAGGATGGGCAAGTGCTTCACAAATCCACCTTTCGTGAGAACCTTCTACACTGAGTTATCAGATGCAATATCACAGGCAGCAAATGAAATCATGGGGGAAGGTGAGCCAATATGACTGAGGGTATAATGGGTCGCGGTAGCGACACCAGAATGTATGCTCCTAGAAGCGAGTCTTCTACCATGTTCAGATACAACGATGGTAATGAGACTCGATACAATCCCGGTGACCCTGAGTATCTAGACAGGGAGAAGGATAAGAAACAGCGTGACCAAGACGAGCAGGAGAAAAGAGTACGTGATAGGAAACACATCAAGGTCACTGGGGCAATGCTTCAACCATTCAAAGATGCACCTGATGAACCTGATAACGATTTAGATGAAGACTCAGACAAATTAGATGCTGAGTCTGAAATCAGCGCTTTGACTGGTCCACCCGGAAATGGTGGTTTCCTTACGAGTCTCGCAACAGGGGCGAAAGGCCCCGGAATGGCATATGGACATCCTGTGTTTACAGGAGAAGCGATGGATAATGCTTGGTCCTCACTAATGAAATCATTCGGTGAGGCCCATGCTGACACATCAATGCTTAGACCCCTCAGAGAATCTGGAAAAAGGGACGACAAGGGTTCTACCGCAGAGAGAAGGAAAAAATGGAAGCCCAGCACAGGGCAGTTCAAGACAGGTCCGGGCGGTATGAGTGGTGGTATCAATGCCACCGAGCGCTCATACAAAGCAAAGAGGAGAGGTGTTACCAGAGGAAAGAAGAGAGGTATGATGCAGGCACCCCTATCTGTGGAGATGGAACACAGGGCTATTGCTACTAAACAACCTATGAGTAAAGACCCAGCAGCATATAGAAGTTACATGGGTGCACAAGGTGGGAGAAAGAGAACCGGAAATGTAAGAGTTACGGAATCCACACCCAACCCTAAGAACCCACGTTCCTACAAAGCGGGGTCAACTGGTGCAGGCACTATCCAATCCAAACTACCCGGTGAAATGACACCCAAAGTTCCTAGACCAAGGCTCAAGCCACACCGCGCCCCTCCTATAGTACCACCAAGAATCAGTGGAATGCCCCATCTCAACATGGGTGGTTCCACCCAACCGTTCTCAGGTAAAATGGCCAGCCAGTCTATGTCTATGATTGGAAAAAGCAGTAAGATGAACTGGGCTGACCAACAGGAACTGAGAGTACTAGCACATAGAGTCGCTAGATTGCTAGACAAAAAGGAGAACAAGAAAAAGGGCAAGGGAGATAAAGACACTTCAGGTGGTGGTTCCAGTTTACCCAAACACCCATCTAATTCCAGAGCACAGATTAGCAACACCAGTGGACCAACAGAGAACATAGAGGAAGAGGAGATGCACGGTGCTGACCCTGTTGGCGTATACACCAGCAGGGCAGGTAGGACGGCATGAGTCTCTTCCAAAAATCAATTACCAATCATTTGCTCATCATAGGGATGCTTAGGAAGGGTGAGGGAACATACACCGTTGACCCTGAGACTGGTGAGTTGATTTTCCTAGGCGACACACACCCAGACCAATATCATGAGAACAACCCCACCCACGAACAGGAGTTCGACTTACCGAAGAACGCTAGATATGGGGATAGAGCGGCACAGGGAGAATGGGGAGAAGGTCTTTTCGGGGAACACGTCTTCACTGACATATACGATAGAGAACATCGACACGGTATTGATGCGGTGATAGCAAAAGTCGCTGACCGTATTGGTGACCCTTCCGGTGAAACGGCAAGGCAAATGATTCAGGACGCTATAGATGATTACAATGATGACCATGTCGATTCTAAGAACCAAGGTCTCCCTGACCTCATGTCACCTGAGTGGAGAAAACTCACCAAGAGTGAGTTCGCTTCACCACAAACCATGGATGAGGCGAATAATTTTGCTGCACGCGGTAAGAAGGGCACACTCATCAACCTGAATCTAAGCAGGGATGCCTCTCTGGGTAGTAAGGGAGTCAAATTAGCACAACACCCTGAATCATACAGAATACCATTCGCTCCATATCTTCATGATAATATCAAGGCCCTTAGGGGTGACAAGTACAGGGCACAGTTCGATGAGGGAATAACACACGGATACATCTCTGGTAAGTACATATCTCCATCAACTAAGAGACTCAGAGGCGTAGCAGGTCAGAACCTCGCAGAGGACCTAACTCTCCCACACGAGTTCAGAGAGGGTCTGGGCCATTCATCCACGTCCTCATCCAATATGACACATCAGGACGTGCACAATTGGGAGGTGATTCAGAATATGCCGAAGGCGTTGTTCAATATGGTTATAGGGGCTAAGGGTGGTGCACCAGTGAAAACAGTATCACATAGAAATTATCTTTCAAGTCTATCAGAGCAGATTCTCAACAATACCCCAGAAGAGTTACTAGACGAGCCAATCTATGGAACTACCCTTCGTGAGGCTTTCAAGTTGGGTAATGCAGACAAGGTGCTTCTCCCTCTAGTGCAACAGATGGCTAAGAGCAAAGGTGCGCTTGGTTTCATGATAGGAAACCCAAAGCAGGCTGGTGTTGCTAACTCAATGGTGGATACCATAAGACAAGAATTACTTGCTCATCCTGAACTCGAAGGTCAAGGTGCTGAGTTATTGCAGAATGCCAGAAAGAGGGTTTCTGCTGGAAAGACACATGGTTCATATGGTAGCAAGAAAGGTGGGGGGCTTCATGACGTTGGTGCAGAGATGCTTGCTCTATCTGGTCTAATTGGAGACCCAACACACTTAGCCGAGTTTTCAAACGACCTCTTTCAAGCAGACGAGACAGCAGAGGAACAACACAAATTGTACAAACTCATGGGTGGTGCTTTAACAGCGGCACATGGTGGTCAAGTCAGGAACCATGCTCCAGTCTCTGGTGAAGAGATGCCCGGTCTAGTTCCCAAATACCTAGAAGGTCATATGGATGTCAATAGACAAATGCCTGAGCATATGCAGGCAAACTACGTCTCACCAGCAATGACTGAAGATTACGATTCCTCGGTGCCAGAACCAGAATACAAACCAATAGAAGAAACCAATCCAAAAGAACTTCAACCTAAACCTGAGGTGGCACCACCACCTAAACAGTCGTGGTCACAAGCCGATGTCCCTCCCGGTGTGGACATGAACAGGCTTCGTGATTTGATATCGAGTAGGCAGGCGAAAGACCCTGCTGCATTCATACCACAGTACGAGCAGATGACTGGTAAAACAATACCACCTAACATCGTAAACCCAGTGGAAGACATTGACCAAGAAAAGCGAAGAGATATGTTAGCAAGGGTTGCAGGTGCTGCTGCGGCACAAAGCCCTTATCAAACAAAGTTGACCGACTCATTCCCAGTGGCCACCAGTTTCGACACTCTTTCCATCGAGGATAGGTTAGTCAAGGCTATGGAAAGGGTTCAGATACTTGAGGCCAAGAAAGAAGTTGCTATACTCAAACAAGTCCCAAAGGAATCACTCAACATAAGCAAGGAAGACGATGTGTCATTCCTAGCCATGAAACTAGGAATTACTAAACAAGACGTTAAGGTAATCTCCAACACCAAGGGTGATTGGGATAGAATTGCCAAGGCCTACAGAATCAAACCATCAGTCGTGAAGGTAGTCAAAGTGACACTGGGGGGAGCATGATGGGTAAGGTACTAGTCACAAAATCAGCAGCGAGTTCTGCTATGAATGCCATAAACTCATTCACCGCTCCTCATACTACCGGCTACGGCGGTGTTCTCGGTGGTGTTATGGGTGGACTTGGTGCTCTCAATGCACTCGGTAATGCTAGTGAGAGTCAACAGGATATATTCGGTGGTGCCCAACAAGCAGCACAGGCTGGTATAACTGGATACTATGGTGGCGCTAGACTTGGAGACGAAGCAGGTCCTGCTGCTCATGCTAAGTTGAATCAACTTAGAGGAGTAGCCCCACCCCAACATAGAGCACAACAGGTTGCAGTCCGAGCACAACGCGCACAACAACCCGCTCAGTCACAAGACTTCACAATACCAGAAGACTTCCAACTCGGTGTATACGGAACACCAATGGGTGGAGGCAACCAAGTAATTCAAGGGCAGAAGGGTATACAACCCAACCTGTTTAATCCTAAGCAACCAGCAGCACCTACCGGACTTGATGCAGCGGGTCTAGGTAATATAGACCCTACAATGTTGCAAGGGGAAGCGAAACCCTACGGTTCTGCTGGAGTACCCACCATGAGCATGGAAGAGATGGGTCAAATGCTACCGGGAACAGGTCAGCCCCCACCAGAATCGACTAAAGATGCTACCGCTGATTACCTCGATACACTCTCTCCTGAGGTTCAACAGATGATTATGAGTCAGAAAAGTGAACCTTTCGAGATTGCCTTCAGACTGTTGAAGTCGGTGGTGGTATGAGCGGCGAGTCTGTTGATGATTTCATCATACAGATGGACAGGGAGATGTGCAAGAAGTCCTTCCAGTATTTCTTCGTGGACATTCTTGGGTTTCTGTTCAGTGACCATCATCAATCTTGGAAGGACGGTCTTGAGGAATCGCAGTACTACTGCGTGAAGGCATCTCGTGACCACGGCAAATCCGTCTTCTTCATGACATATGCGTTATGGATTGCTGCCTTTAACCCCGGCAAGCACGTCATGATTTTCTCACATTCTCTAGAGCAGACTCTTGAGCATATGCGTTTCATCAAGAGCAACATAGACAGAATAGATTGTCTCAGGGGCATGGTGCCAGAGGGAAGACCTTGGGCAAAGTCCTACTTTGAGTTATCCAATGGGTCTCGTATAATGGCTAAATCGGTTGGTGGGGCTACTCGTGGTTTCCACCCTGATGTGGTTGTCTGTGACGATATTCTCTGGGGTACTAGTGGGACTGAACTACAGAGAACCGCTGATTGGTTCTACGGTGTGTTACTACCAGTTCTTCACCACAGCAGTAAATTGATGATGGTAGGCACTCCATTCAGTTACAACGATTTGTATGCTGAATTAGAGCAGAAGGAGACATTCCGTGTTGAGACATTCCCGGCGATAAACAACGATGGGACTGCTCTATGGCCAGAGCGTTGGGATATCGAGGCTCTGGAGCAGAGGAGATTATCCATGCCTGCCATACAATTTTCTCGTGAGTATCTATGTGAGCCTATTCATGACGTAGCCAGCATGTTCCCTATGGATATTCTAGAGGGGGCTAGGGACACCAATCTAGTCCTATTAGAAAGAGCAGAGACAAATTACAATGAGGAAGGAGAGGCGGATGGTGTCTTTGGTCAGCACTTCATAGGGCACGACCCCGCTATATCCTCTGACAAGAATGCTGACTTTACCGCTATGACTGTTATGAGACAGATACCAGATGAGGAGTTCAAACAAATTGTACATGTAGTGCATGAGCGTGGTATGTCTTCTATGGCTCAAAAGAGAATGATGGTTATGCTCAACAGCAGATTTCATCCAGAACTCATCGAACTTGAGGGTAACAACTTCCAGAGAATGCTAGAGCAGGAGATGAGAGAGATGGCAGCAGACATGCCTATTCGCGTTTTCATGACCACTAGAGCAAAGAAAGAGTCACTCTTCATGTCCCTTCTACTAGCATTCGAGCAAGGACACATTAAACTCCCATACGGTGACGAGCGTAGTCGGAAGTACACTCATGAAGTGGAAACACAACTGAATAGATTTGGTATGCAGAAGAGTGGGAGGTTGGAAAGCGTGGGTGTACACGACGACTTAGCGATGAGTCTTGCTCTCGCTAATTGGGCATCAAAGGAGTTCAAAGGTACTGTTGTTCTCCTTGATGATTATATGCCGGGTATCGACAGGATGTTTGGCGGCGGGAAGGAACAGCCCGGTGGTGGGTGGCTCATACCCTGAGGTGAAACTAGTGAATTATACTACAAACATAGACCCTAACTCCTCTAGTGTTTTTGAAACATATTGGGGTGATGACAATCTGGTATAGTGCAGTATTGAAGGAGGACATTGACTTCCGAACTAATATCATAGAGAAGGAAGAGGAGATGTTCACACCATCCTATGCCTTCTCCAACACAGGTAGTGGATGGTTCGAGACTCATCTAGGTTGCACAGCATCTAATTTTGTCAATAGACTCAGAAAGATGAGGAGAAACCACAAGGGAATCAAGAGTGACATCGACCTTCTTATTGACGATGTGCTCACACTCAAGGCTCTAGAAGTTAAGACTACAATCCACGGTGTCTCTTGGGCTAACGGCAAGGAGAGTACAATCAAACAGTTAGGTGCTAGTGATAGGGACTTGAAGAGTTTGAGGAGATTTGGAGAGAGCAGGAAAGTCGGTTTAATACAAGCCTGCAACCTATGGAATAACGCAGATACGTCCTTGAAGATGCTAGACCAATTTACTGATGTGTGGGGAGAGGAGGAGAGTTTAGCGTGGGTAACTGCCATGCAATCAAAAACTGATGCCAAAAAGATGTGGAGAAATACTCTTCACCAATCCGGCAAACTCACTCAGAAGGAACAGGACACATTACAAAAAGCATCAGAGATACTTCAAATCGAAGGTGATTTATCCAGTAGAAGTCTACAGGAGAGGATGCTAGACCAATCTATTTTACACAAGAGCATGACTACTGGTAAACTATCGAAGTTACTCTCTATGTATGGTGAGGAGTATGATATAATTAGAGGGCCTAAGAAAGGTACTTTCGTCAAGATGAGTGATACTGGCATCATCATCAAGAATCCTTGGTCATATGCTGCTGACTTCTTAGAGTCTGATGGTTTCATCAAAGTGTCAGAAAGAGGTGAGGTGTCTTTGGGCTTCGTTTCACTCGGCATCAGGGGTAAGGCCCATTGTGAGCAATTACACAAATCCATAGATGGTGGAAATCTACAATTAAATCAGAGGTTTTCAAAGCAGAAACCAACTCAACACCGGCTTCTTTTTGACAAGGAAGATGAGGTTATTTATGTGCTTAGTAAGATGATTCCATATCTATCAGACAAGAAAATCCAAGCAGAGGCTATTTTGGCCAAGATGGAAACAATCAAGCATAACACACATCACGCAGATGTTGAACAGGAGGGTGTGACACATGGCTGAAGAAGGACCTGTAAGGAGATTCCTAGATTCTCTCAACCCATTCAAGAGGCGTACTACCCCTCAACCTCAGATGCCTTTGTACACCACTGGCATACAAGAACCAGTCTTAGCACAGGGTATTACCATACCAGCATTGTATGCTGTATCTCATGAGAATCTAATTCTTAGAACGGTACTCTCAAAACTCCAACAGGAGATTTTCAGGAGAGGCTACTTCTGGGAGAAGAGATTCAGATTTGCTTGTGATACTTGTGGTGAGGAGTTTCACCATGATGTTGAGATGTGCACGTCCTGCCAAGGTCCAGTGAGACCACCTAATGCAGATGAGATAGTCTACCCAAGGTGGGTGCTAAAGCAACAGAACTCCATGGAGCAGGACTTCATGCATGTTCTGTTTGAACTAGAGAAGGACCTCAACATAGTAGATGATGCCTTCCTAATCATAGTCAAGGAATACTACGTAGACCCTGATAATGGAGAGATACAGTTCTTCAGAGTCAAAGAACTAATCAGAGGAGACCCAATCTTCATGCGTATAGTCTCAGACAAGAGAGGTGTCAGAGGTGGTCGATACAAGGTCTGTCCTCTACATAGGACAGAGGTATCATATCCGGGTCAAGAGGGTGATTGTCAAGTCTGTGGGGGTACTATGGAAGACGTTCACTACATCAATATGGCTGGTAGTGGTAAGAGTCAGTACTATCTCAAGGGAGAAGTGCTACACGTCAGTAAATACAACCCATCAAAACTCTATGGTAGAAGTCCAGTCAATACAATGTGGAGACAGGCCATGACTCTGACTGCTATGGACAACTACATGTATACATCTTATCAGAAAAGGAGAGCACCAAAGGGAATTATATCTGTTACCACAGATAACCTAGAGTCAATGAAATCTTTCTGGAAGACTGTTGACGAGAAGATGGAGAGAGACCCTCATTACATACCAAAGGTGGGTATTGAATCCGCCACAGGTAGAGGTGGTGTGAATTGGATAAAGTTCATGGACACCCTTGAGGAGATGCAATATGTTGCTGTCCGTGATGAAATGAGAAACAGAATAGCGGCATTCTATGGTGTAAGCGCAGTTTTCATGATAGACAATGGTAAGAGCGGCGGTCTTAGTAATGAGGGAATGCAGATTCTTGTTACCAATCGCGCTGTAGAGTATGGTCAGAAGATATACACGGACGTTCTATTCCCAAGGATGCTTAATGAGATGGGTGTCTCAGACTGGAAACTCACACTTTACCCGAACGAGGAAGAGGATGAAATCACCAGACTCCGAAGAGACGAGATGGAAGCAAACCTAGCACAAAGAATGATGATGTTAGGTTACAAACCAGAACTCTTGGAAGAGGGTGAAAGAGACATACGATTCGTATACAAGAAAATAGACCCGATGGCAGAACAAGCAGGTGCACCACCCGGAGGAGGAATGCCACCGGGAATGCCACCGGGAATGCCACCGGGAATGCCACCGGGAATGCCACCCGGAATGCCACCCGGAATGCCACCGGGAGCAGGTATGCCACGTGGTGTAATGCAACAAGTTCCGGGTATGCCACCCGGTATAGCCAACCCCGGTGGAGAGGGTATGGGTATCAGAAATGTAGGTCCAGCGAGACCTGAACAAAGAACGTCTGGTGGTGCAGGCTCGCCTATGTCAACCGTTCAACAAAGAGGACTACCACCTTCCCCCGCCCAGAGAGCGCAAAACAGTATTTCTGACGCTAAACGGCCTCGTGGGGCATAAGGGTAATTAAAGGAACAACACTTCGGAGAGGACGAGCGACTATGGACTTGACTAAAATGGACCCTATGGCTAGGAAACTAAACGTGCATACCGAGGCTTTCACAAAGGCCCTAGAATCCGGTGATGCTGAAGATGCAAAACAACACTTGGCACAAGTGCTAAAGTTCGGTGGATATCTACATGAGGACCTATCAGTCAAACTCACTAAGGCTGATAATCCACTTTCCACTTTCGCTAACAACGTCCCCGTTCTAAAGTTCAATGAGAGAGGGACTAATTTTGATACTAATCAGAGAGATACTCAGTTGCCGGGAACAGTTATTGCTGCACGAAGCAACAGTAGGATGACACCTCACACTGGTACTTTCGGAAGAGCATATACACCAGAGTGAGGGTTTAGTGTGACTACAGAAGAGAGCGGCACAGAGCGTTTAATGAATGCTCTAATCAACAAGATGGAATCAATGGACCATTCTCTAAGTAGTCTAAGACAAGAAAATCTAGAACTCAGAAAGATGATTCAACGCCCCGGAAATCTACTCAAAAGAGCGGGCTTCCAATCAGTGCATACTCCTCTCTCGGAGGATGTCCAGTCTGATAACTTCAGGGCAGACCTAGCGATGGGAGAGGCCACTTTGTTGAAAGGGGACAAAATAGACTTGGCTGATATGACTAATGAAGATGTAAATCAGATGTCTTGGGACGATATTCACGAATTGGCCGACAGCACTAAACAAGTGGAGGTATTATGATGAAACCAAGATATGAGGAAGTTTCCAACGAAGTAGAAGCACTATTGAAGAAAGCAAGTAATTTAGCAGAAAGAATGGCTGTTATAGAAAAGTATGATGCATACAAGTCTGGTGCTAAAACTTGTCCATGCGGGAGTGGGAAACCACAAGCCGATTGTTGTCCTGATATGAAGAAGGCTTCTCCTGACTACACAGAGACATTCTCCACAAAACCACAAGATGTAGGTTTCGTGACTGAGAGTGGGGGACAGACCAAGAGCGCTGGGTATTCCACAAACGGTCACCTGATGGAAGCGGAAGATGTAGCCAACAAAGGGGCAAATAGTAGCGCCTTCAGTTTCGATGCTCTAGCAAACAGGATGAATGCACATCAAAACACTGGACAAGACCACGTTGTCTCTAGTGACAACAAGCAACCGAATCGTGACTAGGTGGTAACGTGTGTATGAAGATTCAGTATCTACTTTCGTAAAGGCGAGAGAACAACTCCTGCTTAGTATTCTAGACGGTTTAGATGTAGAAGACAACGTACAGGAGTACGTCTTCGCCAAATCTGTCATGTTGGAACATGGCTTTGACGGTGATACCACTTGGAAGGAGAACATCTGTGATTCTTTCGTTAGAAAAATGACATATGGTAAACATGGTTGGATGCACCCAGCGGAATACGAAGCACTACAAGCAGAGCAGAATCAACAACATCTCTCCACTACACATCCATGGAGAGGTAGAGTCAACAGGAAAGGAGCATCTCACCATCACGATTTAGAGGTCACTGGTAGAGGTCTGAATCCTTATGGTGACTCAGATTCCAACCCATTCAGTAGTTTCTATGACCCCTCTAAGAGAATGCTACCCTCAGGCCGCTCAATCAGAGACGAGTTGATGGTCAGGCAGATGCTTCCCTCTCTAACTAATCACAAGACCCATGGAAGGGTATCGGCAGCGGTGGAGAAAGCACAGGACCAGATGATGAGAAAGAAAGGAAGCCCTCACCATAAGGGTATGAGAAAGACTGATTTGGGTGGGGGCACAGATAGAATGTTCCATGGGTTAGGGCCTCTAGGCGGTTTGAATGATACAAAACTGAAAACCATGCATGATGTGTATGAAAGAGATTTCCAAAAATGGATGAGTGGCGATGAAGATTGGAAGAGCATTACAGATACTGGTGAAGTAGACCACGATGGCTCTTGGAGATTAGGTGCTATTGCAGATGCCAAAGCGGAGGGACACTCAACAGACACACAAGAAGGTCACTTCCACTCACAGGAAGAACTGGCACTCAGGAAACTACACGCGGATGACAGGGCTAGGAGTTGGAATCACAAGCACATAGATACCGAAGTGAAAGACAAACCATTCTCCTATGAGGACTTGGATTTCGATACCGGTGTGGATACCAAAGTGGAGTCGGTTGACCACGGCTATAATCTAGGTCTTGGTGGTTTCATGCATCAACTACAGTGGTTCTCCCCTAGAGAGAGGACAGAGATAATGAACGCAATGAAGGATGGTCTTGACAAGAAAAAGAATCAAGATATCAAACTACCAGACGGCACCACAGTTTCCGCTGGGAGAATCAAGAGGTCAACACATCATATCCTCAATGCTATGTCGAACTGGGGAGGTCGAACTGATGGATTCACCAATGAGAATCTCATCCCTAGAAAGGAGAGTAATGAAGAACAACTGTCGCAGAAGCAACAGGACGATTTCTTCTCGACACTACATGATACAATTCATGGTGACGATTTCGAGCATATGGGCGATATACACAATAATCTAAGAGAGGCTCTAGGACTCTCTGTTGAAGATGAAGATGAGGGGCATTTTGATGCTGATGGTATGAAGCATAAGAGTTTTGTAAATCTACCAAAATTGTCTAAACATGTGGGTGAAGACGAAGAGGAAATTAAACAGCATTATGACAAATCTATCAATCATATCATTAGTAGCGGTCATACCGATGATAGACTATCCAAAACAGAAATCCTCTATGCTTTGGGATACAATGAAGATATGAGTGAAATTGGTGTTGATGATAATCATCACTACCCCAACTACTCTGGTCCTCTCATTGACAGGGATTTATTGATGGATGTGCTTGCCAAGTCAAAGGCTGATGGTGGTCTTGCTAAAGATGGCAAGGGTATGCGTAATGATATGCAGTTACATGGAACTAACTATTTCGATGAGTCTGAGATAGACTCTGACATGGCTGAGGTCATGAAAGACCTGAAGATACCCGGTAGTAGTGGTCATCATGGTCTAGGTGCCTTCTTCGCTTCGGCTTTCGCTGCTGGTGGTCTAGGGAGAAACCCACACACAATGATGGAGATGATATTCGAGCACTTCGCCAATGCTGATGGTGAGAGCCATCTAGGTAGGGTAGACGGACAGCGCATAACACCACATGAGAACAACATAGGCATGATTGCGCCGTATCTCAATCACAAGCGTGGTATATTCAATACTCCAGCCAGCATACTATCGAAGTATGGACAGACAGCGATTCCGAGTTCCGTAGGGAAAGGTAAGACTCCAAAGAATCAGATTCTCGCTAATGTATCACACCTATCTCCGGGTCTTGCCAACATCATATCTAGTCTCACGGATGAAGAGTTGAAGGATAAATACGGTAAATCGTATAGAATCAACAAACCCACTTACTCATCCTCATCAACCACTTCTAGGATACCACATGGTAAGGGGTTCAAACTTTCCTTGCCTAAGAAAGAAGTGGATATAGGGGATACCAATCTCGCACAGACACTCGGTATTGGGGAGACATTAACAACACCAAATACACCTCAAACAAAATATGAAGAGAAAGTAATTCCAGACCAAGTTTCTAGATATCAGGCTTTATGGGGTCATTCAATAGCAACTATGCTAGGTAGAGGTACAAATCAAGTAAGGCCTGAGAAAATGCTAGGTCTATCAGAGGCTCAACTTCTCACTTCTTTGCCCTCTTTCGGTGCTAGGACTGGTGATGAGGAAGCAGTCAGAGAGATGATGGCTAATTTTGGGATAGGGGTTGAGAAGTTCAAAGAGGTCACAAAATTAAGACCCGATGGTTCAGAATACAAAGAAAAAATACCCTATCGTGCAGACGAAAAAATGGCTAGAAGCCAACTAAGAGAACATGGGCTAAGAATACAATCCCATCATCGAGCCATAACTGAAATGGCTATGGTTCTCAAGAAACTCAAACCGGAGGGCACCTTCAGCCCTGATAACCCCAATCTACATGCAGAGGTAGATGGGTTGTGGAGAGATGCCAACATGGTGCTCATGCATCTTCCTAGGGGGGCTGAGATAGAACTACCAGATGGCAAGACTTGGACCAACAACCTTTCTGTGATGGAACAAGGTATAGATAAGGAAAAAACCCCATTACAGCAAACAGGTCTACACAGAATACCAGAGCACATTAAAGAGCACGGTTTCCGAGTTGACTCCAACACCACTCTCGATAACCTAGTGAAACACCTAGGTATGGGTGAGGACGGTGCACATTCAGCACACTATGGTAATGTATTAGATTCAATAAAGGCATCACTCGACCCCAACAACGAGGAAGACCACAGAGTAATTATGTCTCTCAATTCACTAGTGACTAACCCCCCTGAGTTGTATGACAAAGGCAATAAGAGGATATTTGAGGGGTATGAAGACATAGAACACATGCACGACCACGCCGGAGGAATATATGCGTCCTCTAGAGACCACAGCGTGAATGATGATGATTATGAGAAAAAATACGGATACAGCAGAGAAGGGCGACTTGACTACACGAGACGTATAGAGGCTCAGATAAGGGGACTCAGAGGGCAAGTCAGGACTTTGATTCCAAAAGGGGTTCTAGATAACCTCGGTCTAACTTCCTTTGAGGCTCCTGAGGTTGGACGGGGTAAAAACCAACGCTCAATGTTGACTAACGAACGCATTAAAGGGAAAGCAAGCCCATCTGATGGTGGTCATCTAGATAGGAGAGCCAACTACATTCAACACGCAACAAAGGATATTTTTGTGCATGACCCCAACTTCGACCTGTCATCATCACCTGAGATGATAGAAAGCGAAACCATAGGTTTTGGTAGTAGAGACCTCCACCCTATAGGACCACACGGTAGCCCCATAATGGACCTCTACGGTTTTTCAGGTCTTATGGACTATAGTAATCACAGGATGAGAAAGCCTGATTCATCATTCGATGCCACTTTCGGTGAACTAACAACTGGTCCTACTGCTGCACCTCAACCAATGCATGGGGTTCCTATGCGAACCATTCATGACTCCTTTGGTCCTGATATAGCAGCCGCAGTTCAAGCACAAGACAATCAGCAAATATCCCAAACTGGTGCTAATGCGTTCATGGTTGGTCCTAGTGGACAAGTACCAGCAGAGGATTTTAACAGTATGAATCTTAGTGAGCCATCTGACTATGCACAGTTCCTCTTGAACCCAGACTCTCTACTCATGAAGAAGGACGATACCCCCAAGTTCGTACCACCAATAAGACCGATGCATCGTATATTCGATTTCAAGGACATGAGCCAACTCAGAGGCTTCACAGGTTCTTGGGTGGTTTCCAAGTGGTATGACGGTGAGAGAGTAGTGGTCATGAAGATAGGTGACAAGATAACCTCATACAACGAGAACAACTCAAGGATGAGTGTACCCAAATGGGTCAAAGAAGGAGTCAAGGGCCTAGGTGATAAGGATTGTACCTTAGACGGTATACTCGCTGATGATGAATTGCACATCATAGACATAACCTACTATGATGACACCGATATCACTGACATGAACATTCAAGAGAGACTCAAGATACTAAGAGGGCAGTATGATGGTTATGATAATGTCACCATACCGGGTCCACATGATACTAGAATGACTGATGATGATGGGTTGGAAGACACCATCAACAGTTTACTGGAAGAGCATGACAGTCTGTTAATCAGAGATGGGAAGAGCACCTACATGAAGGGAGAGAAGAGACACCCCAAGTGGGTTCTACTCAGACCAAACAAGAACGTCAATCTCAAGATACTGGATAAGAGGGGGAAGAAGAAAATCACATACCGACTGGGTGCGGGTCCTCTCATTGACGATGAGGGTATAGAAGACGCAACAGTGGAATACGAGGGAGAGATATATCTCGATGTAGGCACAGTTACCAGCCCCAAACCGTTTGATGAAGGCTCAATAGTAGAAGTGGAAGTTACCGGTGTCAAGCGTAAGAAAATCAATGAGAGGGAAGTCTACGACTTGAATCCTGTTAAGATTGTAGGTGAAGGAGAAGGAGAGGCCAGCGTCAGTATGGAGACACTCAATATACTGGCCAAGTCTACACCTAACCTACACTTCCCCCATAACATAGACATAGAGGATAACACAATCATTGTGAAAACGTATACTGAGAATGACGTATTCTATACAGTTGAGAAGTCGGACATGGGATATTGGGTGCATTCACCTAGAACCACACTATCCGATATAGGGGAGTCAACATACTCGATAAGACTCTCAGAGAGTCTCAAACCATATTGGTCACAAGTGGCCAGTATGCTACTCAAAGGTAAGATAGAGAAGAAGCCCCTACCCAAAGAAGAGGAAGACAAGGGTAAGAAGATTGCAGAGGAGAATCAAATACTCAAACCTGAGATGCAAAAAGCGCTTGATGTGATGATGAGAGCACTTGATGTTCTTGAGAAGGGACACTTCCCTATGAGTGGGGGTAAAGGTCTAGGAATAGAATTAGGTGCACAAATCGAAAGCCCAAGAGGTCCAACATCACTAGAAGGAGAACAATCTCTACCTGATTACGACATGAAGGCACGGCCTACCGAAGACGATGAAAAACCATATCCGCATATGAAGCGACAACAAAAGAAGGATAAGGGCATCGAGTACAGCGATTCTGGTGAAGATAAAGAAGCACCAACAGTTTAGATTGGTGCCGCTTCATATATGTAGTATGACACGATAAGCCTGAGTTAGTGTGTTGTCCCCATTGCGTCAATCTCAGTCTGGAATCACCATCATCAAAGGTGGAGACCTCGTTGTCGCAGGATATGCAAGCGTAGAAGTAGTTGACAAACAAGGGGACAAAATAACAAAGGAAGCATTGAAACTAGCATTCAAGAAATACATGGAGGACCCGAAGTACAGAAACGTGCAATTAGCGCATTCAAATATACAGGTCGGAGAAGTTATTCCAAATTATACAGATAATGAAGGGAGGTTGTGGAAAAGCGAAGTTGATGATGTCGG
>TARA_R110002020_G_scaffold109463_3_pt1 | contig 21679 bp, 16 predicted proteins | sample TARA_R110002020 | Tara Oceans TARA_R110002020 (sample SAMEA4396489) | marine metagenome | biome: Westerlies Biome; feature: [MES] marine water layer (ENVO:01000295) within the mesopelagic zone...; material: water (ENVO:00002006), including particulate matter (ENVO:01000060) such...
AAAGTAAAATGTGAAGTGATATTCTTAACACATAATAAAGCAATGCACAAATACAATCTAGATAATAATAAAACAGAGCAAGAAGAGTTATTATGGAAGCCTAACATACAAGAAACTAAAGTATCTCAATATGGTAGTATTAATATTAGATATAAGTATGATTATAAATGGCGTTGTATATCAAAGTTTAAAGAGTTACATAACTTTGTATTGCCATGGCAAGAAATAAGATACATATTCTAGGAGGGTAAAATGGTAGATAAAAAAAAGTGCGTGTTTCCTAAAATGAGTAGTGTTGGTAGGATTAAACATAAAAAGAAGAAGGTTAAAGATACTAAGAAAATAGAAAAAGATAGAAAAAAACGTGAGATGGAATGGAGAAAGTGGTGGTCATGAGAGTTACTGAATACATACATTTTCTTACAAGAAAGGATTTAAAGCTAGGTAGGAATCCTAAGAATGATGATTACACACATTTTTCACCGTGGAGTATTCATAAACGTCAAAGATACTATTATCAATGTAAATTAAGAGGAAGGAAAATGGTAAAATGAGTTATATAAAACAATTGTTCAATGATATTGATCAAACAGATGAGAACGCTGTAATAGAGTTAGTTAAATATAGACATGCTTACGATATAATAATGGAATATTGGAATGATATACCAGAAGATAAAAAAGAAGAAGCTCATAAGAGATTAGAAGGGCTTGGTCTTTGATATTTGGAGTAGTCAAATATTTAGGTAAAGTTAATGAAAAGTGTAATATGTGCCATGACATGAAATATACTGACAGATATTTGTGGATTGGCTTTATTACTGAACAAAAACTAAGAATATGCGCTAAATGTGCAGAAAGGGAGTCAGGTAAGAAAAAATGGAAAGAAAAAAGCCAACAATTAAAGAAATAGTAGCTAAAGTAGAGTCTTTAACACGTATTAATAATATAGCTATAGAGATGATTGATAATTTAGGAAACTTTTTAAAACAATATATGGAGTTTAAAGGAGATGCAAAAGATTTTCATGAATATCAAAAAGATATTTTAGAAGCTAGTGCTAAGTTAAAAGGAGAATCAAATGGAACGAAAACAATCGAGCCTAAATAAAGATTTATGGTTTGTATGTGATAAATGTGGTACTGAGTATGATGAGTTTTTAGAAGAAATAATGTTTAAAAGAATGATATTTAGAAGAATACCATCAGAAGAAATAAAAGGTACTATTGAATGGGCTAATACACCTACATTAGATGCTAACAAGTGGGATGCAATAACAAAATCAACTATAAGGGGGAAACATGAAAGTAAAGAGTGCGAAAGCAAAGGGACGGAATCTACAAAATTTAGTAAGGGATAAGCTTAGATCTATCTTCGTTGATCTGTGGAATAAAATGCCACGGCTCGAGTATGATGATATTAAGTCACAGACTATGGGAATGGGAGGCGAAGATATTGTACTATCTCCAATAGCAAAAAAGCTTATTCCTTACAGCTTTGAATGTAAGAACACAGAAAGACTAAATCTTTGGAAATCTTTAGAACAAGCAGATGGTAATTCTGAAGATAGAATGCCTGTTTTGGTAATTAAAAGAAACAGGTCTAAAGTATATGCAGTAATTGAATTTGATAACTTTTTAACAATGATAGGAGAATAACATGATATTAACAGACGTAGATAGTAAAGAAATAAAAGATATAGAAACTAAATTAAAGAACTATAAGTATAATGAGATTCCTCAAGAATTTTTAAATCTAGTTGAGAACAATTTTGAGATATTTTCGTATCTTAAAAGTTTGCTAGAAATGAAAAAGGATGGTATTGACCAAGTTAATAGTCATTAACATTACTAAATTCTTGTTGTCTATTTACCTTTTGCAGTGATGACATAATTTGATCAATTTCTTCACGAGTATATTTTTGCTCTTGTTGTTTTGGTGTAAAGTATTTCCTCACTGCTTTTGGTAATGGAAACTTAGCAACTGTAGTAAGCACTTTATCTTTCCTTTCTTTATAATCATTAGTTTGATACAATCCTAATTCATTAGCTACAACTGTACCTATACTTGAACCATCTCTTAATGCAGGTAAATGCTGTAAAAAGAATCGTTTACTACCTTGGTTAATAGTAGACCATAAATCATTAACAACATCGCTATTAGCTCTATCTCTAAAGTCTTTTAAATTATCAGTATAACTATTCCATTCGTTTTCAGTCATACTATCAAAATTATTTAACATTCCTACTTTTATAAAGTCCCAAAAAACTTTTGCATCAGATACAGCTGGACCACCAAATGTTGCTGTTATAGGGTCTTTTCCATAATAAGCTTTTTCTTTTTCTTCTTTAGTACCACCTATATACATATCTAGCTGTTTAATTCGCTCCCAAGTATCATTTTCTATTAAATTACCCCAAGTAGTATTAGTAGCAGTAGATAAAGCGCTTAAAGCTGTATATAGCATTCCTAATCTATACATTCTCCAAGCAGCAGGACTATTCCAATCAGCAGCAACTACATCTTTACCACCTTTTGCTATTATTTTTCTTTGATATTCAAAGAAGTTAATACTATATGTACTAAATTGGCCTAAAATTGAACCTACTGGAGTTCTTAATGCTGGTACTTTTGCAAAAGGGTCATATAAATAATGCAATTCTTTTACATATTCAGCAGCTTTAGCAGAAGACTTTTTAATAATTTCTTTTTCAATCAATACAGATTGCTGTTCTTTAGTATAACTATCCCAAGTCTTTTCTCTATTATTATGTATTCTTTTTAAAGCTTTTCTAACAATATTAGGGTCTTTACTTAATCTTTTATGTGTCATAAAGAATCCAATTTTAAAAGTCATTCCACGATTAACGTGATTTTCGACCCATTCCATAGGCTTGCCTGTAACTTTAGCTACTTTATCTAACCAAGCATTAACTTTGTTTGCTGCACTGGGAGATGACTCTACTACTTTACCTGATGAATCTAGTTTTAAAGTATTTAATAAATCATAAGGAGTAGATACTTCTTGAATATTAACAAATTCATAACCATGCAATCCCATTTCTTCGTTTACAATACGTCTCATACGATCAGAGCTCATATCTTGAAACGCTTCTTTTATACCTTTGTGACCAAAATAAACCCAATTTTGTAAAGACTGAGTAGCATTTCTTGCAGCAGAACGTATGTTTAAACCTAGTTTAGATATAAACTGATATGATGTTAGTGTTCTAGCAAAAGTAGCTAATTTGCTATTACCATGATTTAAACCTAAAACAGATTGATGAGTATCACTAATATAATCCATTAAAAATTTTACATGCCTATCTGATAATTCACCATTTAAACTAGCAGCTTTTTTTATTGCTTCAGAAGTTAATTTAGATACTCTAGCATTGTAGTTAAATCTAATAGTATTTCTAGCATATTTATCTAATATACCTAATACATCTTTAGATTGCCTTGTATTACTTTCTATAGATCTTGGTCTTAAACTATTTGGCTGTGTTAGATTAGTTTCTAAATCTTCTATCATTCTTTCCATATATCTTTCAACAGTATTAGTATCTTTGTCTACACGACCACTATATATATCTTGACTTAATTTAGAAAATGTAGGAGCAATATCTAATACTTGTCTTGGAAAATAATTTTTAACTTTTTTAGGAGGCGGTACACTATTACCATATTTGTCTTTTGTAGTTCTAAAATAATCATTATATATCTCGTTTAGTTTTTCTAATTTATAAACATTTTTACTATAAGCTGTAGATGATGATTCTAACATATCAATATTATCTTTTAACCCATCTCCTAATATTTTCCATAGTCTTTCTTTTAAAGATTTAGCAATAATAGTTTTACCATCTTTACCTCTTACAGGATTATGCCATATATTAGCAGCTTGGACTAATTGAGTACCATATTTTAATGTAGTAGCTTTTGTTGACTGATTAGCTATTAAAGATGGGTCTCTCATTAAATCATGTAAAGCTTGTAACGCTCCTACTTCTCCATCTGAATATAAATCTTTTAAATTATCTTTAAAATATGTATCTGCTTTATCATATTCTTTATTATCTAACAGTTTTTGATATGCTGTTTCTCTTTTTACTATTTCTACTTGTGCTTTAGATTTAGAAACATTTGTAAACCTAGACATAAGACCATTAGAGCCACTAGCAGTATTTAATAATCGTGTTATTTGTCGCATATCAGATGTAATGCTATGCATATTACCTCTGTGAAAATCACTAGCTAATACTAAATCTCTAAAGTATTGTTTTGTAATAGGGTTTTTTGACATAACAACTTCAGGAAGTTTAAAGTAAGACCCAAATTTACTAGGCTCTTTTTTTACTGTTTTAAAGAAACTATTCATATTCTTTTCAAGTTTTTTAAGCTCTTTAGCATTGGGAAGTCTACTTAAATCAAAATCTAAATGAGGTAATGTATCTGTATAGAATCTTTTAAAGTCTCTCGAATTACCACCAGTTAAAGCGTCTACAACTTTATTATCAAACCATTTTGTTGCAATCTCTTTTAATTTATTAGCGTTTTGTTCAGCAATGGGATCTAATCCTGACTCAGCACATTTCATATTATACCTTTCTTAATAACAATTTCTTTCTAATTTATCTAATATAACATCTAGCACACCTTCTCTACCTTTTTTACTTGTTCCTATGTCTACTCCTTGTATATTTTTATAAGGAGATTCAACAACATTTGGAACTTTATTTTTTAATAATCTTAAATTTAAACCATGACCTAATAATGCAGTAGCATCTGCTTGTACAGCTTTATTATATGAATTCCATCCAGTAATACTAGGATGTCTATTGCCGTGTATAGTATTAGAAATATAACCCATAGGCATGTATGATAAATAAGATAATTCAGATAGTTTACCACTTATTTCTGGTATTAAAGGTTGGTGAGCTAAATTATAAGATAAACTTTTATTATTATACCCAAATAAAGCTGCAACTTGTGGATTAATTTCCATTTCTTGCATTCCACCTTCCCATCCTTTTATATCATCAATTAACGGGCTTCCTTCTAATATATCTTTTTTATAATTTTCATTAGTACTTAATAAATCATACTCCCACTGACCTCTTTCACCACGTTGACCATAATGAGCTCTCATAATATTATTTCTTGCTTTTGCAAAAACACTAAATATTTCTTTCTTTGATTGTTTAGTCATAACTTGATTATCTGCTTTAGCTATGAAATTTAAACCTGCTTTAATCATTGACAAGCTTCTAGTTTTATATCCTGGTGATATACGACCATTGTAATATGTGTAAGTAAATGGATCAGATTCTGGAGCCATTAATTTCATTAAATATAGTCTTCCATATCCACCAGCTGCTTCATGCGTCATATAACTATTTCTAATTTTATCATAGATTAAACTTTGAACTCTACTCATATCCATAACCCAATCAGAGCCATCGAAATAGTTTTTATATTTTTCAGCATAAAACTTTCTATCTTGTTTTACACTTTCTTCAATAAGTTCGCCTATTTTTTCATTGCCTCTCATATCTTTATCGACAGTTAAATCTCTAAATTTACCTATTATATTATCCCAAGCTAATAATTCTAATTGAGATGTTTCATGCATTCCTTTAAATCTTATGATACCTTTTTGCTTAACATATGCATCTAAAGCTGCTCTTCCTTCTGCTGTTCCAAGATATTTGATAGCAGCAGTGTTACTACTAAATCTACCAACTTTAGAATCAGACCATTTAAATGGAACTTTTAAATTATTTATAATTTCATTTCTTACAGATATGCTAGCACCTTTTCTTAAGTTGTAAAAGAAATCTTTATATTGACTTTCTCCATCAACAAGCACAAGTTGTTTTTCAATTTCCATCTTTGTTTGTTTTAAATCTTCAATTGATTCATTAATACGCTCTACAAATCCTTCTGATAAATTTTTACTATTACGCTTAAGTGCGTACTGGCTTTTAATTCTATAATCTAAGAAATTCATATATCCAAATATCTTATTTTCTTTATTAAGTTGTTTTATTGCGTTTCCAGCTGTTTCACTAAAGCCTTCTGCAAACATACTACCATCAAAAAACTCTTGATATTCTCTTAATTGAGAACCTTGTAGTCCGTGAAGTTTTTCTAATTGCATTTTATCGTTATAAGCTAACTTAGATAAGATTCTTTCAAAAATTAACATATTACTAAAATCAGCATCTGAAGGCTTAAAAAAGTTAGGCCTTACTTTATTACCAAAATCTCCAAAAAGTTGGTTATTTTTAGCAAAATAAGGGCTTATTTCTTCTTTAGTGTATCCTTTTCTAAGCATATTTCTTTCAGCATTATTTTTTAAGTATTTAAACTTTCCATCAAATACTTTCATATGACTTATTATATCTTGGAACCTTACTGATTGTTCTTTACCATTAGAATATATTTGAGTTCCAAGTTGAAGCATATCTCTATATGGATTAATTGCTTCTAATATTAAATCTTTTTCTAATTCTGATAATTTATGATTTCTGTTTCCATTAGGAGTCACTTTGTCAGTTTTAGAGTCAAGTTCAGCTTTTAAAAATAAACCTTTATATCTTGAATTTGCTCCTAAACCATCTCCAAACAAAAAGTTTCTAACATAATGGTCTATATTATAAACATTTTCATTAAAGCCAGCGTATGAATCAGTAACTCGTTGTATATCTTCTGCTAATAATTGATAAGAATCTTTTATTCTTTTTGAGTCCATATAAATATAACCTCTATCTTTACCTCTACTAAGAGCTAATCCTCCAATATTTTCATATTTACCTTGAGTATTAAGATTAAGTATATCACCATCAAAAGAATTATAATTCCTTAAAGCATTCATCAATCTTTGCATTTTAACAGTAACACCTCTAAGTTTTTCTGTATAAGATATATGTTTAGCATGATTGTTTACGCTATTAACATTATCAAATGATGCACCTTCTCCATTAGTATGTAAACTTGTTCTTTTAGACTCAGCTTCTGGTAAAACTCTAAGAACTTCTCCTGATAAACCTTCCCACTCTCTCATAACTTCTTTAGGAGTATCCCACCAAAAATCTAGTTTATCTACATCATAGTCACCTTCAACTCTCATAGCTGTATCATAAGCATTTAATTTAACTGTATTTCCAAACCCTTCAGGCAATATTTCTTTTAAACCTACAATAGGTTGGTCACCAGGCCTAGTATTAGGATTACGTCTAGCTACTACACCTATTTGATAGTTAGTTTTATTTGCTTTATTGTAAGCAGCTAAAGTGTTAAAAGCGTCTAGTAAAGTTGATTGATTATTTAAATCTTTAAATATTGCTGCAGCTTTATCTCCAGTAATCAATCTATCTCTACGTGATGCACTATGATCAATAATTGTAGCTCTATCTTTAGCAAATCTCTTACCACCTGAAACATTAGGTAGAGAAATTTCACCATAATCATATACTTTAGATACGCCTGTATTTGCATCAGTAGTAAGCCAAGTATGACGTAAATCAGTACCTGGAGAAGCAACAGCTTGACCACCTAATTGAGTTTCTAGCTTTAAAATACCTTTATCTATAAATTTAGATTTTAATTGATTAACAAAATTATCTGCAAACAATGGACCTGTAGGCATACCATTTGCATTTATAAACATAGAATATGCTGATTCACTATCTCTTACTGCCTTAGATTGATTTAAATATCTAGCTAATGCTATAGACTGTGTAAAGTCAGAAGATGAAAAAAGCTGAGCACTATTTTGATTAAATTCATTAATATTATTTCTTACTAGCCAATCATATAATGCAGGACTTGCTTTGCCACTTACATGATTAAATGCTTGAAATGGTAAGGAAGCAGCATGATCAGAATTTACTACAGCTCCTAACGATATATCTTTAGGCTGTAAATGTTCTTTATATAAATCCATTCTATCTATTTTTAAAACAGAACCATCTTTAGCTTCATAGAAATCTTCTAATTTACTCCAATCTTTAAACACATTAGAACGATCAGTTTTAGCATTAATTTTAGCACCTGATTCAAAAAGTATAGCATTAACTTTGTTTTTAGCTAAAAATGCATCCATTTTAGGGTCTCTAATAAAAGCAGTTTTACCTATTAATGCATTAGGACCTAATCTATGTATTATAGGTTTAATACCACCTAAATTATTTACATTACCTGCTCCCATTAAAGCATACAAAGCATTCATAGTCTTAGAATCTACTGCCATATAAGAATCAACTTCTGAAAAATCTTTACCTTCATATATAGTTAACTCTCCATCTTTTCCTTCAATTATGTTAGGAATATCTTCTGGAGATAAATCTTTATTATTCCTTGCTTTATCAACTTGTGCTTTTAATCTTTTTAATACTGAAGCTTGACCACCTTCATCTGCTGCAATCATAATATCCATGCCATCATTATTTCTAAAGGTTTCTAAGTCTTTTACCATTTCTTTACCTTTAGCATCTTTTTTATATTCTCTTAAAAGATTAATAGTTTTATTAACATGCTCATTTGAGATTTCTTTCATACTTAGATTGCCCATTAATCTAATTCTTTTAAATAGCTTAGCAAACTCTTTAGAGTTTTTACCTCCATATGTATTAGCTGAATGGTCCATCCAGAACTTGCCTAAGTTTCCATGCATAAAATCATGAGTAATTAATAATTGTAATTCATTTGCTTGTCCATTTAAAAATTTTCCAACTGGACCAACACTTTTTTCTTTTAATACATATACTCCTTTATCTTCACTAAATAAATTGTTAAAAGTTTTTTCTAAGTTTTTAATAGTATCTACATATTCTTTGCCTGAATAATCTTTTTTCAATTGAGACAATCGCTTAGCATATGTCTTAGCAAAATGAGGTAAATCTTTTTTGTGAATAGCTAACCCAAAAGACAAATCACCTATTCTAATCATTATAGAACCTTCAGATAATTCATAAGGCAATTTATTAGTATCATAATCTACTCTTAAGTCTTTATCTATATGTTTATCTTGATGACTTAATAAGCTTAAAATTTTCTGATATGCAGTATTGTTAGTATTTGCATTTGCTACTGAATTTGTTTTTGTAGCTAAATTTAAATCTACAATAGAGTAACCTAATTTTAATTGGTCTCCACCAGTAGATATGTCTTTATTTATTTTATCTAATTCTCTTTTTAATGTTTTCTTTATAGCAATTTTTTCAGAAGAAGAAATCCTAGTATCACTATCTACATCATTAATTTGTTTTTCTTTTTTTAGTTTTAATGATTCTAACTCTTTAGTAGTTTTATCCATACCACCTGCTTTATCTAAATATCTAAATAAGCTATTATCATATACTTGATAATCCATTTGTGAAAAAACACCATATCCATCTACAGCAAATAAACGTGATATGTTTTTGCTTTGACCAGTATTATTCATAACTTTTGTAACATCCATAAGAAATTCAAACTGTTGATTAGTATCCATGTCAGCAAATTTTATTTCCTTATCACCTTCTTTTAAAAACGCATCTTCAATAATCTGTTTTCTACCTTTAGTAAAATCATAATCTTTAGTTAAGTTATATTCTGATATAAAAGACGCTTTACTTGTGTTGTCATATATTTCTACTTCGCTTCTTTTACTAAATCCAATTCTATAATCTCTTATATTATTTTCAATTATAGAGCCTTCAGCATTTCCTTTAAAACTTAAATCTACATCTGATAAAACTAAATCTAACTGCTCTGTCAATGTAGGATTATTTAAATCTATATCTTTAATCTTATTGTTTGCAAAATCAAACAACTTATGATTACCTAATATTGTAATAAGCTCTGTAGTAGACCTATTACCACTTGCATATTGAGAAAATAAATATTCTAATTGCTGTTTAGCTAAGTTAGGAAGCTTAGTATTTGATTTTAATGTTTCAATTTCTGTTAATAATTGATCATGTGTCTTTCTTTCTTTTGTAGAAATAACATGGTTTAATTTACCTACAAATTGAGATAATGTTCCTGGTGTTAATTGAGTAATAGTTCCATCTGTATTTAAAATACCAGTAGATTTACCATTTACTACAGATACTTCATAAGGTTCTATTATTTGTTTATAAGTTGTAAAAAGGTCTTTTGCAACATCCATAGGTGTTCTATTGGTTTCTCTAGCAGCTTGCTCAAACAACTCAAGGGTTTCAGGTGATTTTTCTCTAAAAGAGTCATTAAATTCTTTTTCAGTTATCTTCCAATTATTTATTTTGTTGTCAGTCATGTTTAAAGTAGAAGAATCTATAACTTTTTTTGCTTCATTCATAACGCCAATAACATCTACCATTTTAAAATTAGGACCTACTAAACCCATATCCATTAAGCTTTGCAATACAGCTATATCAGTTTCATGCAATACTTCGCCATTTTTCTTAACAGCGCCTTTTAAAAATCTTTGTGTGTCATAACTAATTAAATCATTTATAAACTTATTTCTTTGGTCAATATTTTCTAATGTAAACCCTTTAATTTTATTACGTTTAAATACTTGCATTAAGTTATTAATTTCAGCAGAGCCAATTTTAGTTTTTCCTGTTGTAGACATTCCATCTAATAAAGATACATTAGCATTTGATTTATTGCTTAAATAGTGCAATAGATTTTTAACAAAAACTTTTTGATGTTCTTTTACTCCACCAGCAAATTCAACATCCTTAAACAAATAGCCTGTTTGATTATCTGTTAAATGCTTACCAATAAAAGATTGTAATACTTCATTTCCTGGAATACCTTTAAAAGACCTCCATTCACCTGATTGATTGCTTATATCATTAAGCTTTTCACGCATAGTTCTAACAGCTTTAAAATAAGACTGATTATCTATTAACTCAAATATCCAACCTTCTTGCATTAATTTAGGAGAATCAATAGAATTTTCTAATTCACCTCCTAGTAATTCACCAAGCTTAGATTCATGCTGACGTACAATTTCTGATAAATCTTTAAAGTCTTCGTTTCTAACATACATAGTACGCCTAGTATCTTTATCTAAATTAATCTCACCATTCCTATTAAGATTATCAACCATTCTATTGTATTTAGTTAATATCTCTCTATTTACAGGAGTTAAACTAGTTCTACCTGGTTCTAGCATAATATGATGCAATCTGTGTGTAACAAGACCTGCATCGTCTACTTCTGTTTGTGATTTACGCTTATTTCTTTGTCCTAGCATATTAAATATCTCTACACTAGCATCAACATGTAAATTAATTATTTCAGACATTTTAAGATCAGAAGCTTTAAATATAATATCATCAATATGACTAATTTTAGTAATACCATTACTACCTGCAGTTTCTGTTAATGCTTCAAATCTTCCATCTGCAAAAGCTTTTTCTACTTGTTTAATTTGTTTTACACTAAGTCTATCAACTTCAACCATTCTTTTGCCTGGCTCACCAAAATAATCATACATAGCTTTTAATCGTTCATAAATAGGATGATGACCTGGTGTACCAGCATCTGCAGGAGCTTTACTTCTAGCTTGATTAACGCTTTCAATAACACCTAAATCTTCTGCCATTTTATTTATTTGTTGAACATCAGGATTTTCACGTATTCCTTTACCATTTATCCATTGCTCACGTATTTCATAATCCTTTAGTAATCCAAGCAGTATAGCATCTTGTGGCTTCATGCCTAATTGATTTAAATTTTCAGACGCAAGTCGTAACTTTGTACTTAATTCTGTTTGCGAACCAGTTCCTTCTATAGTTCTTCTATAACCATTTCCATCAGTATACGTTAATTTTCTTCCACCTTTAGTCATAAATGCACCTAAAGCTGTGTGGAATATTTTATCTTCTAAAGGAATATTATCATCAAATATTACTTCATGATTAAATGCGGCAGACCCCATAAGCATTCTAGGAGTTGATCCAGTTAAATCTTTTGCTACCATTTTAGAAAACTCAGAACCCCATTGCCTTTTCCACTCTTTATCAAATCCTTTTAGTATTTTAACAATTGTTTTTAATCCTTCAGGAGTACTACCTAATTCTTTAAGAGATTCAAGACTAGGAACTATTTTATCGCCTGCTTTAGCAGTAAATATATCTGCAGCATCATCTCCTAATGCATTCCAATGTGATTTTGCTATTTTTAATAATTGTTTTTGAGCAGTTTCATTACCTAAATCTAAGTTCTCATAAGGTCTTTTTTTATTAAATGATTCTTGAGTTCGTCTCCAAGCTTCTCTTGCAATACCACCTTTTTTACCCCAATTAACACCTCCTGGAGTAAATCTTATTAATCCTAATGCATTACCTAAGGCAAATGCGTGTCCTAATCTTCCTGTTAAATCTCTTTCTCTGTTTTCATCTATAGATTGTAAAAATTCCATTGGAGTTTCTACTGCAGCAAATAGTAACCCTTCTTCTAATGCATGCGAAGCAACACTAGCAAATTTGCCTGCTCCTTGAGTACCTCCTAAAGCTAATGCAATTCTTTGTTGTAAAGTACCTATAGCTAAATGACTACCTACTCCTTCTAATCCTCCCTTACCAGTAACACTAGTACCTTTATCTATAATATCTCTAATTTTTCTAACAGTATCATCTGTAGGAGTTATCTTTATTTTCTTTAATTGTTTTTCAATAGCCAGGTTAATACTTTTGTTATACCTTGCTAAAAATATTTTAGCTGTTTCACCTTCTTTTATTTTTGTACTAAAAGACTCTCCTATAAGAGGTTTAAAGAAAGATTCTCTTCCACTTTCATCTAATTTTTGAAACTTTTGGTAACCTTTCTTTTTAACTCCTGCTTTTTGAGATAAGAAATCACTACCTTCTTTTATTGTTCTTTTAGCTAAAGTTTGAACACCTTTTTTTCCGCTTTGAACTAATGCTTGAGAAGCAGCTCTTGTTACACCAAAGGGAGCTAAAAACCCTGCAAATCCACCTAAACCAGCACCTACTCTACCAGAAAATGTTTCTGGTCCTCCTCCAGTAAATGCGTCTTCTAAAGTATTTTCTTTATCTAAGGCTCCAATAGCACCAAATGTTGTAGTATCTAAAGCTTCCCATAAAAAGTTACCTGCAAAATCATATAGTTTATTTTTATCAGATTGATCTAATCCAGTACCATATCTAGTAGTAGACAAGCCTGTTAAAGGGTCTAACCTTGATTGGTCAGAATATTGTTGATTCATACCTTGAGACATAATACTTGTATCTCTAGGTTGTGATAATTCTTGTTGCAGTTTTTGACCTGATTGTTTTAAAGCAATATAATCTTCAATTTGCTTATCATCCCACTGAATACCTCTTGATAAAAGAGCATTTTTAAATCCTTGCTTGTCAAATGACATTCTTACTCCCTATGATTGGTTATTAATTAAATCTATCAAAGATTGATTTCTATCTAGTATGTTTTGATTCTCTGGTAAATTTAATGATTCTTTTATTTTAGCATTTCTTTCTATTTCTGGTTGTTGTCTTACATTAAATAAATCCATATTTAAATTTGTCATATTATTATACTCAGATATAAAATTATTAAATGTTAAAACTAAAGTATCAATAATATCTTGATTTTTAGCAACATCTGTTTCCGTAGTAGGTATGCCTAAAACTCCAGATGGTCTACCAACTTCATTAAGATTAGCAATAGTTTCTTTTAACATAAATGCCATTCTTTGTACATTTTCTTTTGTTGGAAGTTCTCTTGTTCCATCAGCAGTTAAAGGAAAACCAGCTCCATATAAACCCTGTCCTACTATAATCTTATTATAAAGGTTACTATATGCTGCGTTATATGTCTTATTTCCTTCTTCTACTTTATCAAGAGTATTAAGAACATTTGTAATTTGGGGGTCTAATGAAGGAGCGTTCAATTTAAAAGGATCATCACTATCAATATCAAAATTGCTATCATCAGTTTTAAATGTTTTATATAAATCGTCTATCATTAAGTTTTGCTGAGCTCTCCAATCTGTTGCAGTAAGAAGATTAACAGTATTGATGTCTTCTTCTGGCATTCCTAATAAATCATAAGTAAACTCTAGTCTTTTTTCCTCAAGTTCATCTTCAACTTCCATGACGTTTTTAAATTTTTGTAAGCTTGCTTCATCAAGATGTAAACCTAACCTAGTGTAATCATTGTATTTAGCCGATAATTCACCATATTCGTACTGATTATTGTTGTGGTAATACCTAGTTAACCTTTGAACAGATTCATCTGTTAATTGGCCAGTTTCTTGATTTATTTCTAATTGTGCAGCTTGCCTAATTGATGCGTCAGCAAATGCTGCATTTTCTATTGCACTTAATTGATCTTTAACATTAAATTGATTTATACCCATCTGTATAAAACCATGATGTCTTGTATGTGCCATTGATTCAGGTGCAGCATAAATATTCATTGCTCTTACAATTTCATCAGCTAAAGCAGGAAACTGTTTGTTTAAATTTTCTACTAATTCTTCAAATTGGTCTATTTTTAAATCTGCATTGTCTCCAGAGCCTAAGTCTTTAAAATAAGAAATATTAATACCTTTTAATTCTAATCTATCCGTAATAATAGATGATGTTAATGCCATTAGTTCATTTTTTTGACCTACAATACGTTCTAATGTTTTTTCATCTTCAATTCTTTCCATTTCTTGTAATGTCATTTTGTTTTGAGATATTTTAGAATCAATTTCAATCATTTTCATAGCTTCATTTTGTGATAAGTTTAAACCTCTCATAAAATTAGGATTATCCATTTGCTCTTGAGTTATTTTAGGATTTTCCCCAGATGACAAATATTGAATTTCTTCTTCATTAAACATATATGCCTGTTGTGTTAAATCAGCATCAGGTATTAAAGTTCCAGCACTATCAGTCATGCCTCTAGATGCATAACCTTCAGACCTTAAAGAATCTCCTAAAGCTACACCTGTATTATAGTCATTAAATGCACTTATCATTTGCTCATTATTTAACTTTGCTTCTGCATACAAATTACCTAAAGCAGTCGCTGTGTCAGAATTTCCTGAATTTTCAACAAATTGTTCAAATCCTGGAGTATTACCACCTGGTATTTTTAACCCTGCTTCTAATAACTTTGATTTATATTGAGCATTTAAATTTTGCTCATTTTGCAATAAATTTAAAGCTACTTGAACTTCTTGATTAGATTCGTTCATAGCTTTGTTAATCATTTGATTACCAAAATTTTGAATCATACCATATAAGGCATCTGACTTTGCACTCATTACTATCTCCTATTCTTTGTTAAACACATTGTTGTGCTTCTGGGTCCCAAGTTAATCCTTGCATTGCACACACCCAATCCATACCCATATTATTATCTGAACTAATTTCTTCATCATCTGGATTTACAAACCCTGTATCTTCTACTATATAATTTTCAAAATTGCTTCCTGCTCCTAATGACATAGTTTCACCAATTACATTATATAAATCAGTTTCGTATGCATTTGTAAAATCTTTTAAATCTTCATATACTTCAAAGTCTTCAAACCTTCCAGCTGCTATTGCTTTGTCATTAACATAATTTGCTAATGTATTATCTCCTAATAGAGCTCTTTGATATAAGGAGTCAGCAGATTCATATCCTTTATTAAATATTTCTGCTATCTTTTGTTTTTTGTCAATAGCTCCTGTAGATTGTATGTTCTCAAAATCTTTTTTATTAGGTGTTGGAAAATATTTTAACCAATCTGATTTCCAAGCATCTAAATCTAGCTTAACACCACCAGAAACATCAGGGTTTAAATCTATCATACTCTCATTTGTACTTAAAACATTTTGAAAATCTTCTACTGTTAAGCCTGTTACATCAGTAGTTCCTGGAAATCCATGTCCGAAAAAATATGTATTGTCCCAACCTTGCAAAGAGTCAGCATCAAAAAATGGAGATAAAGTGCTCCATAAATAATTATCGTCAAATATATCATCCATTATTGATCTCCTAAGTATTGTTGTGATGCCGTGCATGTATTCATAGCAATTAAATAATCTGATGGATTAGTACTTCCTAATGAACTTAATTCGTTTTGTATGCATTCATCAATACTCTCTACATACATAGAACCAATTTCTTCTTCAGTCATCAATCCTGAATCAATCATAATGTCTGCAGCAAACTCAGATGTCCAATTTGGTATATTATCATCATAAAAATCAGATATATAAGTATCTAAATCACCAACTCCATATTCAGTAAGAGAACCACCCTCATCCATATAAGTATCAAATACACTGGTTATTTGTTGGCCTAAACCAGAATATAAATTATCTAAAGTGTTTTGAGAACTTTCTTCTATTTCCTCAATTCTTGTTTTATAATCACTAAATATATCTGTTCTTGGATTATACCCTGAACTTGCTAATCCAGTAGCACCACGTTTAAATGATTCAGATGGTTTAACCATAGTTGTAAATTCTGTATCGTATAAATCTTTTTGTATATCAGCTGTTTCAGTAGCTGTGTAATGAGAATAAGGATCTATTTCAAATGCTGATAAAGACTGAGTTAAATTAGGCATTCCCATTAAATAACCTAAATTACCAAAAGGATTAGGATTATTAAATCCTGGGGTTAACTCATTTTCTTCTAATAAATTTGACCAATACTCACCTGGGTTATCACTATTTTGAGCATTCCACCAATCTAATCCTATATCGTATTCACTTGCCATTATATCTCCTATAAATTCATTTCGTATGATTCATCCAACTCATTACCTTCAAAGTCAAAGTATTTATCTCTCCACGTAAAAGATTGCAACTGTGAATTGTCTTTAAACTTTTTAAAATATGATAAAACTGTTTTAAAAGGCAAATTATCTGTTTCTTCTCTATTAAACCAGTCTATACTGTCAATGTTTAATCCTTTAGGCATTCCTATTTCTCTGCTAAACGCTGACATTAAATTATTGTATTCACCAAAAGAATCAAGTTGTTCTCCACTATCAAAAGCATCTCTAGCTTTTAACATAACTTCTTCTGCAATAGTTGCATTATGTAACTTATTCTCTGCCATTTGACCTGGTAATCTAGAAGAAGGTATATTTGAAGACATATCATTAAATGTAATATCTCTATTAGGTAAAGTAATATCTTGATTAAAACTATCAGCAATTTCATTTAACATATTTAAATCATTTTCTAGTTCAGCATTAGATTCAAACGCTTCTAACATTTGTAAACTTGAATCAGTTCCAATTAACCCAGGATTTAAACTAGTCATAGATTGTGCAAAATTTGGAATAGCCATTTCAGGTTGTTCTAAAGATATTATATCTTTGTATGGATTTTTATCAGAGTTAAATAATGCATCCCAATCAATAATATCTCTATCTTTAAAAGGATTTAAAAAAGATAAATTTATGCTTTTCTTTTTGTTTCTAACGCTTTTTGTAGCATTATCTACTATTTCTAAATTTGATATAAGGTCTCCAGTATTATCAGAGTTCCTAATTAAAGTAGTAGAGTAACCATCAACTGTATCTTCGTAAGAAAAAGGTGATTCAGGAATTATAAACTTTTGCTCATTAGTCAATGAAACAGTATCTAACTTAGGAGTATCTACGGGAGTAAAAGCTGATTTTAATCCTTCTTTTGCATTTGATAAAATATCTTTAACATTTAGGTTTTTAATCATACTTTTTATATTACCACTACCTTGTAACCATTTACTTGCAATACCTTTAGTATCATTAAATTCTAAAGAATCATTTACTTGCACAACTTTATTTGTTACATTTTCAATAATTTTAGATGCAGCATTTTCATCGTTTACTATTCCTTCAGCTAAGTCTATAACTTTATCTACATCTTTGCTAGGATTTTCAGAACCTGATAAAAAATCTCTTATATCAAATGTTTTATAATAATCTTTCATTGCCTTAGCTCTAGTTTTTACAGTCCATTTATCTGTTTTATTGCCCCAGTCTCCCCATCCTTCATATTTACCTCCTGGTCCAAAATCAACATCAAAATCAGTATCAAAATAAGTATAAGAAGCAGAACCAATACTTAAAACGTCAGATATTACTTCAGCTTCTTCTTCATCCTTTAGAGCTTTTTGCTCGGTTCTAGCCCATTCCTTGTCTATTCTAGAATTAAATTTTCCTCCAGTAGTAAATACATCATCCATTAAAGCTTTGTTAGCTTCAAAGTAACCAGGTCTATTTTTTTGAATTTGTCTTCCTACAGGAGCGCCTGCTTTCCAGCCTATTGAAGCTCCAGGAGGGCCTCCAAAAACAAATCCTATAGCAGCACCTACTACTTGTGTAGCTAGTTTAGTTAAAAAGCCTTTTTCATCTTCATCTGCTTTAGCTGCATAATAATCATTTCTTGCTTTATCTTCTTTAGCAGTTTCAGTATAATAGTCTTTTCTTAATAACGCTCTATTGAACGCATTCATATTTGAATAAGAACTCATTATATAATATATTCCCTATTTAACGACAATATTCTATCTCCTTTTCTTCATAATAATATATATTTTATCACTCATATATGCAATACTTTTATCTATTAAAATCATATTCAACATTTAATTGATCTGATGTTTTACTTGTTATGTTTAATGCACTATCATTGCTACTAGCAGTTGCTATACTATAAAAATCATAGTTATTGTTGCAATTATTAGCAATCCATTCTGTTAGATTGTTTATAGACATATCAGCACTAACATTCAATTTTATTGATATACTATTAACATTTAATTCTAAGTAATCATTTCCTTGCATAGAACTAAATGCACTAAAATCTAAAGTTGTAGTATTGTCAGAATGATTTATTGTTATGTCAGATGCTCTCATTATGATTCTTGCCACCATCCTCGCAATAACTTTTCAGAAAGTGTATTTGTCATACCTATTCCACCTGAGCTTGTACAAGCATGATATGCTACTACTAATACATGATTACTACCTGTTAATGTTACTTCAGGACTTCTACACCAAATAATACTGCCTTGTGTAGCTCCACTTGTTTCTGTATATATATAATACGAAGTATTAGTTTGTGCTAGTCTTGAAGCAGAATTTCCTGGAGCTGAAAGGTCTCCTAGTTCATCCCAAATATTAAAACCTGTGCCTTCATCCATACCACCTTGTGCTCCTGTTCTTGAACTTCCTGTACTTGTTGCTCTATTCCATCTATTAACAGTACTTCCATTAGCTATATTAGTCCAAGTATATCCAGAAACAGATGATAAAGTATCATTTGAAGATGTAACTGCTGAACCACGTTGCCAACTAGTTGCATAACTATCCATTTGCCAATCAACATTAGTAGATGCGTCTCCAGTAGTATTTAAACTATTGCCATTATCATGTGGTATTTGAACCCATCCAATACAAAAATCATTATAAAATGTAGTATTAGCTGTTACTTGAACCGCAAGGTATACTCTACCTTGACTAGCTCCTGCTGGCATTGCAACTGTAGCTACGCTATAATTATCAGCATTATCAGCAGCAGTTGTTGTTTCTATAATTGTTAAATCATTAAACCAATAACCTGGATTATCTCCTAATCCTGTAGCAGGTATAGGCCAATTGTCGTTTCCTTTATGCATAAATTGTTCATCTAAGGTATAAATACCTCTGCCTTGACTAGTAGCTTGAGTTCTATACCTAGCATCTTTACTGATAATATTTCCATTCCATTTAGCCATTATGCATCATCAAATACTTCATATGATATAAATAGATCTAAATCACTTGCAGCACTTGCTCCTCCTTTGAGTATGTCACCTTCCATTAAATATATAGGAGTATCTAATATAACTAAAGTAGAATCAGCTGGAACTGATACTGTTTTAGCTAGATATACAGTAGCATCTGCTCCTGTAGTAGTTACTCCTGATGCTCCAGAACCTAATCCATCTATATATAAATTTAAATCTGCTTGTGAGCTTCCATCTACATTAGCACAAGTAATTCTATTAATTTTTATTAGTTTGTCAGCATCAACAGTTAATAGTGTAGCAGTTAAAGTATTGGATAAATTCCAACCTGCATTACCTGCATATATTGATGTTGCGCCTACTAAGTTTACATTTGCCATTTATTCTCCTTATCCAAATACCATTGCTGCTACTATTGAATTTAAACCACTTCCTCCGCCACCGCCAGCTAACAGGTTAGTAGCAGTTCCTCCATCTGTTTTAAAATACAAAACATCACTATTAACGTACAAAGTTCCGTACCCACTTGCAGGTGTACTAACATCTCCATTATCTTGTATTACTAATCCATCTGTATTAAATATTGTATCTCCATCAGGTGCTATTGTCAAATGAGCTGCTGCACCTCCATCATCTACTGTTGATAAAGTTGTAGCTCCTGCGTCATCTACTAATATTTTAAATATATCATCTCTATCATTCCATGCTTCCATTATAAATGTTGTATTTGTAGTACCACCTCCACCAGGATTTGCAGGTTGAAGCAATACTCTTCCTGCTTGATTTATATTAGAACCATATCTAAAAATATTATCAGGACAATTATGAGCAACAGTTCCTAGTGAAGTTCCCATTGTTACATCTATATGTTGATAATTATTAGCAGCTCCCTGCAATGTTAATCCTGTTACAGCATGATTAGTTTCAGAAAATTCATCTGGAGGTGCAACTTTAAGTTCTAATTTTCCTGTTTCATTTGAATCAGAAACATCTGCAAAAGTTGCTGAAATTTGTGCAACTTCAATTAACTCAGGACTACCTGCATCGTTATATGCTTTGAAAGTAATTTCTCCAGCTAAATCACCATCATTAGATGAAACTGACGATGCTCTTTCTTTTAAAAATATTAATTCTCTGCAAGTTGCATCATCAGATGCTTTTTTTAATGTTAAAGTACCTAACATTTCATCATCAGCATCGTTTTTAAGAAAAGCATCATCTACATTTAAAGTAGCTCCTGAAAAAGTACAATTAGTTCCTGCTGTGACAGTAGCTTGACCACCTGCATAAGATAATAAGTTAGCCCCTGTAACATATTTAATAACCCCACTATCAGACATTAAAAATTTATCTGTGTCGCTTCCAACTTCAGATATAGTTGAAATTGTCAATCCAGCACTAGCAAATTGACCTATATCATTATCTTCATCTTCAAACACTATAGCACTACTTGAACCTGCTTGAATTGTTATATCTCCTTTAGAATACAGATTAAATTGCCCATCAGCATTTAATGTTAAATGTGCTGCTGCAGCATCTGCATCAACCGTTTGGAGAGTAGTTGCTCCATTTGTTGTAGTGTGCATACTAAAATGGTCTCCTACATTAGCACTACTTCTTGCTCTATAATCTATACCTCCATTAGCAACATCTAATAACATACCAAAATTTTGGTCTCCTCCTGTTACTATTCCATAATAACCATAATTTTCTTGCACTCCTGATGTTCCTGCTATAAGATGTGATTTATATCCAAAATTATATACACTACCAACGTGAGTAGGAGAGTCGGTGTTAATTTTACTTTCTATTCCATAATTTAGAACTGCTTGTCCTCCTGCAACTATACCTGTATGGTCATAATCTAATTTCAAACCAAAAGTTTCTCCATTGGTTGTAGCTGTTGAATTTTTATCAATAGTCAATGTCCCAGCCATAGTATCATCAGCATCGTCGGTTACATA
>TARA_R110002020_G_scaffold73611_1_pt1 | contig 21669 bp, 33 predicted proteins | sample TARA_R110002020 | Tara Oceans TARA_R110002020 (sample SAMEA4396489) | marine metagenome | biome: Westerlies Biome; feature: [MES] marine water layer (ENVO:01000295) within the mesopelagic zone...; material: water (ENVO:00002006), including particulate matter (ENVO:01000060) such...
AGTGGAGCAGGTGCAGGCACTCCTCCTGTTTGGTATTTATACGAAGCAACTCACTAAATGAAATTAAATAATAAATCGTGGAAAAATACAGACGCTTTAAAAGAAGAGTTTTATAAAGCTATTCAAAAAAGCATACATAGAGAAAAGGTTAAAAATGGCAATAATAAACCCTAATCTAAAAAATAACAATCGATTATATAAAAATAAGTACATTCATACCCCCGCCCTTTATGGCGTGGGCTTATATGGGCTTATATGGGCTTATAAAAACTTAAAAATAGCTAAAAAATACTAATTAAGGGGTTTTTAGCTTATGGCAACCAAAAAGCAAACCGCACAAAAAAAAGCGCGAACAACTAATTTTATTCCTTATGACCCCAATACTGACGAAGAAAGAAGTTCGGCTAGTTCATATCTTCCGCCCGCGCCTAAACCCCCAAAACCTAGCCCACCGCCCGAAGCTTCACAAGAAGCCGAGCGCTTAGTAGAACAAGCGCCTTTTCGTCCTGATGTTCAAGTAAGCCCCGACACTTACGACCAACCGCCTAGTTTTTCGCCCCCCGAAAGATTAGATAAACCTGTAGAAACTTATAGCCCCGAAACCGCCGACCAACCGCCTAGCTTAAACGTGCGTCAATTTGAATACGCCGAACAATTAAGGGGCGACCAACCGCCTAGCTTAAGCATAGACCCGCCGGCACGCCCTAGCATTTCTTTTGATGATACTAGCGAACCCACCATAGAAGATATAAAAGACTTAAATAGAGCGGGCGAAACCTACAAAGAAGTAGCTGACGAAACTAATAAAAGAGTAGAAGAAGTTAATAGGCTAGTAGAAGAGCAAAATTTTAGAGCGAACGACTTGAACGAGTTGGCGGAAGAAATTAACAAAGAAATAGGCGTAGCCCCTTTTAATCCGGCATTATTACAAGACCGAGAACAAGAAATAGTAGCGCGTCAAACTGACCTAGAAGATAGAATAAAAAAGTTTGAATTAAACCCTTTTGGAGAAACGGACGCACAAGGCTATTTTGTAGACTACGATAGAATGTTTGACGAACAAGACAAAATTAACGAAGATATAGAACTTTTAAGTTCTGACTTTGATAAATATAATATGTGGGCTAATAGCGCAGAACAACGAAATGTTACAATGCTAACCGATAGTTACGAAAGAAAATTAGCCGACCTTAATAGGCTAGAAAATACTATTTTTCAAAAAAATCAAGGTCTTGAAAGTGATATTAAATTTACTGATGATTTATTTACAAAAATTTCCGAAAGAGAAACAGAACTACAAGGTTTAGATACTGACTTAAAAGCCCAAGTAATAACCAACGAAAGAATTTTATTTAATGCCCCGCAAATAGACCCGTTAATAGCCAGCGAAAGAAGTACCGAAGCTTTAAATTTAGTATATTCCCCTTTATCTCAAAGAAGTACAGAATTTAAATATGACCCAACGGCTGAACAAGGTAAAAAAATACAAGAAATAATAAAGCCGGAAATCTTTCAAAGAACCGATTTTAATTTAGAAACCCCAAATTTTGAATATAATTTTCAAACCCCCGACCCGCTAACCGAAACCCAAGACACAATTTTTGAACCCGATACGTTCTTTTCAAGAAATCCTATTGAGATAACTTCCGGCGACTTAGCTAAAAGTATCCCCGTAGTAGGTACGCTTTTAAGCCCGTCTCCGGAAATTCAAGACGCGCTTAATAAAGCGGAAGATAATTCTATAAAATGGCTTTCGGAAAATTTAGGCACAATAGAAACCGGCGGGGTAATTCAAGAGGGTATATATCAAACTACTAAAATAGGTAATGATGTCATTTACACCGTTAAGCGAGTAGTAAAAAACGAGAATGATTATAACGCCTTAATAAGCGATTTAAGGCGCTCGCGCTCGCAAGCTGAAACAGTAAACGCTCTAGGCGATTGGAGCGAAAGCGCCTTTTCTCCGCAAGTCGGTACAGTCGTCGAATTTCTTGATATTCCCTATTATTACAATCAACTTAAAAAACTTGACGATATTAGAATAGCTAAATTTGACGGCAACCCCAACACTTCAGTAACCGACGTAGACGATTATATTTTAGCAGTTACAACACTCGGCGGGCTTACCTTGAAAGATAGAGGGGTAAGAATACCCGATATAGGATTAATAGACGACGCGCTAGAGTTACAAGGGCGGGTTCTTACTAAATATATAGGACAGTCTCCCGAAACTTATAAAAAACTAGATTTTTGGCTAAGTACCCCGCTCGCAGATTTACCAAAATATGACCGTTTAGACGCTTTACGGCGTTCGGACGAATTTATTGAACGATTGCCCTTTATGGATGTGTTGGTACCCCGTGAAGAAACCGCCAAAATATTAAGAAAATTTGAAGATGACGAGGGCAACCCGCCGGAAGATTTTACTTGGGGAATAAAACAAACTGATAACTTCCCTTTTTTTGAAGTAGACGAAGAAGCTATTAAAAGCGAAAGATATAAAGAGTTATTACCGTATTTACAAGCCCGCGCCGAAGATGATTATATAAGACCTTTAGACTTAGCTTTTACCGCTACCGAAGTAGCGCTAGCCTATCCAAGTATAAAATTTGCGGGTAAACTTGCAACCGCCCCGCTTAAATTAGCCTTAAGAACCGGCGAGGTTATAGGCGATAAAAGCGCTAGTGTTATAGGTAAACTTCGCAAAAATATGCCCGAAGATATAGATTTTTTGCGAAACGCCCGCGAAGCAGACTTAAGCCCGCAAAATATAGTTCTTAAAAACCTTGTAAAAATAGACGACGCGGTTAATAATTTCGACGACGGCTTAAAGCCATTAGAAAAATTTCAAATACAAGCTTTAAACAATCCGTCTTGGCTAAACAAAAAAATAATACCGCCCGATATTGCCGAGATATCCGCCAACCGCCTACATCAAGACCACACTAAATTAATGGAACTAATAAGGCGTAATAGTGTAGAGGGGCAATTAAGGCGACTTAGGAACGAAAGCCCATTAACCCAAGATGAAATAAAAATAAAAGACCAACAAATATCTTATTTAGAAAAACTAAAAGACCAAAAAATAGACGAGGGTTATTTAAACGACTTGGAAAGTGGTATTTTTGAAACAAAAGAATTATCTAAAATTAAAGAAAATGGCGAAATTTTTAAAGACAAAATAATAGCCGACGAAATAATAAAATCGGGTTATGCCGGCACGGATTACCACCCGAAATATGTAGACTTAAAAGCTGAATCGTTTAATATGCCTATTGGTTCTATGTTCTCAAAGCCTAGCGGATACAAACCCAATCAACCGCGCGCAAACCTTGAACTAGCCGAAAATAATTTTAACGAAATATTTGACGGTTTCGCGCAAGATGGAAACTATAAAGAAACAGAATTTCTTTTTAATAATGAATATAAACTTTTAAACAAAGCAGAACCCAAAGGCGAGACCGCCGAAATATTGGGGCTAGAAACCTTTTTAAAAAAATGGGAAAATTCAAGAAAAAGCGCGGATAATTTTGAAGATTTAATTATTAGCTGGAGAACGCGAAAAAAACAAAACGAACTTAAAGTTAAATCTAATAATGACACTTTATTAAAATCAAAAAAAATATCTCCTGATAACGCCCAAAAAATAGCCATGAGGTCATACCCCGCCAGCCTTGATAAACCAAAGGTTACAAAGACGCGTACAAAAACCAACAACGATAAAAACATAGAAGCTTTAATAGGCGAACAAATTATTTTACCTAAAAGCTTTAAAGACGCCGAATTTTATAAAGTTTCAGACGGGGAAAAACTAGAAGAATCGTTAGGTAAATCAAAAGATAATAATAAGGGTTCTAACCAGCCAAATAAAAAGCCACCAATCGACAACAATCCAAATAAAAAAATCCCACCAACCGAACCACCTAAAAAAGAACCGGACGACCCCACAAAAGCCAAAAAAGAGCCGGACGCTAAACGTAAAAAAGAACCGGACGCTAAACGTAAAAAAGAACCGGACGCTAAACGGGTGCGAGACCCTGAAGCAAAAAAAGCTAAAGACGGAGAAACTAAAAAGCAAAAAGACGCCGACACCCAAAAGCGAAAAAAGGCTAAAGAGGGCGACACACAAAAAGCGAAAAAATTAAAAAAAGCTAAAAAGATTAAAGACCCTGACGTTAAGAAGAAAAAAAGAAAAAGATTAAAAGATAGAGACTTAGGCAGTATTACAGGGGGCGGGGGCGACCAAGACAACGTTATTAGAAAAAAAGAAAAGTTATTTGCGTCGGTTGTTCAATGGAAAGACGGCGATAACTACGTAACTTATAATTTAAATACCAAAGAAAAAAAGATAAGAGATTTTCCCGTAACCGGCGGGGTTAAAGGTTCGGGCAACACCCCCGCAACTACTTTAAAAGTTATAAGAAAATCTACAAAAAGACCAAAAGGGTTTAATAGAAAAGTAGGAAACTTAACCTTACAAATAAAAAGCCCTGAAGTGATAACAGTAAAAAAATTAGAAAAAAATCTTTATAATAAAAATAAAGAAGTTATGTTTAGGAATTAATATTGAATACATCAGAACAAAGCGAAATTTTAATATCTTTATTAGTCATAGGCGCTACAATTTTATATCATTTACAAGGTTCTTTATTTTCATAAGGTTTATGCAGATATCCGCAGATATCCGCAGATATCCGCAGATATCCGAAAAAACCATTTCATACAAAGCGTTTTAAGCCCCTTGTAATTTCTTTTTTATAATAAGTTACAGTCCTAACCTTTTAGCGTCCTTAAAAAATACACCTTGCGCTATTAACATTATTTTTACAAACCAGCTATAATAAATAATGACCTCTCGATAAAGCCGATAGAGCCTAAGCGAGGTTCAAGGGCGTAAATCCGCTTAAGGTTTTAGTTGTTTGCTTAAGAGAATGTAAAAAGGGATACGCTAACAAACACAAAAAACCCTAGCCCGACGGGGCTAGGGTTATTTTCATAGACCGAACAACTTTTTAAATGTCTTTTAATAATTCGTCTGCTATATCTGAATTACTCAATTCTTCACTTGGTAACCTGTATAGTGGTCTTGTTCCTCGTCCGGAATTTCTTACAAATACCTTTTCTATTTTATTAGTTGCTATTAAGGTATCTATAGCCCCTACTTTTGGTTTAGCTAAATATCGCGCTAAATTTCCGAACCCTCTAATTCTCATTTCTTCTACGATAGTATTATTTTGAGTTTTGTTATTTCTCCAATCTCCCAATAAAATACCCTTAGACCCCGCAAGTGTTATTATGTCTAAAACTGTAGTAGAAGTTTGAACGTTAACATTTTTTACTTTTTTCTTAGCGCCTTTTATGTGTTCTTCCATAGTTATAGTAGGGTCGTACAAATCCGGATTATATTCTAGCCCGAAAGTTCCCTTTTTACCTAAAGAGTTTTTATCAAAAGCTAATATATTTTCCTTTACATTAGTAGGGATATTATTAGCCTTTTCAACTTGTATAAAACTAACCGTTTCATCAACTAAATTATTAGCCATTCTAACTACACTTCTAACGCTGTCTTTAACTTCCGTTGTACCTTGTACCTTACCTAATTTATTCAAATGCCAAATACCTATAAAAGTTAAGTCAAATTCTTTTAAGTCTTGGCTTAATTCTTCCATAACCGCCCTTAATTTATGTTGACTAGCGTAAGCGTTTCCAAGATAAGATTTTAAAGGGTCAAATAATACAACCTTAATGCCCGCGCTTGAAACTTGTTCCATAAATTCACGTCTTATTTTTCGATCTGCAAAGCCCTTATCTTTACCTAGCATTTCAACCGGCGGGGTTATATGTTTTACTAAATGTTTATCAAACATATTTTTATTTATAACTTGGCTTTCGTCAGGTGTACCAAATTCTAAAGAACTAACTATTTCTTCTTTATCGGTGTCAATGCAACTACAATTTTTGTAAGCTGGACACTTGCCGAATAATTGCCTTAATCTTTTAGCGAATTCCTCTTTAGAGGTTTCCGAAGAAACTAAAGCCGTTGGCGTATTGCTCTTATAAAGCCCTTGCGTCTTATTTGGCATAGTTACCCCATTAGAGAGCCGACCTAACAGGTCTAAACCGAAGTATGTTTTCCCTACCCCGCCATTAGCTACTAAAATAGTAGTTTCATTTTTAGGAATAAATGGATACCATACGAAAGGATCTTTTTCTTCTTTTATATTTCCTACATCAGTAAATGTTAATTTCATGTTGTGTTCCTTTTTACTTGTTTATATTTACTTCTTTATAGTACATTATAACTATTATTTAGATTTGTAAAGTGTTTTTTAGTATTATTTAGTTTTTATACTTATATTGAGATATAGTCTCACTAAGAAAAAAGTAACAAAAAAGAAAATTTAAGAAATAGGGCGAAAAACTAAAGTTTTTCTTAATACTGAATGTTTTTTAGAAAAAGTAGAAAAAACATCAAAAAGGCTATAGACATCAATTATTTTTTTTTAGTAGTCTTTTCGTATAACTTTTTTTTTACCTGTTTTTTTTATTCCAACTACTAGGGGCGACCCGTTCGGACGTTTTGTTAACTAATAATACAAATCAAAAAAAAATTTAAGCTTTATATATTAAGGGCTTCTTTTTTTAGAAACCCTCAACATACCCCGAACAACTTATTTCTTATTACTATCTTTTTTTAATTCATCAAAAGGGCTACGGTCTCTTACGTTGTTAACATTCTTGAATAAATCATCATAATAAATATTTAAATCTATCCCCCTATATATATTAACCTTTCCAAGCCTAGCTGGCTTTAATTCATATTTGCTATTTGTGTCAGCGAAAACTTTCCAAAATTTAGTTATACTCATATCCCATAATTGGCAAATTTCCGCCTTAGTATAATTTTTATTATCTTCTAGTCTTTGATACATTTATTTACTCTCTTTCATTGTTAAACTTATGTTTTTATTATTTGTTTTTTTTCGTAAGTAATCCATATAAAAAGTTAAATTGTGTTTTTTTACATGAACTTTTAAATTAACTGATATTTCTAAAAATTTATCTTTGGTTATTTTTAGTTCTTTTCTAAATTCTTCGCGTTGACTAAAATAATTATATTTTTTAGAAAACAACAAGTTAATAAAATCTAAAACCTCTATCATACTTATTTTTATGTCGGTTATATCTTTATAGCCGTAATACTTACTAAAATTCCCACTACCGTTGTAAGTTGGATTATATTTATCAGAATAATTTTTTTCTTTTTCTTTTAATATGTATATTCCAAGTTCCGGCGCGTATCTAGTTTTTATTTTTTTTTGTATAACTTTTTTTTTCATTTATTTAATCTCTTTCGGGGTCTACTATTCCTAATTCATCTACTATTAACTCTAATAGTCTAGTGTGTTCCCTTAATGTTGCTTTTGTCCATATCCATTTATCATTTTTCTCCATAATTCCCCCTTTAAAAACTACTTTGACTTTCGTCTATTTCTATTTCTTTAAATCCAGCGTTAATAATTTTTTGTAAAGACGCTATAACCTGTTTTTGAACATCAATTAAAGCTTGTAAAGAATTTATACTTTCGTCTTTATCTCTTATGATGTTTTCCAAATGGCTAAAGTTTTCCATGTTCATTTTTCCCCGTCCTTTTCTCCGGATAAATCCGGACTTCTTTTTTAATTTTATTTTTGTAATAAAATCTAGTTATCATAGTACCCCGTTTATTGGTGTAAATAATTCTATCTAATGAGAAATCAAAATTATTTAGATCATACAATAAAGCCTTTAAGCTTTTAGCTTTTACTATTTTAGTTTCTTTTGAATTTGTAGTTAAGATTCTAAAAACTATGTCAGGACTTGCCATTACACCCCCCTTTTATTACCTTTTAAATAATAATCATTTAAGGCGTTTTCCATATCCATCTCTAACGTTTCCAATTTTCTAATGTATCTATCAATATCATAAGTTCGCGCCTTATTATAATTCTTTTTTAATAAAGTGTTTTTAGTAAAAACCTCACGCGCTATATCAATAGCTTCGTTTTGTGTAAACCTTAGTTTTTTAACTGGTCTTACGTATTTTATTTTTTCTGTTTTTGATACTTTTTTCAATTTTTTCCCCTGTTATCTTGTTGTTAATTTTTTGTTCTTTATCTGCAATAATCGCGCCGGTATTACAAACATAGTATTGCAATCGTCGCAACATCTAGAATTATAATCCATTAACGGCGCGGGATTATGCCCGAAATCTTCCGCGTCCATATATTTTAAACAGATGGAACAATTATATTTATTCATATAAAAATATTTCTCCTTTCCAATTACCTTTTATTTTCTTTGTACAATCAAACAATATCATAAATAATAAAAAAAAACAAATAATAACTAAAAATAACTAAAAAACATTCTAAGGTTTAGTTTGTAAAATTATCCTCATAACTTTACGTATAATTCTAAAAACTTGCAAATAATAAAAAATAGTATATAATAGAATAAACAAGTAAAAAGGAATTACACTAAATGGAAGATAACAAAGAACATAAATTTGAAGCTGGAGAAATTTGCTCTATGGAATATGGTATAAATATGAACTTAGTAAGATTTTACGAAGTAACTAGAGTTTCAAAAAGTAATGTTTGGTTTGAAAGAATAGATGAAAGTTTTGAACATGACGGTTACGGGCAAGAGGGGTGGAAATTACCTCTCCCAAGTTCTAGCAGAAGAAGCCAAGAATTTAGATTGAAAATTTATATGAGCGTCGATAAAAAAAATAATACAAATCAATACGCTCATATGAAACATAGAGGAATAATTAAAAAATGGAACGGAAAGCCAATTTATTATAACTGTATGGATTAAACAACTACCCAAGTAAAAAACAAACATGGCGATATTAGTTTTTTACTTGGGTAGTCAAATAAGTACTTAAGTACCCAATTTATAAATAAGACTTGCAAATAATAAAAAATAGTATATAATAGAATAAACAAGTAAAAAGGAATTACATAAATGAGCAAATACACAATACAATTTAATATAGTGGCAAAGGGTGTTAATGAAATGGATGATAAATTTACCCATAACTTTTTTAACTGGCTTGATAATTGGGGGAATAATTACTTTGAAGAAATAGACGACACCGAAGAAGAAGAATACATACAGGCTTGGGAAGATGTAGAATTTAATACCATATCTAACGGATTGTTTTCTATTTTTAATACAGGTATGGGCATGGAAGAATTAACCCCGCTTTGGAAAATAACAAATATTGATACTTCTATTCATTGGGATTTATGGGAAGCCATAGTCGATGAAATAGCCGATAATTCAAGCTGGTATTTTATGAACCCAAGCTTTAATATGACCGTTGATTTAATCGAACATACCACCAAAGACAATTATTATGGAGATTTTATAAAACGGGAAAACGGCTTTAATATGGTTTTGTCGGAAAGGTTTGAACTTGGCGAGTACATACAAAAAAAAGCACTACAGGGAAAATATTAATATGAACCTTAATCAATTTAAACATCATAAAATAGGGAATGTAGGCTTTTCAAAAACAACTATAACCTCCAGCGCAATTAATCAAGGCGTTAAAAGTAAAGTTGAAATTATTACCGACCAACAAGGGGAATTTGTGGAAATAAAACTTTCCATTGATTCCGAAGTAACTTTATTCATTGAGCATACGGACGAAAAAAATCAAATTTTTTTTGATAGAATGAATTAAAAGATGATTAGAAAAAAACCCAAAATAATAAATAATAGATTTTACACCGGCGCAGATTTAGCCGGTGCGGGTCTTAACAAAGAATTGATAAAAGTAGCGGATAGGCAAGGTTTGCTTATAGGTATAGCCATTGATAAGCCAAGCCATCAGGTAACCAGCTTAGAGGGTAACACCTACGCGTTAAATATTCCTAAAGAGTATAAAGATTTTTACGAAGATATGAGTATAAGCCCATATACTAAAAAAATATTTTATGGGGAAAATATTAGCTATTGGTTAAAAAATAGAATAGACCCTAAAATAAAAATACAAGGAAAGAAAAAAGGGCAAGCCTTAAGAAAATTATCCGACAAAGAAATTAAAGATAATTTTGAAAAATGGGATTCAAAGTTTGACGAAGCATTAACAAAAAAATTAGGTAATAATTTTATTAAAACTTACAAAACAAAAAAACCCAATTATTCAGAAAAAAAATTTCAAGCAGATAAATTTAAATCCAAGCAATTAAACCGCAGATTTTTTAAATAAAGAATGATATTCTAATAATGTTATGAACAACCTTTTCATATGGTTTTCTTGCACTTTGTAGGCGCTAAGAATACTTTGTTCCTTAGGTTGTTTCTTTCTTCTTTATTGTTGCGGGGTCTTACTTGTTGACCTCGCAATAAAGAAAAAAAACTTGTTCGGGCTTAAATTATGACACAAAAACAATTATTAGACCAAGACACTTACTCGCGAAGCACTAAAGATTATACGGGCGGGTTATGCCCTAAATGCCACGACGAATTTAATTTAGTAGAACCGTGCGGAGAGCCACAATTAGATTATCATAATAAATTAATGTTTATTCTTATGGCGTGCGATTGCGGTACTACTTTTGTACAAAAATTAAAAAATGTTTTAAAGTATGACAGAAAAACAAAAAAAGAAAAACTATCTTTTGAAGTTTACGGCTACTCTCATTTATGCGAATGTGAAAAAATATCTATTGTTTGTAATTGTGAAAAAATACACGAAAACACTTACGGCGAAGAATACGAAATATATTTAGCTTATAAAATGATGGAAGCAAAATAATTATTTTCTGCGGTTAAGTTAATGACCTCCTGAAATCACCAGCTTAACCGCGCCAAACCCTTAACCCCCTTTTATTTTTTAGTTTCAGATTTTATAATAAAATATGAAGCGAATAAATTTTTTTATAAATTAAAAGTTTTCCCCTCAATTTAGAGTTTTTAATTTAATGCTTGAAAAATAGCTTTTTAATTTATTCGTTTCAGAAAAAATAAAATATGTGAAATGAAAAATACAAAACCTAAAAAGTTAAATATTGCGTGGATTGATTTTATCAATGAATTAAAAAAGGGTTCTCGTTGGGCGTGGTTACAAAAAGCAACCAAAGAAGAAAAAAAATATATTTCTTGGCTGGTAAAAAATGGAACTAATGAATTAACACCTATTCAAAAAATTAATATATTAAATATTTATCAAAAACAAATTTTATTAAACAATATGTACGGTGACGGAATAACTTTTAAAAGTATTTTTAAAGGATTGTTTAAATGAAAAATAAAATAATTAATCCCCCTAAATATTTATCTAAAAAAGAAGTAGATAAATTAATGGATAATTCAACATTGATAAAATTACGCGCGGGTTCTTTAAAAAGTGTTTACATTCATTTAGCTATAGCGTTAGGTCTTTATGCTGGTTTAAGAGTTTCCGAAATGTGCAAACTAAAACCTAAAGATGTAGTTTTAGATTCAGAATTTCAAAACATAATTGTAGAAAATTCTAAATATAATAGAACAAGAATAATCCCAATTATTAACACCCCTTTAGTTCCATTATTAAAATATTTAGGGCTAGAAAATAACATTGATTTAAATAAACCTTTTATTGATAGGACTACTAGGCAATTATATAACTTAATAGAAAAGGTTTATAAAATAAGCGGAATAGATTACGGCGGTATTCATCAACTTAGACATACTTACGCTAGAAGATGTATTAGTATAGGGGGTTTAAAAATTCCTGATGTTCAATATTTACTAGGACATAGTAGTAGTAGTGTAACAAATAGATATGTTGACGCCGAATTTAGTAGTAATAACCCTTATATATTTGAAGCGTTTAAAAAAATAAAAGAATTTGATAATAATTAATTACGCGCCAAAAAGTTTATATATACCCCCTTAAGGGGGATATATATAAAACATAAAAAAAATAATAAAAAAAAGGAGTAAAAAATGTTTACAAAAGTATCGTTAGGAATTGGAATAACTTTATTAATATTAATAGCGGGGCTATCAATGGTTAGTTTTGCGGAAGGACGCTTATAAAATGAATAATTACGACGAAAACAACCACCAAGCGCCCAAAACAAGCGATTACGAGCCTAAAACGACAATGGAAAGGCTAATGAACCCGATGGATGTCAATGGGGGCGACGGTTATAACGCGGTTAAGCAAATATCAGAGGGGTTAACTTTAAACGATTCAATAGAAAACGCGCTTCATGCTGGACAACTAACAGAAAACCGCCAACTAGGAGTTAAGCTAGTTTTATTAAAAGAGTTTGAAAGAAAAAAATTATTAAATGAAAATTTAGACGAAAAGCATTTTCCAAGCTTTAACGGCGTTTCAACACTTGGGGCGCAAATGGCATTATTAGAATTAAAATCTTCTAACAGTTTGGCGGGTGTTTATTCTGAAAATTTAATTACAGGTGTAACGGGTCAAGTTGTTCGCTCTATGAAACGGTGGTTAGGTAAATCAGACGAAACCGGCGGGGGTAAATAATGCCAAAAAATCAAAAAGTTCCGGTTTTAAAATTTAATAAAAATTTATCTATAAATTGGAACAACTTAGAGTTACAACATTCTATATTAGTAGATAATGAAACGGGTTATCAAGCCAGCACCGAATCATTTATAGAATTAGTTAAATATGGATTTTTTGGATTTAAAAAACCTAATTTAGAAAAAATAAAAGGGTGTTTTTTAGTTCGGCAAGACGCCCCCGACCCTTTAAAGGTAACAAAAGACAATATATTTGACAAAACTTTTAGCGCCCAAGATTTAATATATTATGAAGATGAATTTTTAAGCCGTTCAATGTCGCAAGTAGAAGAAAAAAACACTACTGAACCGGACTATTTACAAAAAGCATTAGTTAGAATTTTATTAATTGAGTCGGTAGCCGTCGCGGTGCTAGTTATAGCGGTAGGTGTACCAAAAATATTAAGTAATATGGGGGTATGATGACAGACAAAAACAATAAAAACATTAAAAATAAGTTTAATTCTAAAATTGAAAACGGAGAGTTAGAAAAAAAAGAAGCCTTTAAATTTCAATCTTATTTTGGTTTTTTTTTACTTGGGTTTATATGCGCGTTGATAATAGAGAAATATTTATGATACCGGAAGAAAAAATTCCTCATGTATTAATAACGTTGGGGCTTTATATGTTGGGTTACACTATTTTTTATTTGTTAGGAGTTAAATAATTATGAATCACAATCAAAGTTTAAAAATAATTTTTGTAAAAAAAGATATTCCGTTATTAATGTTAGGAATAATATTTTTTATGGGGTTGTTTGTTTTTTATTTATTGCAAGGGTCTAGTATGGCTTTTGTTTTTTTTCTTTTTAGCGCCTTAATTTTTCCTTTATATTTTTTTGTTAGGTCTAATAAATTATTTAAAAAAGTCTATAGGCTAGACGTTTCAAACACCCCGCCCCGTCTTTATTTAGAATATTGGGAAAAAGAAAAAGTTAAAAATTTGCCTAATAATTGTTTTTGGCTGGAACGAAACAAATACACCCCTTTTATTTTAGATGATAAAAAAGAATTTAAATCAATATCGCCCTTTATTAATGGCGACACTTCGATAACTTCCGGACAACTTTATAGGAGTTTAGTTCAAAAAGCTACTAATTTATTAATGAAACCGGAAAAATCCGACATGATGAAAGCAATAGAAACCGGCGCTTTATTTCTTTTAACAGGCGGTGGGGCTTTGGTTATTATTTCTTTGTTTGGTCAAATCAATAAGGGGGCAGAAATTGCAACAGGAAGTTAACCCGTTAACTGATTATTTTTATCAATATGACGCTACAATAATGGGAATTTTAGCAGATAGAGGGGTAGGCAAATCCGCCTTAATGACGGCAATAGCACACGAAGAATTTGTTCGTGCTAATAATTCCGGAACAAAAGCGGGAAAGGCATTTAAAATTTACCATAACAATTTTTTGTTAGAAGATTGGAGCGGTTGGCATGTGGACGGTGTTAAAACTGATAGGGTGGTTAGTTTTGGGCTTGAAGATATTCTTCATACTGTCGATAGTGGGGAAAGTAAAATTCGTAATGGACTTATTTTGATAGACGAAATAAGTAGTATCCAAGACAACCGCTATAGTTCCGCTTCTATTGGTGGAATTTTGTTTTCTCATTTTATTATAATGATTAGAAAACAAGGTTGTTCCATTATATGGACGGGGCAAAGAGAAAATACCATAGACCAACGTTTAAAATCTCAATGCGACGTAATCGCTTATCCTGTTACAAGTAAACAGGATAAAGGTAAAGGAATAGTTGGTTGCACGTACGTGTATCAAAATGGAACTTTTACCTACGCGGGAAATAGAAAAAAAATGATGTATTGGGATTTAAAGCCATATTTTAAAGCTTATGACACCATGAGAATTATAAAAAGTGAATCAATGTCAAAAAATGATTTATACGAAAAAAAATTAGAAATTCAACAAGACGAAATTTTTGATAAAATTTTAGACAATTTAGAAAAACGGCAAAAAACAAAAATTTCTACTATGGAGGTAAAAAAATTAATAGAAAAAGAATTAAATATAGTATGGGATTTAAAAAGAGTAGAAGAAAACTTAAAATTAATGGCAACCCCAACCGTTAAAAATAAGTCTTTATTTGATTTTTCTATATATGCTTAACCGTTTTAGAGTTCCGCCCTATAATTACAAACCAAAAACCGACGCCGAACAAAAAATATATCAAACTAAGTTAAACGCGGAATTTAAAGAAATACGCAAAAAATACAAAGAAAAACATTCTAAAGAAATAGTTTATATAGTAGCGCGCCCAACTTGGAAAAACATTTTTAAAATAGGGCGAACAAGTTTTACAATCAAAAGAAATGATTATTTTGACGCCCTAGAACATAGAATTAAATCCTTAAATAACACGAGTTTAAGGGAATCGGAATTTTTTAAAATTAAATACGCTTGGGTAAGTAATGATTACTTAACAAGTGAAAAGTATTTGCATAATTATTTTAATAAATATAGGGAAACTAAAAATAGAGAGTTTTTTTTATTAAAACCTTTACAAATAGACAAATTTTTACGAAAAGCGTCAAAAAAAGACTTAAAAATAATCTGTTCGCCCTATTTTACAGAAAAAAAATAATTAATTATTGTATTATTAAAGGAGTATCGAGAGCCGAATTTAAAATATTTGTATGTTTAATAAATCTATAATTGGTTTTGTAGTGGTGGCGTTCGGTTTCTTGATACTTACCGTTACAATATTCCCTATAAGCCAAAAGGTTAACGCGTTGCGAACTACGCAACTGACGGACGCCGGATTAGCTTGCGCAACAGGCGCGGGTGAAACATCTTGTACAGTTACTTTATCCGCGTTATCAGCTTACGAGCCGGTGGCATTTAACGGAACGGTTACCGAAACAAGCCCTTCTAGCGTTGTTAGAACATCTACGAGTATTTTAAATTCCTCTCTTAATACTGTTACAATTTCGGGCTTAACCCAAAACACTAGCTATTTGTTTGATGTACAGTATTACAAAGTTACCGATTCGGTGGCTAATGCTTCTCATTTGGATAGTCTCCTAAAGCGTTTTAATCTTCTCTATGTAGTTGGTACTTTATTGGTATTGGTTATAGGGGTAGGGTTATCGTTTAATTACGGGAGAAGTTATTAAGTTAAATTTGTCGAGCCTTAATTTGTTAAATAAAGTTTTATTTGAAACTTTATAAACATTAATTTAACGTAAGGATATATTAATAATGGAAATCAATAAAATTACAGCGATAATTCTTTCTGTCGTGGTGCTAGTAGCATTCTTGGCAGTTCTTCCAACAATTATAACTTCCACCGCGACAGCAGCAGCAGCCGCTAACACAGCCGGAGATGCCGCAACTGAATCAATAATCGACTTAATTCCGCTTGTTGCTTCTGTTGGAGGTATCGGGGTGGCAGGTCTAATTGCAATAAGAGCCGCAAGAGGAAGCTAATTGTTAAAAAATTAACCGTTAGGTTAATGTCTAACAGATTAGGAAAGGGCGAACAATTTTTTTTTGTTCGCCCTAAAGAATAAAAATAAAACCGGAAAGGGGGTTAAATTGCCTAGTGAACTTGAAGAATACCTTGAATTTAAAGCTTTTCAAAAGGCTAATAAATCCAACAATACAAAGAAAAAATCTAAAAAAAGAAAAAAGCGAAGCGCTAAAGATACTATTTTTAAAGGGGTAACCGACCCCGAACGTATGGACGCCTTAGATTATTTTCAAGAAGCGCGAAATATTGAAAAAAAAGACGTTTTAAAAGGTTTGTACGGCGCGGAAAAAAGGGCAAAGTCTAGAGCGTTTAACAATGCAACTAAAGAAGCCGTTGATTATATTAAAACCGCCGACCTTGAAGAAGTAGCTAAGATGTCTTTTAAATACAAGCCTAAAACAGACCGACGAAAAAACACCGCCGGCGCGTGGGATATACCCAACAACCGCGCTTTTTACCCTGAAGATTGGGATAAGGTAAAATCCGGCTCTAAATGGGCGGGTGAAGCTACGGCTAAAGGTGCTAGCGCTTTCGGGCGTGGTGCTAAAAATATAGGCAAATCCGCGTTTAGCACGGGCAAAGATATATTTAGTTTTGGTAAAGAAAATAAAGATTATTTTAGTCAAGATAAAAGATTTGATAGGGAAAGAAAAAAACAAGACGCGAAAAAAGAAAAATGGGATGATAGAACTAAAAAATTAGAAAATAGGGCAAAACAAAACCTTGATAATCTTAAATTTAAAGAAGAACGTATTGACGCAGACAATATGTATAAAAGCTTACAAGAACAAGCCCGAATAAATTTTGAAAAAGAAAAAGCGGATTTTATGAAAGATACCGCCGACGCACAAGAAAGATTTGACAAAAGGCAAGCCAAAAGAGATTTTGAGTTTAAACGCGAAAAAGTAAGAACTAGGCAAGCCGAAAGAGAATTTAAACAAAACAATCCAAGAAAATGGTACAAAGGATTTAGGAGATAAAAAATGCCAATAGAATTTAAAAGAAAAAGAGATAAAGAAATTAGCGATTTTAAAAAATCTGCTAGCGAATTAAGGAAGCTTAGGGGAAAAAAGGGAAGCCCCCAATATAAAAAAGCCGTTACAAAATTTAAAAAAGAAGCTAAAGAAATGCGTCAAGCTGACAAAGCATATAAAAAAAGCTACAAATTTAAAGGATAAATAATGTCATTTCCTTTTTTAGTTTTAGCTGGTATAAGTTGTTTAATTATGGCTGGTTCTATTCAGACCGACGCCGATACTAACACCGTACCGTTATTTTTATGGACTATTTACTTTTTAAGTGGTTCTTTTTTCTTATGGGGCGTCATACGAGCGTTAAGGATAATAAAAGATTGAATTTCAAAAAAAAAAATTTTAAGTATTTTTTTCCACTATTATTAATAGGGGTTTATTTTTTATCTTTTAGCTTTTCTCACTCAATAGAAGCGCAACAACCAACCCCAACCCCCACCCCGACGCCTATACCTCAAAATAATCTTCCACCTGTTAAAATATACGACGCGTTAGGCTATCAAGGTATTAGCTTTAAAAGTAATGATGATTTTTTAGTCTTGGTTAGGTATGAATTGCCTATAGGAGAATCCCCGTCCAGTTTTTGGTGTCAAAGTGAATTTCTAGAAAATTCTTCAGGGTGCGAAGAATCTATTCCGAATCCCGATTTCCCTTTTTCTTTACGTGATGGTTACATTACCGCCATTTTTTACGACAACGCGGACGTGTTGCATATGGTACAGCCAAAAGTTCCGCGTATAGGCAACGGGTTATTAGGTATTTATGCAGACGCGCCCGCCGGTACTGATTTCGGATTTAATTCTTCTCTTATGCCCTCAAAAGTATGTTTAGTTTTAAGCGATTCGTATTTTATTCCTTATCCAAATAGCAATAATTATAATTGCGTCCGCGTTAGAAATGAAAATAATGGAACGATTTCGCTAGCTAATCAAGTTTCTAGTGATTCCGGTATTTTATACGATTTAGAAACCGAAATAGGACTTCCATTAAATACGTTAGTTTCGGCTAATGGAAAAGTTACGCCGTCCGGTCAAGTTTACCTAGAAGAAGCATTAAGCGGAATAGTAACGGTTGCAAGAAATGCACAAAACGAAACAGTTTTTCAACTTGGAGTTAATCGCCCTAATCAAACTTTTGACCCTACGGGGTATAATGTTCCGTTACAAGCTTCTATTGACGCAGAAATAGAAAATTCTAAAATTTCAAGTAATTTAAATATAATTAGTGGGCAGTATTTAGGTTTTGACAATGGCGCAATAACAGGCGGTTTAATTTTTTTAATTTTAGCTTTAATTATTGCGGTTGTTACTATGGTAACTACTAAAAACGGCGTTATGGCTTTAGTCATGTTTGCCGTAACTATGTTACCCGCTATTTTTATAGGCGGGTTAAGTGTTGCGTTTTTATTTACCTTTTTATCAATATTTATTGTTCTTGGCTCGTGGTTTTGGATTAGAAAAGCGGGGGCTAGCTAGTGAATTATAAATTAATAGGTAGTTTAATCATGCCGTATTTAATGATAGGCATTTTAGGCACGGTAGCCGGAGAAACGTATTCTTCCAGCCCAAGCGGAGACGACGCCCTTTTAAACACGGTTCTAGACGTTCAAATAGCTAGTTCAGACGAAGCCGACGCCAACGACAACCCAATACAAGGGGGTTTTTCTTTCATAACTGACGCAACCTCTAACCTTTTTGGCTGGACGAAATATATTTATGTTCTTTCCACTTTAGATTTTTCTTGGTGGAGCGGGTGCAAACTTTCAACAGACGAACATAAAGGTTTTGAAAATGGAACAAGCGTCATAACCGGAACGCCTAGACTAGAAGCCACCGGCGAATGTTACGAAAATGCCGACGGAAAAATAGAAAAAAGCGCTCCTATAGCTTTTAGACTTGTTAGATGGATTATAGTTGTTATGGGTGTTCCCGCTCTCGTGGTGTTAGGTTTTAAATCCGCCGAGTTATTCGCTCGTTTTATTCAAGGTGTCGGAAGTTCCATCGGGGGGTTAAGTAATGTGGTTAAGGGGTGGTTTTAAATGAAATTTTTAAAAAAGATAAGCCCGAACAACTTTTTACAAATTAAAAAGAACCCTAAAAAGGCTTCTTTGTTGTTTGTATCTTCGTTAATTTTTTTGTTCGCCCTAACTTTATCGTTTACAAACCAACCTTGTAAAATTTACGCCGTAAGCCCGTCGGATTATTGTTATAAATTTGACCTAAACGCCGTAAACACAACGGCGCAAGACTTAGAATATCAACCTGTTTTATTATCTAGCGTAGACATAAATTCTTGGATTAATTCTTTTGACTATATAGATGAATACGGCTGGCAAATTTATCCTTATGTCTCTAGTTTGGCTATTGAAGAAAACGTTTTTCTTCAAGACTTAACAAGCTTATCGGCTAACCAATGGTACATTTTTCCGGAATTAAAACAAGGTTCTAACGATATGAACGTATTACTTGGCGCTAACCAAACAAATAATATATATAGAAATCAAGGTTTCTTTTTTAATACTGAAGATTACATTCAAGTTTTAGACAGTTCAGATTTTAACAATGACAACTTTTATTTTAAAATTGATTTTAATTACAAAACGCCGGATTTGCTTCAAGACAATAATTTTACAATTTTTGAAAAATACGACGAAGTTTTAAACACGGGTATTAAGTTAACTATTGAACATTCTCCCACTACTTACGACACCATTAGAATAAAAGGAAAAGTTGACAACGTAAATATAACATCTTCATATTTTGTTCCAACGGGAGACGAAAGGATAGAATTTTGGCTTGATGGAAATACTTTAAATTTAATAGCCAATGGATTACAACATACCCAACCGGTTGTTACGTATACACCTAACACCCAAGATTTATATATAGGGGTAGACGAACCAATAACAAGCCCAAAAGAAAATTATCTAGAAAAGGTTACAATTTTAGATTTTTATGCGCAATTTGGCGCTCTTTGCAATGCGTTTTGTGAACCTGTTTTAACATTAGGCTTTAACGCTGACGAAATAACCCAAACTTCAGAAGTTCCCCCAATGTACGCCGGCACTATTCAAGATATATCTCTTCAAGGAAATACTAATAGTGGGGCGTATTACATGAATAGAAGTCAAACGGGGATAGATGTAACCACCTCTATAATTTCAAGCTCTACCGCTTCCGGTTCTACTGTATTTAATCAATCCACAACTAATATTATTGGTAAATGGTGGGGCGCAGACAACCCCAATAGTTTAGCGTCCGGAAATTCTAACTTTTTAGGATTATCTTTTTTAAATGTTGACTTTTACCCTACTAATTCATCAGGCTTAAGACTACCCCCCTTAGCGTGGTACACGTTATGGGCTACGGCGTTCGGTTTTGTGTTTTCTATAGCTTCGTTTTTTATTTTTAGGAACGTTCCAGCTTCTTTATTTGCGTCATCAGTTCCTTTAATATTATTTCAAATTCAAGGTTTAGTTTATGCGTGGTTTGTCGTGGTGTATTTTATGGTTTTATTCGCGATATACTCCACTAGTTTATGGGTGGAGAGAACTTAAAAAATGTTATATTATAAATATTAGGAAAAACTATTTTATGATAACAAAAGAATTTTATATAGGGCTAGCAATGTTAGGTTTCGCCGTTTTTATCGGGGTGGCTATAGGCTGGTCAACTTGTGGAGCAATTTAAAAATGAATACATTTAAACAAAAAATAAATAATTTAAAATTTCCTGTAGACGCGGGGCGTTTAGCCTTGTTTTTTAGTATTTTGGCAATGGCGTACGTTGCCAGCGCTTCAAATACTAAATGTTTATCGGCGTCAACTTGCGCCGTAGGTAGTGACCCCGTTTTTGAACAAAACGTCGGGATAAAAGGCGGAACGGCTTTTACGGCTACTATTGACGGTTCTTTATTAACTAACGATAGGAATATTCAACTTCCCGACACTTCGGGAACTTTGGCGGTAACCTCTACCCTAGCCGGAAATAAAATGTTAAGAACTAATTTAACGGGAGAAATAGAAGTAGACTCAACTACTTACCCCGTAACCTTATCCCCTGATTTACCTTTATACACCAGCGCAACCGGCGAAGTTACGGCGGGCGCTTTTGATGTAACCTCTTTAAGTATTGGTGCGGGAACTTCTAACCAAGTCTTAACCGTAAATACAGGCGGAACCGCTTTAACTTTTGACAGTATAACGGGCGTGCCAACTTTAACGGCTAATAAACCGTTAATTTCTGACGGTCTAGGCGTATTAACAACCGCAAGTTTAACCGCAGATAAAATTATGATTACGGACACCAACGGAAACTTAGACACTACAAACGTTTACCCCCTAAGTTTTGGAGCAAATAAACCTATTGTTTCAGACGTAGCGGGTAACTTAACCGATATAACTTTAAACGCTAATGAACCGGTAATAACTGACGGTAACGGAAATTTAGCCACCGGCTTAATAGATATAACTACAGACGTAGACACTTCGGGAGGAACGGCATTACAAGAAATTAGAGTTAATGCCGGTGCAACTGCATTAGAGTATTTTACACCTAGTGGAGGAGGAGGT
>TARA_R110002020_G_scaffold245343_2_pt1 | contig 21664 bp, 30 predicted proteins | sample TARA_R110002020 | Tara Oceans TARA_R110002020 (sample SAMEA4396489) | marine metagenome | biome: Westerlies Biome; feature: [MES] marine water layer (ENVO:01000295) within the mesopelagic zone...; material: water (ENVO:00002006), including particulate matter (ENVO:01000060) such...
CGCATTATGATTTAAATATCTTAATGCTGGAGATCCTTTGACATCTACTCTAAGAAGAGCATCTTGGCCACAAGGAAAACATTCATTACCTGCAGTTAATGTTGTAACTGCACATGTTAAAGGTTCACAGCATTGATGCCATATCCTATTAATATATTTGGGATTAATCCCTTTAGATTTCACTGTTTCAGTATAACCACCATGTCCTGGGTTATTACCTATAGTGTCACTAGTATGTAAACTACCTTGAACTAGGAAGTATTGACCTCCGGTTGCAGATATTGCTCCAGCAGCAATTGTCAGACCATCAGCTTGCATAACTCCAAGTTCACCAGGTGTTAAATCAACTGAAGCAACACCATCAACTACGTCAGATGCTACAAATGCTTTTTGAAAAGCATGATTAAAATAAGCCATTTTTTTAAATTTTTAAAAGTTTATAAATAAAAGTGTGCTTGTGCACAAACATAATATACAATTTTTTTATCAATTATACAATTTTATATCTGTTATTTACTTTTTAGAAGTAAATGACCAGATAACACCAACAAGTGACATTGATATACCAATAAGCTCTGTAGCCATTGCCTCATCAATAACACCCTTAGTAACTAATGCACCACCAGCTATTGTCAGTGCATGTCTAATTAATCCGAAAATTTGATCTTTATTCATTTTTATATTTTTAGTTAATACTAATTTAATTGGATCTTTCAGCACCTTCAGATCCTCTGTAAAATTGATTTGCTTCATTGATGTCTCCGGCTATTAATGATGCAGCCTCATCTATGATCAATTCTACAATATCATCCTTAAATTCTGATTCAACATCTACAGTTGTTGTAAGACCTGTATATGGATCAACACAATTTAAAATTTCTATATTTCTTGGTTTTCTATAAAAGGTTAATACTGGCTCAACAATATTAAAATCTCTTTTATAAATTCTAATATTATTACCTATTAAAGTACAAAATGTTTCTCCCCATTCAAAGTCTGGTCTTTTTAAGGGATCTCTTAAAATTAGTTCAACATTTGCCTCCTCTGCTAAATAACACGTCATTGTTCTTGATTCAGGACAACATTCTGTATTTGCAGATGTACTTACTCTTTTATATTCAAGATAATTATTTGGAAAGTTTGTAGCTTCAAAATATCTATCTTCTATATTACCAGTTAATAAATTTTCTTGTAACAATATTTGTAAATCATCAACTCTTCTTTTGGACATCTCATCTCCCTCTTTGTATTTATTCCCACCATGAAGCTGTCTTCTACACCATTCAATCTGAGCTTTATTAAATACTTCAACAATTTGCCAGCATTCTATATTATCATAATCAAAACTAGCAAGTTTATTAAGTCTTTGTTGAATCTTTATTTGTATTGTATTGTTAGTCATTTATTATGAATTCCAATATTTTTCTACTTTTTCTAATAATGCAAAATATGTTTCTTCATTTTCTGGATTCTTTAGAAATTCTACAACCTCCGCAGGTCTCTTGCCAAGCTTTATTCCACTATCCAAAGTTTCAATCCACCCGTTGGATTTTGTAGTAATATACTTATAGTTCATGGCATCTTTAACTAAAGCTCTTACTTTAAGATTTTCCATACTTTCTTTAGATGTATCTATAAACAACTTTGCAGCTTTTCTTTTATTTTTCTCTATACCCTTAGCATTAATAAAATTATCCATGTTTTCATAGACAACATCATTAGGAGTACTTTTATTATATTGACTACTATTCACATCAACAATTTTTGCAACATACATTAACTTTGCAGTATTTGAATCAAACATATCCTCAAGAGCAACTAATGCCTTATTTCTTATTTTAGTAAGTTCTGTTCTTGTACTAACAGTAGTTTCAAGCTTATCTAAATAAAACTTAGGTGGTATATTTGCAGTCTTTGCATCTCTTAGAGATTTAGCTACAATTGAAAATCCTCCAGCTTCTATAGCATATATCTTTATTAAATCATATGCATCTTTTACCGGATCTAAGTATAAAGGATCATTACCACATCTAAGTGATATTCTACTCCAGAATTCATCATTATTAGGTTTTAACAATGTTACCTTATCCCAGAATTGTTTATCTTCTGGATCAATAACATTAGCTGCTAAATCCTTTTCTAATTGAGAGACTACCTCCCTGATTTCTTTTATTTTCAATTCTCTTTCACCAGGCGGCAATCTTTTTACATCTGGGGCAAATTCATTTAGTCCAGTAACATATCTTTTGACTCCATTCATCTCTAGACATGCTAAACTTTCTTCATGGTATACTCCATCAAATAAGGACATTCCATAATTTTCAAGTCCCATATTCTTTTTCTTTTCATCAAAATAAGGCTTTATAGATAATGTCTTATCTTTATTTTGCTGATATTTTTCTACAATAGTTATTTCATTCATGTTATTGGTTTTTATTAATTACTTTATATTTTTACGGCTCTGCAGGCGGCTCTTCAGGCGTTAATACTACTTTGACAGTGCCTCCACTTTGATATAGATCCCCTGGCTCTAATCCAGCTGAAATTGCAGATGCATCATCTTCATATTCTGCCATTGTTAATGCTTCTGTAATTGCATCAGCAAGTGCATTTATTTCACCTACTTGACCTAATCCAGCATCAACACTAACAATATTGCCAGATCTTTGCTTTCTACTTGGGTAAGACAAATTTCTTAAACTTGTTCTTACTATTTTATTCATTGCTATGTGTCCCATGTTATATTTTTAAAAAAGGGGAGGATTTACCTCCCCGATTAATAATTCAACTTAACTTCTTAGAATGATCCTCCAGTAATTGGATTTCTCATTACAATCTTGAGAACCTTAGTTGGATCCTTGACCCAGATAGCTGGCATGGTTTGAGTCATATAGACTCTATATCCATTAAACTGTCCAGAAGAAGAAAACCCTTGAGTTCTTCCCATATAATCCATGGTACCATTTTGATAGAACCATTTTAAGGAATTATCCCATGAAAGCTTCAATAAGTAAATATTATCACTTCCTTCATCAGTTACATCAAATATTACAAAACTATATGAACTTAATGGTCTTCCATCAATTAATGGATTCTCAATATCATTAGTGTGTAAGTTATCAAATGCAGGATTCAGTGTGAATTTTACATTAGCTAAGAACGGTATAGTAAAGCTTGTATAAGCAAATCCATAATCTAAGTCCATTGCTTGTCCGCTAACAGCACCAATATCAGTTGCATTTTGAACTAATGATGAGCCATATACTTCATTAGCAATAGCCTTGTTAATCATTTGCATACCTCCAATTCCAGTCTGTACAATCAACTTACGTTGTGGATCTGGACCTTTGAATTCAACTTTACCTTGATAAAAGTTATACAATTCAGTTTTGAACATATCTAAACTGAAAGAAGACTTATTATAAACTCTTTTAAAGGAGTTATCTAATTGTCTCCATAGACCAACTGACATTCTAATATCATCTGGACCATCTTGTTTAACTCTACCACCGTGACCCCACATTAGGTATGTTTCTATATCATTAGCAATTTTAGATAAATGAGCTGATTCAAGATTTGTAACAAATGTTCTTGAAAGTGAACCACTTTCAAAAGCTTGTTTAGCTCCTGCTTTACCCATACTTGCTACTAATTCATCAATAGATGATACTGACGGATTAGCATCTTGATCAAAATTTCTCCATATCTCAGTTACTGGTACAGTACCATCAGCATTCATTCCTCCTTTAAGCATTAAATCTGCTCTTGAAGAAATTGAATAATGAACGTGAGCTTCAGCTCCTCCTACAAAGTTGTAGAATTCTCTGAACCCAGATCCTGTTTCAATATCTGAAAATCTTTCTCCATATTCTCCTCTAGCAGAACCTTTTCTAAAGAATTTAGTTCCTGGGGTTAAATATGCATTATCTAAGAAATTTAGATTATCATTGTTAACTAACTGTACAGTATAAATGAATCCATCACCTGCTGGTATAATATCGTCAGCAGTAATGTATAATTCAGCTCCATTGTACTTATCATAAGTTATGATATCTCCATGACCAAACGTCCTTTTAGAAAGTTTGATTGTAAAAGTTAGTCCATCTTGTCCTTTTGTATCATTGGCTGGCTCTAAGTCAAGCACTATAAAAGGTAGATCTTGTGCGATTGGGGTTTGCCATTTGTACTCTCCACGAGCATTATCCACACTAATTGTATTCTTTCCACCAAATGAAGCCATTTGATATAAAGGCATTTCTACCTTCTGTGTCATGGCCCATAGGTCTACTGGACCCATATCCATAGGCTCAGAGCTACCCAATAATTGGGTTAAGTGATAAGAATCAACATGCGAACTAGCTTTGTAGTTTGTATCTCTCAGGAAAATCCCGTTGTTTAAAACTGGTGTAGGCATAATTGTTATTTTTTATTTGTTTATATTTATTGTTTAAATTCTTTTGAATATGTTGTTACCCTTTCTTGGTAATTTTCTTTTTGATGGTTTTTTAGTTTCAGTAGGTGAATCAACTCCAAGTGAACTACCAGACTTATTTGATTGTTCAGTTTTTAGTTTTCTCACAGTTTTTTCTACAGATGCTTGAGCACCTCTTTCCATTATCTTAGCTTTATACCCATTAGGATCTGCTAATAACCAAAGGGCTTCAGATATAAGATTATAATTTGGTTCAACAAATTGATACTTCTCAAGTAAATGACCTAGTAAATTAGTATTTTTTCCACTTACTGAAGGATAATTAGGCTGAACTAATCCATTATATAATAGTGATTGTGTTTTTCTATCAAGTTTAATTTCACCAATAGATCCTTCTTTCAATGTATTATATACATTATCCATATATTGCTGAGATGCTTGTTGTTGTTGTTTTTGCATCATTTGTTGCTCTTCTAATTTTCTAGCAACTACTGATTCTGACATCTTATCTAATTTAGGTTTAAACTTTGAAGCTTGTTGTTCAAGTTTCCCTAAATCTTTCCAGATTTCAATTTCTTCTGTAATTTCTTCTTGAGTTCCATATCCAGTTGCACCTAAATATTCTCTTATAATATGCTCCTGATCTCTTTCATTTTTAATATCTAAAGATCTTGTTTCCTCAACTGCAGCTAAATGTTGAAATAAACCCTTCATGTCTTGGCCTCCATCAGCAACATATCTAGCAGCAATTTGTAATTCTGTTGGAAGACTTTGAAAGAATTGTGCTGGAGTTTCACGTCTAACTTGATTTGCCCTTTCTTCTAAATTAGCATTAATCAGTTCTTCCCAGTCTTTGGCTGAATAGTCATCTAATGACTTATCATCATCAAATGCTATAATTTTATCATCTTTTATGAGTTTCTCAAAGACATCTCCTATTCCTGATATCTTTTTTCTACCTCTTGTTTCAGTTTTAGGATTAGTATTTACATCTTCTTCTGCCTCATCAACTTCATCAATTGCATCAAACACCTCTTTTGCAATTTCTTCATCTACTTTTGGCTTCTCAACTTCAGCCTCAACTGTTTCTTCTTCTACCTCTTCAGTTTTCACTTCTTCTTTAGAAGGGGGTTCAGCAAATGCCATATCTGCTTTTGAATTATCACGAGAGAACATATTTGGTTTTTCTGTTTCTGGTAATGTTACTGTTTCTGCTCCTGGAGCTCCGCCAAATACCTCATCAAGATTTATAGTTTCTTGAGATATTGTTGTTTCTATAGTTTTTTCTTCAGTACTCATAATATATTATTGGTTTTAATTAATTAACTTACATATACAATATAATAAAACTTTATTGCATAAACCTAAAAAATTTTAAATTTATAAAAGATTTTGTGTAGTATATAGCTATCTCTTATTTTTTATCCTTCTTCTTTTTATCCTTCTTCTGACTTTCAACATCATACTTATTTTTATTTTCTCTAGCTATTTCCAAATTTTTATTGGCTATTTCCCTTTGAGTTGCTAATTTCTCTCTATCTATTTTAAGTTTATCCTGATCTGTAGAATTTTTTATTACAGCCTGATCTTTTTTGAAATTCATTTGCTCTCTATATTGATCAGTTTGTCTCATATCTCTCATTGCATCTTTAAAGTCAGATTGCTGATTTTGATCTATGTCTACCATAGCACCGTATCCCGCAGCTCTTATTTCTGCAACTGTGATGTCTTTCTGTCTTTCTTTTTCAGCTTCTGCTGCCTCATGTTGAATTCTTGTTTGTTCTTGTTGTTGTTGAGCCTGAATCTGCTGTTCTTGCATTTGCTGTTGATGTTGCATCTCTTGTTGTTTTTGAGCTTCTTGTTTTGTCTCAGAATCTTTTAATATATCAGTTACTTCTGCAATATTATCTGCCTTTAAAACATTTCCAAGTTCAAATATACTTGCACCTGTAGTATTATTTTGAAGAGCCATCTGCTTTAATTGCTCAAGAACAGCTCTGTGATTAGTTCTAGTAGTTGCAAATACATTAAGATCTCTTAATAAAAGATCAGTACCGTTTATTTGAAAATTAACTTTTTCAGCTTCTGAGTTTATATAACTCAATCTTACACTTGGGTTTGTACTATTATAATACTGTGCAAGATCAGTTCTCATTTGATGCACCCTAGGCATAAGATTATCAGAATGCTGTGCAAAATAAACTTCAGTTTGTGCATATGATTGTTGCATTGCTTGTGTTACACCAGTTGCTGTTTTTTGAGCAATTGGTGCTCCTAGTCTTTCTGGATTAACCCCAATTGCCTCAAAACATTGTGATTTAAAATAATTTGCTAATTGAATTCTTGACATCAATCTATTAGTTTGCTCAAGATTTAATGTTTGATAATGGTTAAAGTTTGTAGCATTTTCGGTATTTGTTATAGAAGTATCTAAAGGTAACATACCAAAGTCTTTCATTGCCACATAAGCTTTAGCATAATTATGTTTACCCCAATCTTCACCCATTGAATGACGTGGTAATGCATTTTGATCAAACATAATAACTGTACCAAGCTCATCAACTAGAATATCAGCAATTTGGTTATTTACCATATTATAACCAATTTGATAAGCTTTCATTAAATCAACTAGAGATGTTGATCTTGTATTTCTATCAGAAAATACTCTACCCTCCACAGGAAGTTTACATCCATAAAGTGTTTCATCACCTTTAAATTGAAATGGGATTCTAGTTGGAGTATTTCTATTAATTCCGAGATATATAGGATTTATATTATCTGACATTTCTGATTTCCACATTGCTGGAAGATTTGGCCCAAGCTTAACACCGCCATATACTTCATTAATCCAGATCCAATCTACATGTTCTCCTTCAACTAAGTTATCTTTAGTTTTATTTTTAAATAATGATGTATCATATATTGCATCTCCATAACTACTTTTCCATGTTTCATCAATAATTTCTTGTATTATTTCACCATCTTCCTTAATACATGTTAAATGACCAACCTTTCTTTGAGTTTTCCAATAACATGTTGTGACCCTCATTAATTCACCCTCACCCCATAAATGTACATCATCACCTTCATTTAAGATCCAACTTACAATATCTCCACCACCATCTGGTGAATATTGCCAATTACTTACAAATTGCCTATATGCTAAAGATGGAGGATGTGTGTTCCAAGCATGTGATCTAGTTGGATCATAATAAGAACCATCATTTTGATACCCATTTACTTGATACATGGCAGATTTTGCTGGATAAATATTTTGTAAAGACTTTAATTGTTTTTCATTCATTAAATATCCAAACTTATCAATAACATCTGACACAGTCATTAAATCTATTTTACCTACATAGTTTCCTTCTGATATATATCTAGCATCAGGAGATTTCTGATAAAAAGTTAATACGGGATTCCAGAGCTCTATATCATAATCATCCTCTAACATTTTAAAATGCCAGAACTCACGATCAGTTATAAGCATATCTTTAAATCCTCTTTCTTCTAACTCTACCATCCTAAATCTTTCTTCATCAACATTTGTCTGATGTGATGCCCATTCTTCAACCATACTCCTATATGATTTAGAAAAGAAGTCTTCTATTTCAGGAAGTGATTTTAAACTATCTGGGTTTAATTGCTGTTGTGCTTCTTCTGATGATGGATCTAGTCCCATATCTATCATCCTCATTATAAGATTTTTTTCAGCATCTGCTAAAAGATTTTCTTCAATTAACATCCTCTTGGATTCCAACATCTCATTATATGATGTATCATCTACAGCTCTAAATTGTATCTTTGAGTATCTCTTACTAAATTCTCCAGATAATACATTTATTACATTTGGTATGATTGGATAAAATTTAAGTTCTAGTGCTGATTCATCCTCTTGAGTTAAAATATCAACAAGTTCTTTATAGTCATTATCCTCTTCAACTATATAATCAGTTTTATCAATTATTCCCTTAGCTAACTTATAATTTTTAAGCAGCTTTCTAGCATTTTTTCTTAAAAACTCTAATCCTTGTAGTTCAAGCCAATCTAAATTCCAAGCCGTCCAATTACTATCTTTCTTTTTTGCAGGTAAAAACTGAATTGGTTGGGTGAGACTGCTTGTAGATGGATAACCACTATCAGCTTTAGCACCAGATTTTAATTGCATTGCATTAAATACTTTCATAAAATAATTTTATTATTTAAAGTTCCTAAAAGGCGGTTTTTTAAATTTCTTTTGTGTTAACCCCTTCCCTCTACCTATATTTGTAAACGGACTATACTTTAATTTATACAAATTCTTGGACTTTTGCAAGTTATTTTCATCATCTCTTTCCTCTCTTTTTGAGTATCCTCTATTTGCTTGTTGTACTTTAGCAAATGCAACTAAAGCAGAAAAAGCAACAAGCCTATCCACATTTAATCCAGGATAATATGCCAACATTTCTTTTAATAACATTTGATCTGGTATTCTCTCTACACCTAATGTTGTAGATTTTACATTACCACTTTCATCTAATTCTTGATCTATCTCTTCTCTTATAAACTCAATTGCATATGAAACAAGATGGCTCTTAAACAGTGTTCCTGTATTTTTCCAACCATATTCTTGATATACTCTAGAATTGGAACCAAGATCTTTTAGAAAAACCATTTGTTGTTTTGGAACCAAATACCTCTGCTTCTTTTTAGCTATCATATAATTAATAAAATGAGATATATTATTTTCTACAATTGTCCAAGCATTATACCATTCTATAATTAATTCTAATTGCTCATGTGTCTTATTTATATCATCATATCTACCACACCAAGAGGCTACAATTTTATCTTTTTCAACAAATCTTTCAATACCTGCTGAGGTTTGCCTTGTAACTTCTACGGGATTTTTATAAACAAAGATACTACATAGTGAATCAGAAGTAGTGGTTTTACCTTCAGACACAGGGTCAATAGATGCATAATACATACTAAACTCTGGATTTGCTACAGGCCTTTCCCATACAATTAAAGATCCAGTTTTATCTTGCTGCTTCTTTGATACTGGAAACTTACTTATAGGTAATTTATTAGTTTTTGTTGCTTTAATACCTTCTTCATCTTTTTCTAATTTTATGAATTCATATGAATATCTTTTTTCTTCAATTCTTCTTAATTGATGAGAAATAACGCTTTGAGGAAATATTGAAGCTTTTCTATAGGCAAATGCTTCTGCAATATTTGTAGGTTTTTGAGATATTCTAAGTTGATATTGCTCTGGTGATAGATCCTCTTTCCATTGAATTCTTTCTTTTTTTATTGCCTCTAATGATTCTTCAATTAAGGAATTGCCAAAAGCATCAATATGTGGTAGCATAGACCATTGTTCAGGAATAAACAAACCTGCCATTCCTATAGTTCCTTTATCATCTAATAAGTCTGTCTCAACTGCATATATATCATTTCCTTTAGGGTTTAATATCATATCTTTTAATGGTTCACACTGATCTAGATCACCAACAGAACCAGCTGCTATGAACATTCCAGTTGTCATCATCCCTGAAGTCATTGCAGGTCTTAGATATTCAAAGGTTGTACTCATCTTTGGAGCAATCCCTGCCTCTTCATGAAAGAAGTAAGTACATGGTCCACCTACACCAGTAGTAGCATTCTTTTCAAATGATGCACCTTGTATTTTAGATTTTAAACCTTTACTTGTTTTTCTATTATTAATTTTAACTTCAATTTGCTGTTGCCAAAGCAATACCTTTTCTGGATTACTAGGTCTATACCAAGCAGTATGTTCATTAAGAAAAGCTTTATATTCATCTAGAAACTTCCAGGATCCCTTATCATTAATATAATCTTTTAGTGAAGCACCTATCTTACATATTGATCCTTCTTCAAACCAATATTGATTTAAGAGTTTGGCCATATGAAAATATGATGAAGCAATCTGTCTTTTTTTTAGAATTGCTGAATGCCTTTGATGATGTTCAGCTAATATCTCATATAATGCCATATGATATTGAGCATCTCTCACCTTAGCAAACCCATATTTCTTTTCTTCTTTATCAAAAATAGGTAAGAAGTTAAGCCACATATAATAATCTCTAGTTAGATACCAGCTTATATTATTTTTTTTAAATATTACACCGTGCCTACACTTATTTTTTTGATCATTCCAATATTTAGTATAGTCTTTAGATCTAAAAGGTTTATTACAATAATATCCATTATCATTAAAAAACCTTGCCTGTTTATTAAACAAAATAGATGTATCATCAAACTCATATTTCCCAGGCTCTTTAAATATAGATAATAGGAAATCTATAAACTCTTGTTCTGTTTGAAATTCAGTTTCATACCACTCACCATCATTATATGTTGGAATTGATTTATACATCCTTTATAATGACCAATACATCTCCCTGATTAATTATCAAGTGTGATTCTCCAGAATGCTGCATTTCAACAGGAACACAATAGTCTGTATATTGAACATCATCACCTTCAGAAATTTCTTCTACTTCTTTACCAACTGAAACTACTGTACCAATGCATTCAAAAGTTTTATGTGAATCTGGTACATATATATTAGATGACCCAAATGTTTCTTTTGGTTTATGTTGTTTAATTAATATTTTTTTTCCAACTGGAAATACCTTTTTACCCATAATATTTGATTTTATAATTATTAAATTCACACTCTTTTATATCTTTATAATCTAATTTATTAGCAGATTCAACTTTTCTAAAAAACATTGATGATTTAAAAGAACTAAGCATTCTAAGTGTTTTAACTCCTTTCTTTATACTCCATTCATGCGGATGAGGATGCCTTAAGCCAAGAAATTTTTTAAAAGTTATCTCTTCTGAAGTAAAGCTATTCTTAAAGAAATTAGGATCATGATGCTTTAGAACATTTATATGATAACACTCATCTGCGACTCCAAGTTGATTTTTAAATACTGTATCAGTATAATCATACTTGGATACTATTTCTGCATGCTTTCTATTTAGCAATATCCACTGAGAACAAAATTTCATATCACGTGGTTTTAATATTCCAATTGACTCTGGATTTGTTAATTTTTTTATAGCATTCTCCTTAAATTTTAACTTTCTTCCTGTCTCATTCACCCATGATTTTTTATGTTTTGTTACTATATCATATATAAAATCAAATGAATATAATGGCATACAGGTTTCAGAAACTAGCATAAAATATTTATTATTTTTATCTTTCAGCGCATGTTTAAATAATAGATTAGTTGCCTGTACTAAACTTATATGCCCCCATTTAGTTTCAATTTTATCATCAATCTGCTTATCTTTTAAAATTGAATCTTCTAATTTATCCACTTCTTTTGTATGAGCATATATTGTACATCTATCTCCACCCTCATTGAAAAAATCTTTCCACATTAACTCCTGGTTTAGATCACCAACTGTTAAAAATAAAAATGCAATCTTATCTTTCATAATCAAATTCATCAAAATCCTTTGAATATACTTCACGGATCATTTTAATAGTTGTCTTATTAAGATCACTAACTGATAGATTTTTAATTGACTTATTATCAAATCTATCTAAAGTAATATCAATATTATATTCATTCATTAGTTTACTAAAGTCTGTTTCTAAATCTTCTAATTTAAGAATATGCTTTACATGTTTTTTACCATCATCATATACATAAAGATGTTGCGGTATAAAATGCTTTGATGGGAATGCATTTTTAATATCATCCTTAAAACTCAACTTATGTTGAATATAAGAATTTAATTGACCTATACGTTTTAAATTAGATCTAGGACCACCCCATTTACAAAAATATTCACTTATACACCTATCATATGGATTTCTAACAACTGCAAATAAATTATATTTATCTAATATATCTTTCTTTTTTTCTTTATTATCACAAAATTGAAAAGGGGTATGCCAAAAAGGATTGCCAAGAAACTTTAAATCTTTATCATATCTACCCCACATAATATTATTTTTATATGCAATATTCTCTATTGAAGTACCAGCCGTCTTTGTTATATGTATAAACTTTAAATTCATATCTGATCATAAGCCAGACCTTGGCCACCACGTACAGTACTTTCCTGTTCTTGTTTCATATCATTATATGCACCCTTATAAGATTGTCTTATAGCATCAAAATCTTTTGCAACTGCACGTATTTGACTTATATTTCCATCTCTACCATCTGTTATAGGTGTATTAGACATATATGTTGCCATATTATCTAGTGCTATTTTTATACCCATATATGCTCTATGAGTAGGCGTTTCATATAGTTTGTGACATCTTTCTAATGCGTGAGTTATAGCATCATTATCTAATGATATATCTAAACCAATTTCTTCTACAATAATATCTTCTTTTTCATGCTCAGGTACATTGAAAAATGGATTCATTTCTGGATTTGGACAACTCATATAAAATAAATACTGATAAATATTTAAATAATCATCTGGATATTGATCTATAATATTTTTTAAAAAGGTTAGTGTATGACTATGTTCACTTGGAATCACTTTGCCATTTTCTATATCAAATAATCTAACTAGCATTCTTTTTATCTTTTAACCATTTTAAAATATTTTTAACTTCACTGCCTAAATATGGTAATTTATAAATTTTAATTTCATCTATAATTGGACTGCCATCCACATGTTCATTAATAGGATAGCCATTTTTATCAACACCTGCTTGTTTGAATTTAACATGCTGTATTACTAGATCACCAATTTTAAACTTTGGATTGTGTTTTTTAATTATATATGCATATAAGCTCAACTGTAAGTTATAATGATTTAAATTACAATCATCTAAATGATTAACTGGATTATACATCTTTGAAACTATACCTTCCCAATTCTTAAACCCCTTTGTTTTAATTTCTTTGTTTGTTTTATAATCTGTTATATGAATTGTATTATCAATTATTTCAACTACATCTGCCTGACCACATATTCCAGCAGACTTTGAATAGACAAAGTGTTCAGGATATATACCATTTTCTAGTTTTTGTTCAGGTGCTATTTTAACTCCATTATTATCTTCTATTGGTTTAATTATAGGAACTTCAACACCATGCCTTTCAATAGTATTAAATTCAAGTATATCTGATTCTCTTTGATTGTGATACCAATTTCCAAGATCAATAGCCCGCTTTGTTTCATTATCCCAAGTATCTAAAATTTCTTTTGGCTTCATACCATACCATTTTGATCTCTTATTCTTAGATGATTTTTTAGCTTGAGCCTTTGCATTAAACTTAGGTTTAAACATGGCCACAAAAGAAGTAACACTAGTCCAATTAAAATCAACTGATTTAAGATTGGTATCTACGCTTTCATAAACATGCCCCTCCTCTTTAAATATTACTTTATGTTGTTTGTCATTCATAGTTATAATTTTGTACAACCTGGGAAAGTCCCTTTTTGTTTATTAGTTTTTTTATAATACCTACTTCTAACAAAATATCCCAATGAACTATCATTAGGATTATCTTTTATTTCATCTTCAGATATCTCTATTATGATCTTCTTCCCCATAGTTAATTTTTTCTTTAAGTTTATCTTCCATTTCTTCAGACATTAATGATTTCCATTTTTCTTTAGGACAATCAGATGATAATGCTCTCAGTTTAAATGCTAGACTGCATCCGCATTCTGCACAGCAAGGTTGAGTTCCTGGTGCAACACATTTAGATCCTTCATTATCTAAATATTCACATTTTTTACAATGTTCCCATCTTTCTTTTGCAACTTCTTCAACATGTTCTTTTTTAAAGATATTGTTTTTAACACCTTCTGCTATTTGATTAATATTGCTAAACGCCTTAATTAGATTTTTTATTCTCATCTTTCCATTTACTTTTCTTTTTCTCCATAGAGTTAATCAAATCATTAGCCTTATTTAAAATATCTAGTTTCTCTTTTACTGCAATATGTTTCTCATATCCTTTATAGTTTCTTTTATCTAGATTTCCTAATATATCTTTCTGTCTATTTATTGATTTTCTAAGTTTAGTTTTTCTTATTGAAAATGTACCTAAATTTTCAATATAAATATTAGGATGATTAAGATCAGACAAACATTTTCTAACCTTACCATAATAAAAATATACAAAATCTTCTACTAAATCAGGATGAACGCCTACTTCTTTTGCAATATCTTTTATAAATATTTTATAGTCTTTAGGATTCAACACCTAAGAATTTATAATCCAACAAAACAACACCTTCTGTCTGTACTTTCATATCAGAACTTAATGTTACAGTTTTTTTATTATTACCATTTTTAACAACAATACCTTTCTTTTCATATTTGGTAATTGCGTTTCTGGCGGATTGAGGACTCTTAAAAATATTTAAATGTGTAACCAACTTACAAAAATCAGTAAGTTCTGTTTTACCTGTTTTAGCAAGTTCAGTGAGACATTTTAAATCAGCAACACTTATCATAAGATCATGAAGAAAACAAAAGGTTAATATTTGATATTGTATTATACTTTCTTTTGGAAGCTTTACTTTTTTATCTACTCTATTTACAGTTGTCTTCATATATCCTCCGATTCTATTAAGGTATAAGTAAACTTATTCCCCCATACCTCAGCACTTTTCTTAATTATACCCATAAATACTTTAAAATCATCAGGATTTGAAAAGACTTGACAACCTGCTGAATACTTATTTATTTCAGTAGTAGTATTGTACGCAGAACTACGATGAATATTTATCCCAAATTTACCTTCATCTATTGTAGCAGAATTAAAATCATAAATATCATCTTTATTTCCATCACGATATACTTTAACACTTCCAAGTCTCTGACATAAAGCTGTATATCTAGATCTTCCATGACCATCTATTTTATAGACTCCTTTATACTGTCCTGGCACTAAAATAGCACAGCCATCTTTATTCATAGGATGATCCATCCAATATAATCCGGGATCAGTGGTAATAGGCCATATATGATATTTCCAATCACCATTTACCTTATAAGATAGAGTCATCCAATCATCATAGTGATTAGTAACTCTGTCACATGTGTTTGAATTTCTTATACCATTAATGTTGACATTATAGTCTCCATTAGTGAAATAGCGGTATCCTTTATTTAATACCGCTGCCTCAACTTCTTCTCTTGAGAACTCCATTATCTTTTAAGAGTTCTCTTAGGTTCAGCACTATAGTCACTATTTTCTTGTTTTATATTTTGTTGACGCATAAACTCTTCAGCCTCTTCTCTGCTAAATTGTTCCTCCTGTGGTGGCTCTGCCATTGCTTGTGCTAAGAACATTTGGGCCTGTACTCTTTCAGCACGAACCTTTTCAATATCTCTCAATAACTCTTCATACTGTAACTGTACTTTCAAGTGAGTGATATTCTCCTTATAATATTTTGTAACTTCAGCCCTGCGTTTTGCAAGTTCTTCTTTTGAAAGATCAACTTCATCTTGAGTTGGCTCAACTACCTTCTTAGGCATTTCTTTAACTTTTGTCATTTTATTTGATTTTAAAATTATTTAGAGTCAAATATACAAAAGAAGTTTAAATAAAAAAAGTTTATACAATAGATTTATAAAACTTTGCTTTTTTATTCCAAGTTGTCTCAATATCATGCTCTACTGTACTATTAATAGATAACGCTAAATTCTTTTTATTATGAATAACTATAGTACCAGGTTTCATCATTGCAATAATTTTATCACATAATTCGTGATCCCATGTTATACAATCCATTAACACAACAGTAGCATCCTCTACAAAATCCATTTCTAATATATTACCATAATGAAATACAATATTCTCCTCATCCGTATACAACCTTGATAAAGCACCCTTAATATAAACACTCATATCATACCTATGCTTCATGATCTCAACCCCTATGGCTTTCTTTACATCCGTACTCAAATATACATCTATAACGACTTTCCCTGCACCAGACCCCACATCAAGAAATACGTCAGTCCTCCCCAGTTCCCTTCCCACAATCCGAAGCATCTGATCAACTCCATTTTCAGTTAGCTCACCATAAGCCAACTTAACATCATACTTCTTGTTAAGAAAATCCTCCTTTGGCAGATTATACCTATAAAGTCTATTTCTGTGCTGCATCTAACATTGGTTTTAATACAGAGCATCTCAAATAATATTCCGGCTCATCCAACTCAATATAATACTCAATCATATTAAGTAACTCTTCATGCGTTGCTCCTGCATTAGGATCATGAGCCATAATAGCACTTCTCCCTTTTTTGTGGTTTTCCTTAAGAAGATCATCAAAAGTACACTTCTTAGTAATAACAAGATAAGAATTCTCAAACGCTATATCAAGCATCTCTTGTTCTAATGCCCACTGCTCTGCTTCAGTTAATCTATTTTCCTCTTCAGGCCCTTTATCTTTCATAACTTTTATATTTATCCTTATACTAGAATATACAAATTTCCATCCACAATTCATTTTATTTTTTATAGATTTTTTATTAACGGCCCCACATACTTCTGTAGAAAAATCATATCCCCCCTGTTTTTTTACTGTGTGTTTGAGATTGTGATAGGGTCCTAATGTTCTGCTCCCCAGTTGAAAATTGCGCGGATGTGGCCCCCGTATGAACAAGGGCCTTTACTAAAATTAAAATAAATTTTATGAAAAAAGTATTTTTCCAAAAAGTAGTAGGTGATGCTGGTAAACTAATATTAGTTTCAGAAGAGCCATTATTAGTCAAAGAAATAACTGTCAATGGCAAGAAAGTTCAAACCTTTGTCCAAAGCTCTCAGAAGAGAGGTCTTTGGTGTCCTGTCAAGGTTGACAGTAAAGGGCAAACTAAGTCTTGGACCAAGACTGATATTGCTGAACTTGTCAAGGGCCTCAAAAAGAATGATCCAATAGAAGGGATCACTATTTCTGAAGTGCCTGTCATAGACGGCAAGGAAGATTCTCCATCCTTCGGTGAAGCTCTTCCTAACCTCTTTTGGGCTGGTGCTGAGTAAGCACCTCCCAAAATGTCCACACCACAGGTGATAGCGTGAAGCTGGACATTTCCCAAGGGGGCCTGACTATTGTAATGGCTAACAAGTGAGACTCAATGCAGGTGATAGCGCAAGAGTTTCACTTGAAATAGTTACTACAGTTGTTTAATTCTTAATACTTGTGTGTAATACACAACTAATCAGGAATTAATTCTCTATTCTTTTTAATTTGTGTTAATGATTGAGTGATAGTTACCCACTATTACCCACTTATTACCATTATTAATACTACTGGAAACAATGCTATTTTATATTTATTAATATAGCTATCACCTGTAGAGGCAAGATGATTAACAGATACAAAGAGGAAGATACCTCTAAGCTTATTTGTTAATTGTCTTTCTCTCTTGGTGTTTCTTCTATAGTATATAAGTTACCGGGGGAATTAATTTTCCCGTCTTTAAGGTTGATAAACCTTGACAAGCTTGTGGGGCTACTACCACCTGATACCAAACTCAAATCTACGTCTTGAGCGCATACTAGTTATGTGATGGACTATTAAGGGAAATAAAAATTCTCTTAATGAGTAAGGTATTATCAAAACATAGGGATATGTTCAGGTAAAATAAGGAAACTTTCCTTTGGAGTTAGTGCAGACTTAAAAATCAAGCTAATTATACACGTGGATGAATATGATCACGTTAAGTTATAAAAGATATCATAGTTGTGCATCACTGCGAATATACAATATGGTATTAACTTTACTCTTATGCTGAGAGTGATATTCACAAGACTCTCTATTATGGGATTATCATGTCTTGTTAGTGTACTTACTGGGTGATAACAGTATTAACATTCCATCGCAACATCTTATAGGTTATAGTACTAACTGATGTTGTCCGTAGGTGGATATATATAAAAGATTCCTGATATACGGGTCAGGAAAAGTCCTCATAAACAGTTATATTTATAGTTATGAAAACAATTAAAGTTACAATGAAAGAATTATATGATGCTATGAAACCAAACGTACATCGTAATAAGAAGAAGTATACACGTAAATCTAAACATAAATCTAAACACTATGAAAAAAACTAAAATTGGTCCTAGACGTTCTGCATTTGCAGACATCACTGCTTATCTTAAGTCAAAAATATCATATCCTTCTGAATATATATATGACAATCCCTTTGTTACTCCAAGTTATATGAACACTAAAGAAACTCGTAGACTTAATAAAGAATTAGGTCTACATAAACTAAATAAATCCACCTATGTTTATAGTATTTAACACTGAATCTAAAGCAAAAAACTACATCAAGAGACATTCATTCTCTCGTAATGAATGTCCTGCTGATTGTTGTTATAATTCTCAGAACTTTGAAATCAAAGATAACCTGGTTGTAATGTATAGTCAGGGTTCTGTTCGTGATCATTTGTATGATAACGTATCTGTGATTGGCAGAATAAAGAAGCGGACCAAGTAGAAATACTTGGGAATCTCTGAGATGTGCAGAGTAGACCTAGGATTCTCAGGTATGTAACTGGGAGTTACATGACGGAATGTAAGGCTTGCGTTATTTCACAAATAGCGTTGACTGTGAAGACAGTGTGGTAGGGTAGTGTCCCTTTAATTAGTTGAGTAAGCCACGAATACTTTTTTTATTCACACAAAAACAATTTAAACTATGTCTAAATTTAGATTAATGAAACAAAACAGGATGGGTACAGCCTGTATTATGTCTTCTAATGATAAAGAATCATTGCAGATGGAAAAGAGAAAGAGAGAAAAAGCTCAATCTCACGTACCACATCACCTTCAACTTTATTACTATATTCACGTGAATTACTATACAAGACATAATCTAGGATAGTATGGAATATCATTTATTATGGGAAATTCCCGCAGCAATACTAATGCTTATAGGTACTTATTACTGTGCTATGTATGCAGATGGTAGTAATATAATAGAAGAATAATGAAAGAGAAAGTTATTCCATAAATTTCTCCTATAATATGGAGAAATCTAAAAATTATCAGCTTTGGAGAGTTGATTGGATCAGCAAGACTGGTCAAAGAGCACCTTCCACTTATGTGGAAACATTTATTGAATTCCGTGCAAGGAAAGAGGCTAACAAATTAGCACAAGAAACTTCAAGATTAAATGATTTTGATTCTTGGAGTTACTCATTGCACAAAGTTACTTAATCTATAGGGCTCTACGGAGCCCTTATTAAACTCACAAAATGAATATAATAATTTTAAATAGGAATCCCTTCTGCCTATGGAAAGATAAAGAAGTGGGAATAGCTGAAGGCTATTTTGCAGGTACAAAATTTTCTGAAACATCTGGAAATGAATACATAACTGAGGTTATGGGACATGCTTTTGGTTGGTATGATAATGAGGGTGATTATTATAAGGAAGATAAATATCATATGACAAGACCTACTGATGAACAGATTATTGAAGCTCTTTTGAAGTATCCACAACTTCGTAAGATTGCATTTAAGATGGAATTGATTGATATAAGTAACCATATCATAGTTAAAGGTCCACCTGCTGACAAAGTATGGATGAATTAGTGTGAGTGGAGAGGGAACCTGACCCTAAACTGGTAAAATAGTATCAGGAGTTAATCTAGGTAAGCAATAAGTATTGCGGCATCTTTAGTTCCTAGAGAGCACAGACAGGGATGTTGAACTGTGCATTTTTTTTATTAAATTTGAAACATGAGAGAAATTAGTGATGATGATGATGTTATGTATGAATATACAAGAGGTCATCTTAAATGTATTACACCAAATATCCATATTGCTATTAAGAGAAAGACTTCAGCTGAAGTTGGAGTATTAATAAATATGGAATATGCAGGTGAATTAAATGTAAATTGATATGACTCAAGAAGATATACAAGAATTAGATAGATTATTATCTTTATTAGGTAATATGACTATGGATCATATAAACAGTTCTAATGAGAATTGTATTAATCAAGTTAGACACTTGATGAAGAAAGTTAATGTTAAACCTAGGTTAGGTAACATTGAAAGAAACTTTCTTGAAGATGAGATAGATGATTACTTTAATGAACTTAAAGGTGATTATGAAATTTAAGAATATTGGTCAGCCTTCGTGGCCATAAGGATAAACCAGCAATGGGATAAACCAGAATGAATTTGGAAAACATTTTGGGATGTAGTTTACTGCATTTCACTGAAAGGTATTACAATATCTATATCATGGTATGTTAAATCCCTCGGGTGGCATAGTGGTATAGAAAGCTTAACAGGTAAGCTTTTGAGGTGGAAACACCAATAAGAATTGTGATAAATAATGGTAGTACTATCTTGCCGGATAGGAAGCTGTTATCAAATTAATGATAGAATGCTAGTAGAAATACTGTTTTCACATCATAAATTAGTAAGTAGGCTTGGCAGCCCAAAGCAGACAGGAGTTTTAATCTAAACTGGCCCAAAACCAGCATGATTAGTAAAACTTCAAGTGTCTTCTGTTACATCCCTGAACCTTCTAAATGGTATGTTTGCCAAATTAAACATCTAGAAAGCAAAATTAACTTGGAGACTATTGTGTTACCTTGATCGGTTAACAATGTTCTTATCCTGCTGAAATATGCAGGCACAGATAAAGCTCGCAAGGCCTAATGTGAATGGAGTTAGTATTATTTAACTAGCAGGAGCCATCCTGTTTATCCTGGGAAGGAGGTTAGTAAGAAAGTGAAATTATGACCACAATAGTAGTAGGTGCGGTATCTCCACAACCGTGAACATATTGACTACATGCAGTAATGTATGTGTGAATTGAAGATGGAAACATTCAAAATGTCAATAAAAAAGGCCAAGTTCTCAACCTTTTATTTTTATTTATTCACCTAAAATATAATTTAATGAAATTTTTAAAAATTGAACATATAGAAAGAATAGAATCTTCTGATGAAATTTCTGTAAGACCTTTTGATGTTATTATTAATATTGACCATATTATTTGTGTTAGACCAAAAGAATATAGAACTAATACAGATCATATATATTCTGAAATTGTTATGTTAGATAATCCATTTCAAGAAACAATATTTGTTGTTGATATGACAATAGTACAATTTTATAAACATGTAAATACACAAATAAAAAAAATATAAATATGAGATTAACAATACATATAGCAAAACCTTTTTTTGTGACCAAAGAACAAAAAATATGGAAAGTGAAACTTGAAGATGGTAAA
>TARA_R110002020_G_scaffold20374_54_pt1 | contig 21657 bp, 17 predicted proteins | sample TARA_R110002020 | Tara Oceans TARA_R110002020 (sample SAMEA4396489) | marine metagenome | biome: Westerlies Biome; feature: [MES] marine water layer (ENVO:01000295) within the mesopelagic zone...; material: water (ENVO:00002006), including particulate matter (ENVO:01000060) such...
CAGTTCGGCACGCCGGAGTCCGGGTCGGGCGGGAAGGCCGAATTGACCTGGATGCCCCGCAGCAGATCCAGCGCCGCCTTGAGCTGCTGGTCGTCCTTCACCTCGGCCGGAACGTAGGCGAAGGAACCGGATTCCTCCTCGCCGTCGGCGGCTTCCAGATGGCCGCGCAGGGAGGATTCGCCCCGCGCCTTCACCTTGCCCGCCAGGTCTTCCGGCAGCGGCTGGTCGACCTCGATGTCCGGATCGATGCCCTTCGCCTGGATCGAGCGGCCGGCCGGCGTGTAATAGCGCGCCGTGGTCAGCCGCAGCGCGCCGTTGGAGCCGAGCGGGATGATGGTCTGCACCGATCCCTTGCCGAACGAACGCGAGCCCAGCACGGTGGCCCGCCGGTGATCCTGCAGCGCGCCGGCGACGATCTCCGAAGCCGATGCCGAGCCGCCGTTCACCAGCACGATGACCGGCTTGCCCTCGACCAGGTCGCCGGAGCGGGCATTGAAGCGCTGGGTCTCGTTCTCCTCGCGGCCGCGGGTCGAGACGATCTCGCCGCGATCGAGGAAGACGTCGGAGACGGCGATCGCCTGGTCCAGGAGACCGCCCGGGTTGTTGCGCAGATCCAGCACGAAGCCCTTGAGCTTGTCGGCCGGGATCTCCTTCTCCAGATCGTCGATCGCTTCCTTCACGCCGTCGAAGGTGCGTTCGTTGAACTGGGTGATGCGGATGTAGCCGATGTCGTCCTCGGGCCGCCACTTCACCGACTGGATCTTGATGATCTCGCGGGTGATGGTGATGTCGAAGGGCTCGTCGGTGCCCTCGCGCACCACGGTGACGGTCAGGTCGGTGTTCACCGGCCCGCGCATCCTCTCCACCGCCTCCGACAGGGTCAGGCCCTTCACCGGTTCGCCGTCGAGCTGAATGATGAGATCGCCGGCGATGATGCCGGCCTTGGCCGCCGGGGTGTCGTCGATCGGTGTCACCACCTTGACGACCTCATCCTCCATGGTGACCTCGATGCCGAGCCCGCCGAACTCGCCGCGGGTCTGCACCTGCATGTCGCGGAAATCCTTCGGCGGCATGTAGGAGGAGTGCGGGTCCAGCGCCTGGAGCATGCCGTTGATGGCAGTCTCGATCAGCTTCTGGTCCTCGGGCTGCTCGACATAGTCGTTGCGCACGCGCTCGAACACATCGCCGAACAGGTTGAGCTGTCGGTAGGTATCGGATGACGCCGCTTCGGCCACGCCGGTGGGCATCCAACGCGCGCCGTCCAGCGTGGCCACTGCCACGGCGCCGACCAACACGCCCACCCCGACAAGGGCAAAACGTTTCATCATCCACGAACCTCTTCGTCTGATCGCGCCGACCACCAGGGGTCGGGGTCGATGGAAGATCCATCTTTTCTGAATTCTACATAGAGCACAGGTCGCGGCGATTCGATGTCCATCGTCGCCGCACTCGCAAATCTTTGAGATCCCATCTCACCCACCGGCTCTCCGGCGAGGACGAACTGGCCCAGTTGGACGTCGGTTCGATTCATGCCGGCCAGAAGCACATGATATCCGTCGCCAACATTCAGGATCAAGAGTTGGCCATAGCTGCGGAACGGGCCCGCGTAGACGATCCAGCCGTCCGCCGGCGCCACGATCTGAGCTTGCGGAAGGGTCTGGATCGAGATGCCCTTGGCGGTGTCGCCGGCCGCGTCCGGCTCGCCGTAACGGCGCAAAACCGCGCCCTGCGCGGGATGCGGCAGGCTGCCACGCGCCTTGGCGAAGGCGATCGCCGGCGACAGCCGACCGGCGTCTCCGGCGCTCGGCTTGCTCGTCGACACGCTGGCCGAGCGCGCCGCATCGGCCGCTTCCCGGGCGCTGGAGATCTCCCGTTCGAGACCGTCGATCAGCTCCTGCAGCGACGATGCGCGGCCGGCCAGGTCCTCCGCCTTCTTGCGTTCGGCGTCGAGCGCGGCGACCTGTTCGGCCTGCTGGGCCTTCTTCTCGTTGACGAGAAGTTCAACACGCGTGCGCTCTTCGTTAAGGGAAGCGAGATCGGTCGCCACGGTTTCCTTCTCGTCGGCGATCTGTGCCTTCAGCGTCGTCAGCGCGCTGAGATCGGCAGCCAGCGCCTCCGCCTCGACGTTCAGTTCCGGCACGACGGCGCCGAGCAGGATCGCGCTGCGCACGGCCGCGAGCGCGTCTTCCGGCTGCACGGCAATCGCCGGCGGCGGCTTGGCGCCGATCCGCTGCAGCGCCGCAAGCACTTCGGCAATCACGCCGCGGCGGGCGTTCAGCGACGCCCGGATGCCCTGTTCGTTTTCGGTAAGTCGCGCCAGCCGGGCCTCGCTGTCGGTGACCCGGCGCTCCAGCCGCGCGATGCGCTCGCCGGTCTGCACCAGGTCCTCGGTAAGCGCCGCGCGGTCGCGATCGAGCGCCGCGACCTCGTCGGCCAGCTCCTTTTCCCGCTCGGCGCTGAGCTGCATCTGCTCGCGCAGCGCCTCCAGCTCCTTCTGCCGGGCTTCGATGCGGGCGGCCTCGTCGGTCTCCACCGGCTGGGCGCGCGAGGGGCCCGCCCCGCCGGAGATGCCGGCCATGCATGCCACCACGGCGGCCGCGAACAGCGTCCCGCGCAGCCGGGCGCATCCCCGCCGGTTGCTCTGGTTGGGCTGCCGCGCGCTCGCGGTCATGTCCGGCAGGTCTCCCGTTTGCGCGAATCACTCGATCGGCCGTCGGCCACGGCCGCGCGTCCACCCTGCCCCGGTTTCGGTGAACAGGGCGTTAGGGCGGGCCGCGCCCGATCATGCCCGAGCTCGGCGTCCGCGCCCAGATGCGATGGCCGCCGGTGCCGCGCCGTGCCGACGCAGGAACCCACGCCCGCTAGACGCGATGATAGGGATGCCCGCTGAGGATGGTGGTGGCCCGGTAGATCTGCTCGCACAGCATCACCCGTGCCAGAAGGTGCGGCCAGGTGGCCCGCCCGAACGCCATGACGTGATCCGCGCGCCGCCGGAGCTCCGGGTCGAGCCCGTCCGGTCCGCCGATCACGCAGAGCGTGTCGCCGACGCCGTCGTCACGCCAGGCCGCCAGCATCTCCGCGAACGCGACGCTGCCGGTGTCCTTCCCGCGCTCGTCGAGCGCAATGATCCGGCCGCGCTCGGGAAAGCCCCGGGTCAGTGCCGTTGCCTCGGCGTCGCGCCGGCCGTCCGCGCCGGGGAGCTGGGATTCCGGGAATTCGCGGATATCCGAAAGCTCGAGCCCGATCTGCCCGCCAACGCGCTTCGCGCGGTCGACATAGCGCGCAACGATGTCCTGCTCCGGCCCGTTCTTGAGCCGGCCGACCGCAACGATACTGATCCGCATCACGCCTGGAGCGATGCCTCAACTCATGGGGCGGCTGTCCGTCCGGCCGCGGCAAGCCGCGGCCCGGCAGAAGGTCAGCCGACCATATGGACGTTCGCGGACTGGTCCGCCAACCACATCTTCTCGATGTTGTAGAAGTCGCGGACTTCCGGACGGAAGAGATGAATGATGACGTCCCCGGTGTCGATCAGCACCCAATCGCAGGTGCTCATGCCCTCGACACGCGGCGTTCCCATCCCGCCGTCCTTCAAGTCACGGAGCAGCCGGTCGGCGACCGCGCCAACGTGGCGATGGGAGCGGCCGGAAGCCACCACCATGTGGTCGGCGAGCGGAGTCTTGCCCGTCACGTCGATGGGAACCACGTCCTCGGCCTTGGAGTCGTCGAGACTTTCCAGGACGATACGAAGCGCTTCTTCCGACATACCGCCCGGAGAAACGCTGCCTTCGTGAGGCTCACGAACGAGAGTCGCGCCCTCTGCCTCAAATGTCATGGTCGACTGGGTGTCCTTTCGTCAGGCCGCGCTCGCGCGGCTGTTCGACCACCGCTTGAGCCCATCCACGGCCGAATGATCCGAACCGGGTGCCCAAGCGTCATGTCGGCATCCCGTTCGCGCGGCCGAAAGGACCGGCCCGGGGATGCCCAAGCATCAGAAAGATGCCATGGACGGCAACGCTGCCGCCACAACAAAAGATAGGGGTGTCAGAGTGTCACTTTCAAGACGTGGATCCGCGGCGTCCGTTTCGCATCGCCGTGGAGGAGGTCGGATCCAGCGGTCCGTGCAGGAAGGTCCATGCCGGCGGCTGGGCGCCGGCGAGCGCGGCGGCCTGGCTTTCGGGCAGCCGCGCGCGTGCGAAAGCCCGGGCCGCCGGCGATGACATCACCGACATCGAGGCGCCGGGACGGTCCACCACCGCCACCGGCACCAGCTGCATGATCTCGCGCCACTTCTGCCAGCGGTGCAGGGTCGCGAGGTTGTCGGCTCCCATCAGCCAGACGAACTTCACCGTCGGGAAGCGGCGGCGCATGAAGGCGATGGTGTCGGCCGTATACCGGAAGTTGTAGTTCGCTTCGAAGGCGGTGACGACCATGCGCGGGTGATCGGCGTGATCGCGGGTGATGGCGACGCGCTCGTCGAGGCTGCCGAGCCCGTCGTGGGATTTCAGCGGGTTGCCCGGCGTGACCAGCCACCACACCTGGTCGACCGCCAGCCGCGACAGGCCGGTCAGCGCCACGTGGCGGTGCCCCTTGTGCGGCGGGTTGAAGGTGCCACCGAACAACGCGATGCGCTGGCCGATCCCGACGGGCGGGATGCGCAGGTAGTCGGGGCGACTCCCGTCGCTCAAGAGGCTGCTGCTCATGGGCGCGTTTGCCCGGTCCCATGGACCCGGTACTTGAAGCTGGTCAGCTGCTCGACGCCCACCGGCCCGCGCGCATGGAAGCGCCCGGTGGCGATGCCGATCTCCGCCCCCATGCCGAACTCGCCGCCGTCGGCGAACTGGGTCGAGGCGTTGTGGACCACGATGGCCGAATCGACTGCCGACAGGAACGTCGCCGCGGTCGTCTCGTCCTCCGTGAGAATCGCATCGGTGTGGTGCGAGCCGTAGTGGGCGATGTGGGCCATCGCGGCGTCGAGGCCGTCGACCACCTTCACCGACAGGATCGCGTCGAGATATTCCGTCGACCAGTCCGCCTCGCTCGCCGGCTCGACACCGGCGCAGCGCGCGACGACGGTCTCGTCGCCGCGGATGACGCAGCCCGCCTCGCGGATCGCGGTCACGATCGGCACCAGGTGGGTCTCCACGACGGCCCGGTCGACGAGCAGCGTTTCCATCGCACCGCAGATGCCGGTGCGCCGCATCTTGGCGTTCACCGTCACCGGGATCGCCATCTCCAGGTCGGCCGCGGAGTGGACGTAGATATGGCAGATGCCTTCGAGATGTGCGAACACCGGTACCCGCGCCTCGGCCTGGACGCGCTCGACCAAGCTCTTGCCGCCGCGCGGCACGATGACGTCGATGTTGCCGTCGAGGCCGGTGAGCATCAGGCCCACCGCGGCGCGGTCGCGGGTCGGCACGATCTGGATCGAATCGGCCGGCAGTCCGGCGGCCTCCAGCCCCGCCACCAGCGCGCGATGGATCGCGGCGGCGCTCAGGCGCGTGTCGGAGCCGCCGCGCAGGATCGCCGCGTTGCCGGCCTTCAGGCACAGCACGCCGGCGTCCGACGTCACGTTCGGGCGGCTTTCATAGATGATGCCCACCACGCCGAGCGGCGTGCGCACGCGCTCGATCTCCAGCCCGTTGGGGCGGCGCCAGTCGGCGATGACCTGCCCCACCGGATCGTCCAGGGCGGCAACCGTCTCGATCGATTCCGCGACCCCTTCGATCCGCGCGGCGTTCAGCGTGCCGCGGTCGATGAGCGCCGCCGGGGCGCCGGACGCCGTCATCGCGGCCACATCCTGGGCGTTGGCGGCGAGGATGGCGTCGCTTTGGGCACGGACCGCTTTGGCCATCTCCAGCAGCGCACGCGTCTTCTGCTCGGCTGGCGTGTTCGCGAGCACGTCGGCAGCCGCGCGTGCCCGCCGCCCGATCGCGTACATCGTGTCCTCGACGCTCTCGCCGCCGTGTGCGAGATCCCCACGGTTCGCCGCCGTAGTCAGCATGCTCCAGCTCCCCTGCCGACGTTTCGGGTGACCGCCTGCAACACCAGGTCGTCGCGATGCACCATGGCGGTGCGCCCCCGATACCCCAAAATCCCTTCGATCGCGCGGCTATTCTTGCCGGCGATCAGCATCGCGTCGGCGGAATCGTAGGCGATCAGGCCGCGTCCGAGCTCGTTGCCGGCGCGGTCCAGGATGCGCACCGCGTCGCCACGGTCGAATTTTCCGTCCACCGACGCAACCCCGGCCGGCAGCAGGCTCTTGCCCGCCGCGAGCGCGCGCACCGCGCCGTCGTCGATGACGAGCGTGCCCAGGGTCTCCAGCTTGCCGGCGATCCACGTCTTGCGCGCCGCCGCCGGTTCCGCCTGGGCCAGGAACCAGGTCGCCTTGCCGGTCGCGTCGATGGCACCGATCGGATGGTCGCGCCGGCCCGACGCGATCACCATGGTGGTCCCCGCCTCGGTGGCGATCCGGCCCGCCTCGACCTTCGTCCGCATGCCGCCGCGCGACAGCTCGGATCCGGCCGCGCCGGCCATCATCTCGATTTCCGGGGTGATGCGTTCCACCACCGGGATCAGCGTCGCCGAGGGGTCGAGCGCCGGCGGAGCGGTGAACAGGCCCTCGACGTCGGACAGCAGGATCAGGCAGTCGGCGCTCGCCATGGTCGCCACGCGCGCCGCGAGACGGTCGTTGTCGCCATAGCGGATCTCGCTGGTGGCGACCGTGTCGTTCTCGTTGATCACCGGCACCGCGCCCTTGCCGAGCAGCGTCTCGATGGTCGAGCGGGCGTTGAGATAGCGGCGGCGTTCCTCGGTGTCGCCCAGCGTCAGCAGCACCTGGGCGGCGGTCATGCCGCGCGCCCCGAGGAATTCCGACCATGCCCGGGCGAGCGCGATCTGGCCGACGGCCGCCGCCGCCTGGCTTTCTTCCAGCTTCAGCGCGCCATGGGGCATGCCGAGCACGCCGCGGCCGAGCGCGATGGCGCCCGACGACACGACGATTACGTCGGCGCCGGCGCTGGTGAGCTGTGCGAGGTCGTCCACAAGGCTTTCCAGCCAGCCGCTCTTGACCGTTCCCGTCGCCGAATCGACCAGCAGCGACGAGCCGATCTTCACCACCACCCGGCGGCAGTCGGCGATGCGCGCAGTCATGGCCGCCATTCCGGGGGCTGCGTGTTGAGCGCCGCTGCCTCGGCCTCCACGTCCTGGTCGATGGTCTTCAGGAGCGCGATGACGACCTGGTCGACGCCCTCGCCGGTCGGCGCGGAGACCAGGAACGGCACCTTGCCGGCGGCGCGGCCAAGCGCCTGGGCCTTCTCGGCCCGCTCCGCCTCCGTCAGCGCGTCGACCTTGGTCAGCGCGACGATCTCGTTCTTGTCTTCCAGTCCATGGCCGTAGGCGACGAGTTCGCCCCGCACGGTGCGGTAGGACGCGGCCACGTCCTCCTCGGTGCCGTCGACCAGATGCAGCAGCACCCGGCAGCGCTCGACGTGGCCGAGGAAGCGGTCGCCGATGCCGGCACCTTCGTGGGCGCCTTCGATCAGGCCCGGAATGTCCGCCAGGACGAACCGCCGGGTGTCGACCGAGACGACGCCGAGGCCCGGGTGCAGCGTGGTGAAGGGATAGTCGGCAACCTTGGGCTTGGCGGCGGAGACGCGCGACAGGAAGGTCGACTTGCCGGCGTTTGGCAGCCCGACCAGTCCGGCGTCGGCGATCAGCTTCAGGCGCAGCCAGATCCACCGCTCCTGGCCTTCCAGGCCGGGATTGGCGCGGCGGGGCGCCTGGTTGATGGACGACTTGAAGCGGGCGTTGCCGAAACCGCCGTTGCCGCCCTTGGCCAGACAGATCCGGTCGCCGGCCTTGGCCAGGTCGGCGATGACCGTCTCGTTGTCCTCTTCGAGGACGACGGTCCCCACCGGCACCTTGAGCACCGCATCGTCGCCGCTGGCGCCGGTGCGGTTGCGGCCCATGCCGTGGATGCCGGGGCGCGCCTTGAAATGCTGCTGGTAGCGGTAGTCGATGAGCGTGTTGAGGCCTTCCACGGCCTCGACCCAGACGTCGCCGCCGCGGCCGCCGTCGCCGCCGTCGGGCCCGCCGAACTCGACGAACTTCTCGTGATGGAACGAGACCGATCCGGCCCCGCCATCGCCGGAGCGGACATAGACCTTGGCCTGGTCGAGGAACTTCACGGGCCGCCTCACCTCCCGACCGCGCTTGCGGCGGCCGGGCCTTTCTCAGCCGCTCCGGCGGCACGGGGCCGTCGCGAGCGGAACTCCAATGACGGCGCCCGGCCGGTCCGGCCTCAGGCGCGCGCCCACGTCTTCAACGAGTACCAGGTCTTGCGGTCAAGACCGTAGCGCTCGATGGGCACCGAACCGCCGACGGCGATGCTGTGCATCAGGCCGTGTCCGCACGGCTGGAATCCGCACTTCTCGAGCACCCGCCGCGATCCCGGATTGGTCACCCGGCAGGCTGCCTCGATGGCGTCGAGGCCCAGCGTCTCGAACCCGAAGTCGACCACGGTGTGAGCCGCTTCGGTGGCAATCCCGTCCCCCCAGTGCGCCCGGCCGATCCAGTAGCCGAGCTCGCCGCAGCCCTCCTGCGGGAACGACAGGCCCACCACCCCCAGAACGTCCTCGCCGGGTTCCCGGCGGGAGATCCTGAGCGCCCGCTCGTCGGGTCCGTGCCCGGCGAGCCAGCCCGCGACGGAATCGGTCGTCAGCGGAAACGGCACGCGGGAGGTGTTCTTGGCGATCTCGAAGTCGTTGCCCAGCTCGGCGATGGCGGCAATGTCGGCCATGCCGATGGCAGCCAGCGCGAACCGGGAGGTTAGAAGGGGAAGGTGAGCAGACCAAGCATCGACACGGATATCCATCGGGCGCGCTCGCGTTGAAACGACAAAGGGGAGGCGGTCGTCCCGTCTCCCCTTCGCGTCAACTTTTCCTCGATCGCCGGGTCACGGGACACCGGCGCGAGGGTCGCCCTCGTGCCGGCCTAGCTGGTGGTCTCCATAGCCGGGACCACGTTCACGGTGGTGCGACCGCCAGCGATGGACTGAAATTTCACGTGACCCTCGACGAGCGCGAAGATCGTATGGTCCTTGCCCATGCCGACGTTCGTGCCCGGATGCCACTTGGTGCCGCGCTGGCGGATGATGATGTTGCCCGGAATGACGACTTCGCCGCCATACTTCTTGACGCCGAGACGACGACCAGCGGTATCGCGACCGTTGCGGGAGGAACCGCCTGCCTTTTTATGAGCCATGGTCTAGACCTTCTCTCTAATCCTGCCCGGCTTGCGCCGGAGCCTCGCTGAACTGCGCGCGCTTTAAGCGGCGGCGCCGAGGCTGATGTCGGTGATGCGGACCGTCGTGAACGCCTGACGGTGGCCGTTGCGGCGACGGGAGCTCTTCCGGCGGCGCTTCTTGAAGATGATGATCTTCCGCGTGCGCTTCTGGTCGACGATCTCGCCGGCGACGGTCGCGCCCTCGATCATCGGCGCGCCGACCGTCAGGCCGTCGTCACCGGAAACCATCAGCACGCTATCGAAGGTGAGCGTCGCGCCGGCTTCGCCGTCGAGCTTCTCAACCTGGATTCGGTCGCCGGCGGCGACCTTGTACTGCTTCCCGCCGGTCTTGATCACTGCAAACATCGTCGTTCGACCAGTTCTTCTAGAAATCTGTGTTGTCGAAAACGCGCCGCTCCCGAAGGAGGCGGCAGCTCGAAAGGCCGGTCCCGATCGTCTGGCCGCCCGCATCCGCGGCGCCTGATGAAGGGGACACGCCCCACCAATCCGAACCTTTGCCGAAGGCCGTGCAATATAGCCGGAGACCGCGCTCTGTCAACGCGGGATCGGCCGGAATTGTGCACCACGACAAGAGTGGTGTCGCGAGCGCCCCTTGCAAGGGCCCGCAACGGCCACGGCCCGCTTTCTCTACGCGGGAATCGGACGGATCGCCAGCCTTCTCGTAGCGGCGTCCGGTCGATTGGAAAAAACGCGCCGATCGGGCCTCCCCTCCCCTTGTCGGGCGTCGGGTTGGTGTCTATGGTCCGCGCCCGCTGGACGACCGAGTCAAGCAGTGCTTCGCGGAGAGGTGCCGGAGTGGTCGAACGGGGCGGTCTCGAAAACCGTTGAGCGCGCAAGCGTTCCGAGGGTTCGAATCCCTCCCTCTCCGCCACTCGCACACCCAACCCCCTGAAATGCCTGATCATTCCGGACTTTGCGGCCGCCCCTTCCGCCCGCCGGGCGTGCCGGTTGCCGTCGGCACAACGGCCCATGGTCGCCGTAGATCGCCGGATCGGCGGCGAATCGTCACCGGCTTCCCGGGCGCCCGATCGCCATGCCGGCAGCATTGCCGGTCGCGCGGCTGGCCATCCACGGGGCGCCGCGCGGGTGCTTCGCCGGCGCCATCACCAGCTTTCGCAGCCGCCCCGGTCTGTCGATTTCCGAGGCTCCTTGCCCCTGCACGGACAGCCCCGCAAGCGTCGTTGCCGGGAATCACCTTCCCCCTCGGGCCGCGCCTCCGCCTTCCGGCACTGCGCCCGCATTGACGGGGCCGGTGCGCGCCGCCCATGCTGGCCGGATACCCATCCGCCCCCCCGGCGCCCGGATCTCCGGTGGGTCCTCCCCCGCATTGCTGGAGCAGCCATGTTCATCCGACCGGCGACGGGGCCTTCCCGGCCCCACGATTTTGACCATGCCCACGGGCCCGCCGGGCACCATGCCGCCTGCGCGGCCTGCGAATGCGGTGGCCCCGCGTCGCTGGCCGTCGGCGAGAAGATCACCGCCGACCTGTCCCGCCGCGCGCTGCTGGTCGGCGCCACCGCGGCCGCCCTCGCGCCCTTCATCACCCTGCGCGCCACCCCCGGCATTGCGGCGGAACCGCGCGTGTCCGATCGCCCGCTGCTCCTCACCAACCTGCGGCTCTTCGACGGGATCGACGGCGGGGTCCGCCAGGGCGTCTCGGTGCTGGTCGAGGGGAACCGCATCGTCGGCCTGCCCGGTGCGGACGACCGCATCGACGGCGCCGAGATCATCGACTGCGGCGGCCGCCTAGTCATGCCGGGGCTCATCGATGCCCACTGGCACGCCATGCTGTGCGGGATCACCGAACTCACCGCGATGACCTCGGATGTCGGCTATCTCTATCTGGTCGCCGGGCGTGAGGCGGAGCGCACCCTGATGCGCGGCTTCACCAGCGTGCGCGACGCCGGCGGGCCGAGTTTCGCCCTCAAGCGGGCGATCGACCAGGGCATCATCAGCGGGCCGCGCATCTATCCCTCCGGCGCGATGATCACCCAGACCTCCGGCCACGGCGACTTCCGCATGCGCCACGAGGTGCCGCGCGGTTCCGGCGATCCGCTCAGCCAGGGCGAACTGGCCGGCATGTCGGCCATTGCCGACGGCCGCGCCGAGGTGCTCCGGCGGGTGCGCGAACAGCTGATGCTCGGCGCGTCCCAGATCAAGCTGATGGCCGGCGGCGGCGTCACCTCCGCCTACGATCCCCTCGACACCACCCAGTACACCGCCGACGAGCTCCGGGCCGGCGTCGAGGCGGCCGGCGACTGGAACACCTACACCATGGCCCACGTCTACACCGCGCGCGGCATCAAGCGCGCCGTCGAGGCGGGGGTGAAGTCCATCGAGCACGGCCAGCTGGCCGACGAGAACGCGGTGCGGATGATGGCCGACGCCGGCGTCTGGTGGAGCCTGCAGCCGTTCCTGGCCGACGACGACGCCAACATCAAGTCGGGCCCCGATGCCCGCGCCAAGCAGCTGGAAGTCGCCGAGGGCACGGTGCGGGCCTACGAGATGGCGATCGCCCACAACGTGAAGACCGCCTGGGGCACCGACATCCTGTTCAGCCCCCAGAACCTGCCGAGCCAGGGCCGCCAGCTCGCCAAGCTGACCCGGTTCTACGATCCGCTGCCGCTGCTCGCCATCGCCACCGCGAAGAACGGCGAGCTGCTGCGCCTGTCCGGCCCGCGCAATCCCTACGACGGCAATCTCGGCGTCATCGAGCCCGGCGCCCTTGCGGACATTCTCGTTGCCGACGGCGACCCGACAACGAGCCTCGACTTCCTGTCCGATCCGGACGCCAACCTCCGGCTCATCATGAAGGACGGGAAGATCTACAAGGACACCCGCGGCTGAGCGCCATGCCCGAATACTGAGCCTCAACGAGTATTCGGGGCCTTCCTTCAACTAAGTCCGGCGCGCCCGGTCGCGCCCATCCGACGTTCAGGAGGACCGCCGCTCCCCGGATCGGACGCGCATAGACTGCGCGGATAATTCCGCACGGGGCGGGCGCGGGATAGCCTCCGCAACCGACGGACTGCTACAAAGCTCGGGGGCTGCGTGAAAATCCGTCTCGGATTTTCGCTTCGTATCGGGCGTTCAACACGCAGGTCCGACAGGAATGACGGGCCGGGCACGCTGCCCGCTCCGCCGAATACCGATCGATCCGAACCGTTCCGATTACGCAAGCTGAATTGAGGCAGACATGGCCAAGGACGACGACCTCCGGCGCTTCGACGACCGCTACGACGAGACCTATGGCGCGAAGGACCTGTCGCTGGCCCTGCCCAAGAGCGGCTTCCCGGAGTCCGAACGCGATCCGCGGCGCGTCTACGCGGCCGTGCGCGACGAGCTGATGCTGGACGGCAACGCCCGCCAGAACCTGGCGACCTTCTGCCAGACCTGGGAGGAGCCGGAGATCCATCAGCTGATGGACGACTGCATCGACAAGAACATGGTCGACAAGGACGAGTACCCGCAGACCGCCGAGCTCGAGGCGCGCTGCGTGCGCATGCTCGCCGACCTGTGGAACGCGCCGGAGACCGGCCCTGCCACCGGCTGCTCGACCACCGGTTCCAGCGAAGCGGCGATGCTGGGCGGCCTGGCCATGAAGCGTCGCTGGGAAGCCCGCCGCAAGGCCGAGGGCAAGCCCATCGACAAGCCCAACCTGATCACCGGCCCGGTGCAGATCTGCTGGCACAAGTTCACCCGCTACTGGGACATCGAGCACCGCGAGATCCCGATGGAGGACGGCCGCTTCGCGATGACGCCGGAGGAGGTGCTCGCCCTCTGCGACGAGAACACCATCGGCGTGGTGCCGACGCTGGGCGTCACCTTCACCGGCGAGTACGAGCCGGTGAAGGCGGTGAGCGATGCCCTCGACGACCTGCAGGCGCGCACCGGCCTCGACATCCCGATCCACGTCGACGGCGCCAGCGGCGGCTTTCTGGCCCCGTTCTGCGCCCCGGAGCTGGAGTGGGACTTCCGCCTGCCGCGGGTGCGCTCCATCAACACCTCGGGCCACAAGTTCGGCCTCGCCCCGCTGGGCGTGGGCTGGGTGCTGTGGCGCGAGGAGACGGACCTGCCGGAAAGCATGGTCTTCTGGGTCAACTATCTCGGCGGCAACATGCGCGACATCGCGCTCAACTTCTCCCGCCCCGGCGGCCAGATCGTGTGCCAGTACTACAACTTCCTGCGGCTCGGCCGTGACGGCTACCGCAAGGTTCACGGCGCCTGCTATCTCAGCGCCGCGTTCCTTGCCCGCGAGATCGGCAAGATGGGGCCGTTCGAGATCGTCTATGACGGCGATCCGGCGAACGGCATCCCGGCGGTCTCCTGGAAGATGAAGGACGGCGTCGACCCGGGCTTCACGCTGTTCGACCTCGCCGACCGGCTGCGCGTGCGCGGCTGGCAGGTGCCGGCCTACACGCTGCCGGCCAACTGCGAGAACCAGGCGATCCAGCGCATCCTGGTGCGCAACGGCGTCAGTTACGATCTCTGCTCGCTGCTGATCGACCACATGAACGACGCGCTGGCCCACTTCGAAGCCCATCCGATCCGGGAATCGCTGTCCAAGCACGAGGCCTCGGGCTTCCACCATTGAGCACGGCACCTGAAGCGGACGCGGACGGGCCCGTCCCGTCCCGTCCGGCGCACGGCCACGACCATCACGCCGGGCCGTGGCCGTTCGTCACCCTGCGCCGCTACCACCGTCACGGCCGGCTGATCGTCTGGCGGGCCAGGCAGCACCGGAAGGGGCTCGAGCACGAAGCGCGCGGCCTCGATCCCGCGCACGCGCCGTTCTGGCAGACCCGGCGCTACAACTGGATCACCGGCGCCGTGTTCGCCGTCGGTGCGTCCCTGTTCATGGCCGGGTGCTTCCTGACGCTCCTGCAGGAGCTCGGGATCGCGCTCTCCGCCTTCCAGGTGAACCTGGTCTTCTTCCTGGGGTCCATCCCGTTCACCACGGCCGGATACCTGCAGCACTTCCAGTCGGCCAACGCCGCGCCGCTCGACCGCAAGCCGCCCGTCCATCCCGATCGCCGCATCCGGCTGATCGGCTGGCAGCCGAGGAGCCCGGGTTGGCTCTCCACCATCACCCAGTTCGTCGGCACCATCGCCTTCAACTTCAACACCTTCGACGCGCTGCGCGGGCCGTCCGGATGGGTCCTGCAGGACCTGGTGATCTGGCTGCCGGGGATGATCGGGTCGGTGCTGTTCCTGGTGTCCGCCTACCTGGCCTACATCGAGGCCGGTCACGCCTATCTGAGCTGGCGCCCGAAGGACCTCGACTGGTGGATCACCGCCATCAACCTTGCGGGCTGCATCGCCTTCATGATCGCCTCGACGATGGCCTGGTTCCCGTCCGGCCCGGAGGCCGCCTGGATCCCGGCCGTCAGCAACGCGAACCTGTGGTTCGGCGCGCTCTGCTTCTTCGTCGGTGCGGTACTGTTGATGCGGGAGAGCCGGCAGGCCGCCGGGAGCTGACCGCCGCTGCGGTCCCGCGCGATCGTGATCTCCGGCAACACGCTCCGGACCGCCCTCACCGCACCGGGGCGTTGAGCCCTGCCCGGTGGTCGTGACGCGTCAACCGTGCGACGACTGTGAACGGAAGTGGCCTGACGATCCGATCGGGCGACGCAAGGAACCGACCGAATGAGAAGAAAGGACGCTCGCTACCCGGCGCTCGCGACCACGGTGTTCATCTTCGTCGTCGGATTGTTCGTCGTTCTGGCGGCAGCCGGTACGGCCGTGATCCGGTCGGCCCTCTCGGCTCAGGGTCAGGCGGTGCTCTCCGAGGCGGTCGAGGCCCGCGGCCGGGGGCTTCAATCGACGTTCATGCAGTCCCTTTCCCTGCTGTGGGGTCAGGTGGAGGGTTTGGCTGACGACCTGAGTGATCCCGCGCAGCCGCCGGACCTGAATGCGCGTCTCGGAGACCTGACCGCCGGCAACAGCTGGATATCTTGGGCGGGATATGCCGACCTCAATGGCACGATCACCAATGCTTCCGCCAGAGAACTGGAGGGCAGCTCCGTCGCCTCCGACACGTGGTTCAGCCAGGGGCTTCAGGGACCGTTCGCAGGCAATGGCCGAAGGCCGGCCGTGCTCGCGGGACAGGATGGCCCTCCTTCGAAAACGGTCCGTTTTCTGGATCTCGCCGCGCCGGTGAGGGACGCCGCTCGGCGCCCGGTCGGGGTTCTCGGCGTTCACATCGACATCGAGGCGGCAAGGAAGCAGTTCACGCAGATCGCCGAGGCGCTGGGCATTCAGGCCTTCCTGATCCGCTCCGACGGCGACGTCGTGATTGCCTCGACGGACGTCTCCTCCGACGCGGTCGGTCCGCCGAGTCTGCGAGCCGCCCGTGTGGGCACCGGCCGGCCATTTGTCGAAACCTGGCCGGACGGGCTTGAATACATGACGGTGGTGCTCGCCGACATCGGCTATGGCGACCTTCCGGAGTTCGGGTGGTCGATGGTCGTGGGCATGCCCATGCAGCGGCTCGACAGCTTCGAGGCCACGGTCCTGCGCTCGATCGTGGTGGCAATGGCCGCAGGTCTCGCCGTCACCGTGATTCTGACAGCGCTCTACATCTACCTGTACGTCCGGCCCTTCCGCCGCCTCGCCGACAGCGCTGCCGAGGTCGCGGCCGGTGAGGATGTCTACCCCTTCGAATCGCGGCGGACGCGGGAGGTGGCCATCCTCTCTTCGGCGCTTGCGGTCCTGCAAAGCCGCGCGCACGACCCCTGAGGGCGGTCAGGCCCGGCCCGAAGTCAGCCGGATCAGGAAATCCGGGAGCAGGCCGTGCACGCGTGTCCGCGTCACGCCCGGGGCCGTCCCCGCCGCGAAGAGCCGCTTGAGGATGGCTTGCCGCTGGTCTTCGTCCGGAAGCAGTTGGAGGATCGCGCCTCCTTCCTCCGATTTCAGGACCGTCGCGCGCACGTCACCGACCGCGTCGATGGTTGCCACGAGCCCGGTTCCTGTGGGGGCCGTCGCGCCCCGAAGCCGCACGGCATCGGTCGACAGACCGCGCATCCAGACACGGCGGCCCGCCTCCTCGCCGTCGAAGCGGACAAGAACGCGTTCCGGAATGTCAACGAAGTGGCGTTCGACCCGCGGCAGCTCGATGCAGGCCAGCATCGTCAGCCCCAGCACCACGAGGTTGTAGAGCGTCCAGAACAGGATGACGATCTTCCCGTCCCCGGCATCGGAGAACTGGTACTGCCATGACACCAGCCCGACACCCACTCCCATCAGCGTCAGTGCGAAGAGGATCGCGAACGGGCGCATGAAGCCCCACTGCACGATGGCCCGGCTCCTGTCCCCGCCCTTGGCGGTCACCTTGAACGCGTGGCCGTGCGGCTTGAGAAGCCCGGTGTAGGCGGCCCGCGCGATCGGAACGGCGCCGAGCATCTGGCTCACATCGTTCACCAGGGGCACGACCAGCCCGCCGGAAACGAAATTCAGCGACGCGATGACGAACAGGAAATAGGTGGCGAAGAAGCTGACGACGTCGGGCACCGTCGCGTCGACGACGGTGACGTTGAAGAACCAGTAGAGCAGCGGAAACGTGAGCGCGGCGAGGCGAAAGGAGAAGGTCGTCGTCCAGTAGAGGACGGAATCGATGAGGCTCCACCGGTCGCGCAGCCGCAGGCGGTTCCGCGACAGCGGTCCAAGAGGCCCCCGTGCGATCTGCATCAGCCCGAGGCACCACCGGGCGCGCTGTGTGATGTATTCCTTGAGGCCTTCCGGAGCGAGACCTTCCGTCAGCGCCTCGTCGAGATAGACGGTCCGGTAGCCCGCGTTCTGCAAGGCGATCGTGACCAGGAAATCCTCGGTGATGCTGTCGGTGGGGAAGAAGCCGATTTCCCGCAGCGCCTCGAAGCGCATGACAGAGGAGGTGCCGCAACAGAAAGCGATGCCCCACGCATCCCGCGAGGGCTGCAGGTGATCGAAGAAGAAGCGCTGCTCGTCCGGATAGGACCGGCTGAGACCGAGATTGTGCTGGATCGGATCGGCGTTGAAGAAGTGCTGCGGCGTCTGCACCAGGCCGACATCGTCTTCCTTGAAAAGCGCCAGCGTGCGCTCCAGGAAGTCGGTGTGCGGCACGAAATCGGCGTCGAGTACGGCGACGAAGTCCGGCCGAGTCTCCTGTTCTGCCAGGAGCGCCAGCGCATGGTTGATGTTGCCGGCCTTGGCGTGCGCGTTGTCCGGGCGCGTGACGTGGCGGGCGCCGAAGCGCGCGCAGAAATCGGTCAGCCACTCCCGTCTGCCGTCGTCGAGAACCCAGACCTCCACGTTCTCGTGCTCGAGAGTCGCCGCGCCGGCGAGACTCCGTTCCAGGACCTCGCGCTCTTCGTTGTAGGTGGCGATGAGAACGACGACCTTCGGGGCCGGTCGCGGCTTCCACCAGCCCAACTGTGCGTCCGCTTCCCCGCCCCGGTGACGGACCCGGGACAGGATGGTGAACGCCGACAACGACGACAGCACGGCGCCGGCCTCGAGCGCGAAGAAGGACCAGCTCGCGAGACAGTCGATCGTCAGGCCGAAGGGCGCGAGCGTTTCGGTGGCACGCCACCAGACGTATCGCGCCGCCAGCAGGCCCGCGGTGGCGAAGACGATCGTGCGATGCCAGTTGTTGTCTCGGTTGAACAGCGTCGGCAGCAGCAGCGCGACGCCGGCCACGAACAGGAGGTGCAGCAGGCTAGACTGGATCGCCGAAAGGTAGATCATGTTCGGAAGTTGGACAGGAAGTTCCTGATCCCGTCGAGCGGACGGCGATCGAAGAAGGCGCGGCCCGTGCGTCCGATGGCGCACCGCAACCCGGGATCTGCGGCCAGGCGGGGAACCAGAAGGGCCACGTCGTAGCGTTCGAGATGCTGGCGGCTCGGCGCAACGGCGAGATTGCCGTAGACGCCCGCTGCGCCCGAACCGGCAAGCCGGGAGACAGTGCCCTCGTAGACCGAGGACTCACCGTTCAGCCGGAAGCGGGCCGGGTCGCCGATGTGCAGCCTGTTGTAGACCGATTCCGCGACACTGAGCGTCACGACCGTCGCATCGCAGTCGACCAGACGCGCAATGTCTTCTCCGCGCTGAACCCGCTCGCCGTCGGCGGCGAGGATCTCCCACAGCCGCCCCGACACGTTCGCGCTGACCACTGCCTCCGACAGGCGATTGACGCGCCGCTGCTCGGAATTGATCCGCTCGGCGATCGCCGTCATTCGGGTCGTGAGTTCGCTGATCTCCGCTTCCAGCTCGTTGCGCTGCAGGTGGAGCTCCTCGGCCCTCTGCTCCGAGTACGGCGCATCGTTGTAGCTGTCGCCCAGGAAGATGCCGGCTCTGGCGGCCTCCAGCTGAATTTCCAGGATGCGCTTCTCGCTCTGGCTCTGCTCCAGGGTCCGCTCGGCAACATGGGCATCTGCCGAGGCGGCATCGAAGGCCGCAATCGTGGATACGCCACGCTGCGAAAGCTGCTCGACCCGACTGAGGGTGCCCTGCGCCTGGTCGAGGCGCGCCCGTGCCGACGATGCGTTCGATTCCGCCGCGCCGATCTGCGCCTCGAGCTGGCGAATCCGTTCACGGCCGTAGCGGCGCGCCCGATCCGTGAGGATGTTCAGGGAATCGTTCAGCGCCGCGGTCTGTTCCACCCGGCGCGCCCGCTCGGCCCGGATCAGGTTGCGCTCCAGCCGCAGGTCCGCAAGCCGGATATCGTCGACCAGCGGGTCGCTGATGCTGGCAATCTCCTCCCCTTCGGCCACGAGCGCACCGAGCGCGTGGTCGGGCATGTCGAGCTCGCCGGATATCGGGGCCTGCAGGGTCGTCAGCTGGGCATTGATCACGGCCCCCGAGCTGGCACCGGAGAGTTGCTCGCCGACGATGATGAAGCCCGCACCGAAGATGATGATGAGGCCCAGAACAATTCGGAGGATACGCAATTCACCTGCTCCATCGCGTGCGCGGGGCTCGCCGCCGACAGCACCCTGGCGTCCGTGACTTGCGCCGGCCTGTCGCTCCGGTCCAACGGCCATCGTGCCTGATCGGATCGCGCCTGAACAGGACGAGACTTCCGGACCGGAATCCGGCGCAACGCGACGCGCCGCCGCCAATCGTCGTCGGACGGCGGTGTGGGCGTGCCCGGGAGATATTGGGCGTGAGACCGGGCCCTTTCTGTCCGCGCGGCCCCCGATACCTGCGCCTTCCAGGCCCTTCCCGACCCCCCTCGGCCGCCGCAACCTGCACTCGGCGGCCAAACTGTTTGCCTCGGGACGCGAACCTGATTACTCAGGAAGTCTATATGTTTGGCCGGGCCTCAGCCCGTCCTCGACCGGTGGATTCGGGGCACCAATGAAGCGTTACGCCGACACACCGGCCGACACCGGCAGAGGTGCCGCCACCAGCACCGGCCCCGCCATGCGCGACCATGCCGGGAAGCCGGCGGCTAGCAGGGCCCGCACGCGCATTCGCCGGGTCGCCTCGTCGCTGCTGTTCCAGTCGACCGCGCTTGCCGGGACGATGGCCGGCATTCCGATGCCGATCTACTCGCGCGCCTATGCCCAGTCGGTTTCGTGTTCCCCGTCGGTCTCGAGCTATGTTGTCGACGCTGGTGGCAAGAAGACGTCTGTCGACACCACCATCCCGAAGACCACATTCACCTGCACGATCTCGTCGAATTCCGCGGCGACGGCACCCCAGTACGCGTATGGCGGCGCGTACATGTTCTACAAGAACCTGCCGACATACTCGTTTTACAGTGAAAGCGACTATAGTTACCACAACTACAAAGGCGCGGCTGTCGGACAGCCGGGCCTCAACATCACCGTCAAGAACTCCGCGGACATCACCGTTACCGAGACCGCCAGCACCTCGCTGATCCTGGCGCCGGGCACCTCCCAGAGCGACCTCACTCACCTGGCTTCAAGCCAGTCCGCCGCGCTCTCGGTCGTGTCGCGCGGCAGCAACGCCTGGTATTCGACGGCCGACTACACAGTGAATACGCCCGGTGGCGAGGGCGGCACCATCCAGATCACCAATTCCGGCACGCTCTCCAGCACAGTCGGCGGCGGCATCTATGCCCTGTCGCGCGCCGGGGATGGTCTCGGCGCCTACACCGGCGGCAACGGTGGCGGCGTCACCATTGTTTCGACGGGCGACGTCACGGGCTCGACGTTCGGCATCGCGGCCATCAGCCAGGGTGGCACCTCCAACGGGCCGATCCCCGGCTATTATCCCGGTGCCAGCGGTGGCAACGGAGGTTCGGTCTCCGTGACCGTATACCACTCCGTCTCCGCGACGAGCAGCGGTCCGGCAGTGCTCGCGGCATCTTACGGCGGCAACTCGCCGAGAGCGAAGAGCAGTTTCTATGACTACAAGGTGGTGAAGGAAAGCTACGAGGAGTCCTCCTTCACGATCGTCACCGGATCCGACTTCGGCGCGCTGGAGGGCGGGGCCGGCGGAGACGGTGGAACGGTCACGCTGGCCGTCGGCTCTTCCGACAGCGCCTTCTCCGGAACCATCTCCACGGTCGCCTCGGGCGACATCAACTCCGACAGCGTGGCGCGTTCCTCGGGGGCGGCACTCGCGGCCTTCAGCGTCGGCGGACAGGGCATACCGATCTACGCGACCGGCTCCGGCAGCTACGTATACTACAACGGGGGCGACGGCGGCTCCGTCACGCTCACGGTTACCGCGACCTCCGACGCCGTCCTGAAGACGGCGGGCGACGGATCTCCGGCCGTTTTCGCGCAGAGCGCCGGAGGCGCGAGCAAATCCGGCAATTACAATACCTATGTCGGCGGCGACGCGGGCGCGACGAACGTCACCCTGGGCGGCGGCGGCAGCATCTCCACCTCTGGCGACAGTTCTAGCGGCATCGTGGCCCAGTCGCTCGGCGGCGCCGGGCAGTCCACCTTCTACGACGGCTCGTTCGGCAAGGCCGGCAAGGCCGGCACCGTCAACGTCACCAACGACTTCGCCATCACCACCCAGGGCGACCGCGCGCACGGTATCGTCGCCCAGTCGGCCGCGGCGGCGGCCGGCTACGGCATCCTGACCAACACCAGCGGCAAGGCGGTCGTCTGGGGCGACAAGAACGACAATTCCGTCGGCAGCGACACGGTCGTCGTGACCAACCACGGCGCGATCGTGGTTCACGGCGTCGATTCCCACGGCATCGTGGCCCAGTCGCTGGGCGGCGGTGGCGGGCTGCTCGCGTCCACGACCGCCCTGAACCGGAACGGCAACGGCTCCCTCGACAGCTCCGCCAGCCAGCAGGTCGGCGGCTATGCCGGCAGCGCTGATGGCGCCTCGGTCACGGTGAAGAACTACGGCGCCATCACCACCTATGGCGGCTACGCCTCCGGTACC
>TARA_R110002020_G_scaffold1912_6_pt1 | contig 21612 bp, 37 predicted proteins | sample TARA_R110002020 | Tara Oceans TARA_R110002020 (sample SAMEA4396489) | marine metagenome | biome: Westerlies Biome; feature: [MES] marine water layer (ENVO:01000295) within the mesopelagic zone...; material: water (ENVO:00002006), including particulate matter (ENVO:01000060) such...
TTTGAATATAATGAAACTATGTCCAGTGGTTTAAAAAAAGCTGGAGTTAATATTAAAGATTTTCAGCGTGATTTAATAAAAGCTGCTAAAAGCAAGAAAGGAAATCGTGATGAAAACGTTATGGACGTTGTTAATCGTTATGGTGTAAAAGATTTAATGATGAAAACAGGTGGTTTTCTTATGAAGCAATCTGAACGAGTAAATCGCTTGAATGCTTTTATTGCTCATGGTTTACAAGCTGTTGAAGGTTTTAAAGGAGCTGGTAAAGATTTATCATTAGCTGATCAATATGTGTTTGAGAGAGCTGAACGTGGTATAGAAATGACGCAGTTTTTATATCAAAATGCTCATAGACCTGCATTTATGAGAACTTCTATGGGTAAGGTTTTAGGTAGGTTTAAGTTATTTGTATTTAATAGTGTACGTATGCGTAAAGAATTTTACAGACAAGCAAAGTTAAATGGTTTTAAAGAAGGTAGTGAATCTTATAAAAGATTTAAAGATACTTTTGCTATAGACATGATGATGTATGCATTAGGCGGTGCATTCATGTTTAGCCTGTTTGATACTACATTGCCTCCGCCTTGGGATTGGGTTCAAGCTTTAGCTGATTATACCTTTGGTGATAAGCGTGAAAAAGAAATGGCATTCTTTGGCTCAAAGCTTGGCCCACTTAATGTACTCAAGCCACCTATAGCTAGAGTACCAGAGGCTTTTGGTGAATTATTGACAGGGCAATATGAAGATTTTACTAATTATACTGCGTATACTATGTTTCCATTTGGTCGTGGCGTACGACAAATAAAACAATTAGCGGATGATAGACCTTTTAGAGGTTTAGAAAGAACACCAGAGATACTCTTTAGGATTCCTTACAATCAAATGAAAAGCAGGATTGAAAGGGCTAAAAAGCAACGAATGCAATTAGCAGAAATAGAAGAGTACTTAGATGTTTAAAAAAAGTAAAGGACAACATAGTTGCCCTATACTTTAACACTCAGGATCGTCTTGTATTCCTTTGTGTTTATACTTCTCTCTCATAGCTAACATTAAAAGTAAGTAATTTATAATATCACTTACACGTCCTTCAATTGGCTCAGAATGTTCTTTGCCATCTTTAAAGAAATTTCTAAGACTAGATATATGTTTATGTAAGTATACTGATAATACTTGTATAGGTTCTAATCCTAGTTCCTTTCCAATAGTTTCAAAATTCCATAGTACATTATCTATATGATTTCCTTCGGTATATTCAATTCGTTTTTCGTCTGACAATTTTAAAGTATGATGAAGAAATATTTCTCTGAATTGTTCATATTCTTTTGCTGTCATTTTAGTTTCCTATATAGTTCATCAAGTTTATTTTTAATAAACCATCTCATTAAATAATGGTATCCAATAAATAATAACGCTAGGTATACTACAATAAATACGTCAAAACCGTTTTCTTGTAATGATTGTAACCAGAATTTCATATTAATTCTCCTTTGTTTTTAGTTTTTTTATGCATTTGGGACATGTTTCTATTTCTTTTCCATATGTAGGAAAGTCTTTATAATAAGAATAGATTGTTCTTTTTTTTGCTCTATTATGTGATGATTTAGTGGCATTATGATCGTATTCCCAACATAATTTACAATGATTGCACAATTTTATTTTTTCATCTGCTCGTTTTGCGTCATTTTTTGTTCCATCATATCTTTTAGACCAAGTTCTATCAGCTATAAACCAATTTTCAGTATAATAAAATTGTATAATATCACAATCTTCGCATATTCCATTGTTTTTCATTGTTGGAGCATTACATTTATGACACATAAATGGTGTAGGCATTACTCCTCCTTATTTGTAATAGGGGACAAACGCCAACCTGTCCCCTATTTTATTTATCATCCTCTTTTTTCTTTTCCTATGGCAATAAGCCAATGTTCAGACAAAGAGGGTTATCCTGTTATTCTCTTAAAGAGATTTAACAAGTCTTTGTACCGTATAGTAACTAATGCTTCTTTACGGTCTTCTTTGAGAATTTGTCCATAGACATCATCGCATGGTTTATATAATTTTCCAATTTTTTTACGACCTTTTACTTGAAATTTAAAAAGATCTTTTTTTAGGCTATCGCCTATTGTAATTGTCATATCTACTTCTTCATGCCAACCTAGAGATCGACCATCAGATCCCCATGCCCGTTTGGATTCAAAGCCATATTCTTTAGCTTGATTTACACATTCTCGCTCAATTCTATTGCCTTTCTGTTTGGGTGCTTTGCCACTCATTTTTTATTTTCCTTATTTACGATTGTTAATGGCAAATCTAAAACCCATTCTAATGCTTTTGCATATCCATAATTTTCATCAGATATAGCACTTTTGACTTTACGATTTACACATTTTTTATAAGTATTAAGCAATTTTTCAAATATTTCATCTTTATGCCTTACATATATTGATTGTTTACTCATTCTTCCTCCTCAAAATTATGCTGTGCTTTTTCTTTTGCAGTTATAATTTCTTTATATGTTGGCTGTCCTAATAGTTTCCATATGTCATCTAAATATTTTTTACCATCGCTATTCATGCATTGTCTATTTGTTACTTCTAACTCACTCAATAAGTGTATTAACTTTTGAGTCATTTCTGATTGTATGTTCGTTTTAGGTATTTTCATGCAAACCATCCTTTTTTAATAGTAAATGCTGTAAATATTTCTAATTTAGTTACACCAATGCTTACTTGAATACTATCTCCACCCAATGTTGAATATCCTATAGACATTTTAATTAGTTTACATAGTATCATTATCCATACTGTCCTTTCTTTGTCTTGGATCAATATCCTTGTTATCAAAGGAAATCCCAAGAGGTTTATGCTGTTTCCAGTTTTCATTAAATGTTTCCTGTTTATGAAATGTCATTGTTGTTATTTCACCTATATCATGATCATGTACATATACAACAGCATTTTGACCTTCTACTTTGTATAATTGATCATTTTTTAAATGAATTTCGATTATTGCCATAATGGCCTCCTCGGTATGTGGTAACAGGGCACAGATAAATGAATCCGTGCCCTATGTATTAGTTTCTTTTATCAAAGGTGAAAGTATCCCAATTGTAATTGAGAAGCAATTCAAACTTTGATTCGTCTCTTGCTTTTAAAGATTTAACTACTCTAGACTTACTCATTTCTTTACCTTGAAATGCAATATATTGGTCTGATTTTTGTTCTATGGCACTATTGCCTTTACCACTATGCACATCCAATGTATTTGTTTCTTTGAAATTGTAAGACGCTGATTTAGAAATATGATGTACTGCTAACACAATAACATCTTCTTTCATTGCTAAATCTTTTAAGCCATTTGCGATTACTTCTTGTCTAGCAAAGTCATCTTTACCAGCATATTTAGCTGGTATTCTATCAATTGTATCTACAACGACTATTTTTGCTTCAGTTTCTGCAACAAAACTAGATAAATCCTGTATGTCAGGACTTACTGTTTCTAGTTGAATATTGTCTATAGATTTTTGTGCTTGTTCTATGCTGTCAATATTTCCACTTTTTACTATGTTGATAATGTCTGCTTTTGTTTTCTTCATTGCTGCCTGCAAGAACCTTCTTGACATAGTTAAATCATCTACTTCTAAAGATAAGAATAGTATTTTTATCTTAGGTAGCTGGGTGATGAGATAACTGATAAAAGCTGTTTTACCTAACCCTGTATCGCCTATTAATGTAATAAGCTGACCAGAGGTAAATAAATGCGTTTTAGGCATAAATGTGAATATATCTTTTAAGTCAAAAGATCTATCTGTGAAGTCTGATGTATAATGCTCTATCAATTTATTAACCATTTGTTCAGCATTTAGTATGTTTGTTTCTTCATCAAGATTTTTGTACTTATACAATAGACATTTACTATCGCAATAGGGTTGTAGTACTGGATGATTACAACCGTAATTGTAATCATTTTTAAAAGCATCACTAACGATTCTGCTAACTTCAACTGAATCTAATGGATTATCCATTTTAGCCATATACGCTCTTGCAAGATGATCACACGCTACCTTATCAAATGCATATTTTTTACGCCATATGCTAGTTAACGCTAATAGATGTTTATGTCTATTGCTAGGTACGTGTCCAGCATTATAAATATGCTGTACACATGTAATATATCTTGTGGATATACCTTTTGCATTGTCAAATACTTTACGTACTTCTTCAATGTTTTTACGGCTCATATCCATAGGATCTAACCCAGTTACTTTTTCTTTACTGATTTTATGAGGTTTATAACTGGTTCTAATCTCTTGTGCTAATTCGGCTATATCTAAATACTCTAATTCAGATAATTCTGTATAGGATATAGGTATTTTATATAGCTTTGATTTTTTATTATAAGAATGCCCAACACGTATTAATCTTCTGCTATCATATATAATATCTATATGATCTCCAAAGTCACGTTGCATAGTTGCTCTTACTTGTTTAGCTATTTGATTAGAATTTTCAAATCCGTACACATTGCCAAGATGTATATGAAAACCTTTACCAGAAAACCATATATTATAATGTTCTGGTTGTATTAAAAGCTTTTCCATTTTGTCAATTACGTCTAAGACTTTTAGTCGTGTTTCGTTACCCATGTTATTATCATTTTTAATATAATCAATGTCAATAACAAGTTTATCTACTCCTTGTGTTCCGTTGAATCCAGTTACAGTATCGTTTTTAGCAACAAATTCTACAATATCAGCATCGTAAAGAAACATACTTCTGTATATTTCTAGATTTTGATGTTGTGCTGCTACATTAGGAAACTCTTTTAATTCGCAAAGATGATTTCTATTGCTAACACTTGCTGTAGCGTATTCTACCCACCAGTTATTAGTTTCCATGTTGTCTCCGCACTTTCTGTTTTAACTTCTTCAATTGTTGAAACGTCAATGTCATCTAGCTCAGTTCCACTTTTTAGATTTCTCCAAGCACGTGAATAAGTACTGGGGGTATGTAATTTCCCCCAATACTCGTTTCCGTAATTGACCAAATTTGTTTCAATTTCATGAGAAGCAACTGTTTCTATACCATTGTCTAATCTATTTCTCAGCCATTTCTTTATTATGAATTTAACAGTTGGTACTTTCATGTTAAATGTCCAGATCGAAATCGGCTTTTGCAGAAGGTTTTGCTGGAGCAGATGTTTCAATATCTTGATCCATATCTTCTGTAAAATAGTTTTTAATCCATCCATCTTGTACATCTTTCATAACTTTCGTTTTTAATGTACCTTGTGCTGCATCTGATCTAGCGACAATTTTATATGTATCCCAGAAATTCTTACCGCTTTTCTTGAGCTTTGTTGTTTTGTAAGAACATAGCATAAATTGTCTTCCTATAGCTGTGTCGCACCATTTATCTGGAATGGTGTAATCATCATTCATATAAAGATCTTTTTCTTTAAATATTGATTCAAAGAAGTTCTTTACTTTAAATGCTGATCCCCAAGACTTTTGATCAGTAGTTAATATGTCTTTTTTTACATTTCCATAGATTTCTAAGGTATTGTCCCAATCTTGTCCATCATTGTATGTTATAGTTAAAAACATATCAAATGTAGGGTTCCAGTTTCCCCACTGTTTTTCAACGTCATAATCTATTTTTACAGATTTGACTGTTCCTGTTTTTTCGTACGGCATCTATGCTGCCTCCTTTTGTTTTTTTCTTAGTTCTTTAATCTTCTTATCCAATTTATCAATAGCAGCTTGTGCTTTTTCTTCTGTTGGATTTGAATTGATTAAAGTTTTTACTTTAGTAGACGTATCAGTTCCTTTGAATACAGGGTCTCTGCTAAGTCTATCTAATTTTACATTTTGATCTACTGTTATATAACCTTCTTTAGGTTTTTGACCATTAATTAATGTTTCTGGTCTATAATCAAGATCTTTAATGTCTTCTCCAAACCATAGTTCTATACCAAAACCAGTTAACATGCTACCTGCTTTTGCAATACAACGTCTGATGGTATTTTCTACTTGTGCAGCATCTGGAGCTGCTTCTGCACTCATTTTAAAGTTACGGACTGCTAGACATTCTTCATGCGTCTGTCTATCACCTTCATTATCTTCTAATGTAAGAGTAACTTTAACTATTGCAGTACCATTTGGTAATAACATATATGGTAATGTTAGCGTAGTACCATCTTTAGTGATTTGGTATTCATGTGTCTTATATTCGACATATTGAAAATTTCTTTTCAAATGGTCATGCATTACTGCCCAAGACACATAGTCTGCTGAGAAATTACCGCCACCTTTTGTTTCTACAAATGGTTTATAGTCTTCATTTCTCAGTATTTCGTAGAATTTATTCATTCTAACTCCTGTTTGTTTAAGTTTATTAGCACAAGTTAAACTGTTTTGGTTTATTTCTGGATAAATATACAATTCACTTTGTTTAACTCATGCTAATTTGTTGTTATTATTAATTTTTCTAACACGTCTAGTGGGGAGGTCGAGGTAAATCTTACGCTCTAGTGTCCCCACCGTCAGTGATTGCAATTTGCAAATAAAGGAAGCAGTGCAGCTATGTCGAACGATGCGGAGTTCAACAATTAGAGGAGCAAACCCTGAGGAACCACACTGCTTCACAATTATGTAAGCACGATTGGTTTCACATAAGTTTCTTTATCTCCATCTCTCCACATTAGTGCATTCTGTACTGTATTTTGAGTATTAGGTACACCTTCAAAATGAATTTCAGATGTACTTGGATTTACCATTCGTAGATAATTACACCAACGTGATCCGTCTGGCATTGTTTTATCTTCTACTTTTACTCGTACTACTTCGTATGGTCTATCGTCTACTGTGTCTTTATTTAATACTTCAGATTCACAATTGGCAAGAATAGTATCCATTCCAAATGCTTCAATAACTTCACGTCTTTCAGATACATTAAAGAGTCTAAAAGCATCTTCCATTTCTATATCGTTAATGTTTCCAGTATTACGATATATATCTAGGCGTTCTAACGCTCTGAAATTAGCTCTTCTTGCTCTAGCAGATGCATTTCGTTGTATTCTAGTAATTTCTTTCCAATACTCCAATCTATCTTTTACTTCCTTAGGTGGTTTATTTATTATTTTATATGTGTCTAAATCAATCTTCATTCCTGACCAAGCATATACATCTTTTTTATGTTGATTATTTTTTAGTTCAGTAACGGATTTAGCACCTTTTTTTTCATATTTAGTGTTTTCATATAAAGGACGTGTTCCCCAATGTCGTGAAATTGTAATATTTGAAGAGAATTTATCGCAAAATACGTTAGCTCCTTGTTCTAATATCTCTATATCAAATACAGTTAATGTATTGGTTTTTATATTAATACTAGCATCTATCGATCTATTAGGACTTTGTTCTGCTCTTGATCTCAAAGACCAATCAGATGTGAAGTTCAAGGTTTTTTTATTTCCCCATAATAGTACATAACGACTACCATTTAACCATCTTCTAAACATATGAACTTTATTAGATTTTAAGTTTGAAAACTTATTTATATAGTCCTGTAGTTCTATGTTATTTCCTTTCAGATTCCATGCGTGTCTATCAAAATTAGCAAATGCCATTAGTCTACTACCCTCCTTTCTAATTGTGAAAAGTGATCAAACTCTTTCACAATGTCGATTTTGTAGTACCCACTAGGTACTGTGACAGGATTATGTTCTTCATGTGTTAATGTAGCATATCCATCTTTACCTTCTATCGCAATATATTGACATTGTTGTGGGTTATTATTTCCAAAGAAATAATTTTGTTTATATGCTGTTACTTCAACACCTTTTGTTGCTGTTTCAAAACGATGATGATGTCCAGTAGCTTCTCCTAAAGCAACTGTACATTTAGTATTTGTTAGTGTTTTGTCATCGTTGTTTTTAACTATATGTGAATTAAGCCCAGAAGTAATACCCCAGCTAGTGTATTGTTTTTTCTCTTCTGTTTTTCGAAGTTTTCTGAAATGCTCTCCACTTATTTTTTTAAATAGTACATCTCCTTGTTGTATTTTTACCATTATTCGCTCCTTTTTATGTTGTTGCAAAGTTATGCAGTTCTATGTGTTTTTGTATAATGTGATTAGGTGGCGTACTTTTCAGTGCCTCTGTACATGCATTATATAATCCCCACATAGTTTTACCTTCAAATTCAAGGTATGGTGGTTTATTCCAGCAGTTTACTGCTGTGGTTAGTTGTCTTGCTTTCAAGACTTTGTGTCCAAATAGTAATCCAAGAAACTCATACGCTTTATCTGATGTAAGATGTGTGTCTTGCATGATTTCCTTGTCTTCAACTATGTTTTGGAATTTTGAATTTCTCTGAAAGTTATATAGTGTAGACACTAATTGATCTCTAAGATCTTCAAATACGTTTTTTGTATGCTTACGCATAATGGTAAAGTCTCCAGCAAATATCATGTTGTCACAAACTGTTATGTTTGCTCCAAAACAATATCCATTTGACATAGATTTGTCGTAGCTGGATCTTATACCTAGAGATACTCCCATATCTGGGTTATCTCCTTCGTAGTTCAATACTGCGAACATTCTTTGGTCTTTACCAGCCAAAGCGTAATGTCCTTCTTTGAACGTATGTTCTGTTAGTAAGTCACTTGCTACTTCTTGTGCATTAGTAATTAAATCTCCAAATGCTACAGGTGTATAAGTGTCTGTTTGTTCTGGCAGTGGAACTGCTTGTAGTTCATTAAAGTCTACTGCTTTTCCACCGCAATGTAATATCATCATTAGTTTACTCCTTTTTGTTAAACATTTTTATTACTTTTTCTAGTTCATCTAATAGTAGTTCAATTCTATTGATGAGTGATTCATACCCAATATCAGCAGATGAATGATAAAAAGCTGAGCTTTTATAATTTAATAAAGCTGTTTCTATTAATTTGGCTTCTTGAACGTTATCAAAAGCTATTGCTGGTCTTTTATTAGGTGTGCATGATTTATCCATCATTTAAAGCCTTTTTCAATAGGTCTTCATGTAAGTTGTCAAAATCACAAGATTGTATTTTTAACAAAGCTAATCGTAGTTCAGCTATTTTTGCATGTAATTTTCTATTTTCACTTTGAAGATGTACTATATCTGATTCACGTTCTAATAGTAATTCATTATTCATATACTCGCTTATTTTATTCATTATTGTTTCCTTTTAGTTTATTAATAAACCATAGCCATAGATGTGCAATAACAACTATAGCTATGTTTACTCCTATCAACCATGTAGCTATTAGCATCCATCGTGGTATGTCCCAAAATATCATCATAATTGATCTTTTTTGACATCTGTGATAATTGCTTGATCTACTCCAACTTCTCCCATAATACGTACAATTCTACTTAATTGTGCTCCAGATTGATTTTCTTTAGTTTCAATTGTAGCACCTTGTACAAGTAGTTCTATATTGTAGCGTCTTCTATCTGCAAAAGAATCAATAGCAAATCTGGCACCTGATGATGCCAAACGTAGCATTTGATTTAATGCAAGTGCTAAATAACTAGCACCTTTTGCAACTGTGGCAAATGTTCCTGCTCTACTCATTATGGTTTCTCCTTGTTTTGTAGATACCAAGTTTCGCTTTTACTTGCATCTTGCAACCAAGCTTCTATTAGTTTTACCATTAATTCTGGGTGAATTCCAAATTCATCCATAATATGTTCAGCTTCTCTATCGATTGCTTCTTCGAGTAGTGGGAATACGTCTTCTGCTAAATTATCAAAGGTAATATCTGATTCTGTTATCATAAGTTGTCCTCCACTTCTTGTATGTTTTTTGTTAATGTGTCAACTGTTTTAATTAATTCTCTATTAGCAGTTGTAAGTCGTTCTTGTAATTTATGGGCTAAAGTCCATATATCATCAAGTTGTTGACTAATTATATTTAAATCAGTTGGATAATTTTCTAACGTAGAAATTGCTCCATCTAATTTCATTTGTTCTATTTCTGTTTTACTTTTCCTATATGTAATGTTTATTTTATTGTTATTGCTTTGCATACTTGCTCCTTTTTATGTTTGTAAATAAGGGTTTGGTTTTTATATCATGTTTAAAACGTTTACCTTTTTCATATTGTCTAAAGCATTCAGGGCAATATTCTATAGTATGGTATACTTTTATTAGTTCATCGCTCCAAGGTACTTTTTGTGTACTAGTTACTTCGGTAGTTTCTAATTCTACATCAATATGATGTATGCAGTATAATTCTGATAAGGTATCTCGTATTGCATCGTTAAACATTTCTTTATGGTTACTCATATATTCCTCCATATGATTAGAAATAAAGGAAGCAGTACCATAAAAGATACTGCTCCCTGTGTTTAAGCGTGCTTGTTCTACCTAACCATAAGTAAAATCTTGTTAAAGTTATAAAGCTGGTCTACCGATTTTCACGGCTCTTACCTTATTAGTCAGTTGCTCTGCAGTCCATTGGCAAAAACCAGCTTTACAAGTCTTGTTTACTCCCCCTGTGAAGGGCTTTAAATATACTAATAACTGCACTTATAGTCAATTTGTTTCTTGTTCGACAGTCCAGAATTTTATATTACTGAGCGTAGCACCTTTTATAAAAAGCTGTTCCGCTGAGTGTAGCGAAGCGTAAAAAAAGCACACAGGATGTACCTATGTGCTTTTGTGTGATGTTAACTGTTTATTGGTCGTGCAATCATATATCGTATAGACCCTTGATCGCTTGATAACTTAGCTGTATCCCTAAGCGTTCTCATTCCGTTAGGAATAAGTTCAGTTTCTACGAATTTGTCAAAATCAGACAATCCATCTTCTGATAAGTCTGACCAAACGTTGTAAATGTATTCATCAGTTTTGTCGCTTATCATTTGATCTACAGTTGTGCTGAGATTAATGTATTTACCCTCACCAGTTTGTTTGCTTTTCTGCAACCATACGTTTTCATATGGTCTTTCAGGTGCTTTGTCAGCAACACCAGCAAACTGTTTAATAATGTCTTTTAATTTAGTCATAATTGACTCCTTTTTTATGGTTAGTAATTGAACGCACTATGCATTCAAAAATAGAGGAAGCTGTTTTTATTATTCTTCGTCATTATAGCTATCGCAATGTTCTAGACATTTTGAACAAATGCCTGTATCATCGTATACAATAGCTCCACAACATTCGCTTACTTGCATTTTATACTCCTTTAGATTTTTATAGATAGAGGAAGGTGTGAGGGTTGCGACTTGTTTGCACAACCCCCAGTTATTTAATCAGATGTTAATCGTGATTGTATTAGTTTACTCCAACCTCCTCTAGGTTCTGGAGTTGGTAGTTCGTACCATTTTGTAGCCCATCTACGGGGATTTTGGTTTTTGTATTTTGATTCAAGGTATTTTTCCTTGAAAGAAAATTCTCGTACATGACGGACTCCTTTGTTTTCGTTAGGATAGTAGATAATATGTTCATAATCATCTATAAATCCACGATCAATAGGTACTGCAATCCAATCTGCATAATTTTCAGTAATATTGACTTTCAATGACTTTCCATAGGAAGTATTGTAGGCAATAGTATGATATTTTACTTGAATTGTGATTAAATTGATCTTCCAATCGTTTTTCCAAAGTTTTGGTTTAAAACATACGAGATCAATTCCCCAAGTATCTGCAGTTTGGGTGAATACTTGATAATCATTCTCAAGTAAATGGTTTTCTACTCGATTTTCGCCTATTCTACCAATAATTGCAGTATTTAGATGTGCAATTTTAGTATTGTCTTGTAATCGAGTAGATTTGTAAGGGGCATGTTTACCTCCCTTACGTTTTTTTAGTTCCGTTCTTTTAAGCCAAGATTTAGTATTTGCTCTCATGGTTAGTTTACTCCTTGTTATGTTCAAAATTGGGAATTATCCCAATATTTAAAAGTTTGCCTCCCAACCCAATTATGGGGAATTTTACAGGAGGACTTTATACATAGAAGAAGCTTTTATTTGCTCCTTACGATGTATGTTACACCGTGTTTAGTGTTAATCATTTTCACTGTTTCCCATCTGTAATGACTCTTACAATACAAACTTTGTTTGTTATTAAAAACAGTGATTTCTTGGTTGTAATCGTGTGCATATTTATCTCTGTCCATGATTTTATGAGATGGTATTATATAGGAACAGCTAGCCAATATAAATATTACTGTAGCTGTTCCGTAGATAAAGATTACAGACACGATTGTGTATTTTAGAATAATAACAAGATTATTCCATAGTTGTTTAGTAGTATTCATTATTTACTCCTTTTGTTAAGTTAAAGAGTTCTTGGTAGGTACTGCTCATTATACGCACTGATGTGAGCAGATTACTGTGCGACCTCCAAGCCGTTGACTCTTTATACATAGAGGAAAAGCCCCACCGAAGTGGGGCTAAATGGTTAGATCTCTACGCTTTATTTGCGCTAGATTTAAACATATCTGCAATGCCTTGCAGTTCTTCCATAGCTTTGTCGTGTAAGTTGGTATCTTTACCACGTTGTTCAGCAGTAGACATCTTATCTTTGATAGATTTGCAATGTTTCCTGACTAGATCTTGTGGTCTACCAGACTTGACTTCGTTATGAATATGTTTGCCAGCTTTGACAGTTTGCTCAACTGCAATAGCTGTGATTCCTACTGTAATCCATCCAGTAGTTTTAATGAGTTTGGTTAGTTTACCCATGATTTACTCCTTGTGTGAGTTGGTTAATATTATACATAGAGGAAAAAAGCCCTACGGATGTAGGGCTAATATATCTTACTTGAACTATTTGTACTTAATTGGCACTGGTTTAGTTAATATCTCCAAACCTTTAACTAGATCTGGACGATATGTTCTTATTAAATACTCTTCCATAGGATCATTAGCAATAGGAGTATTTGTTGGTTTATTTAAGCCAAGTAATGATTTAAGTAATGTAATAAACATAATGTATTCCTTTATGTATAGTTAAGGCAGAAGTGCCATACATAGAGGAAGCTTTGTTTGTTTTAAAGTAAAAAAAAAGATAGTAGGATGATCAGTCCTACTATCTGGCATCTAGGTTTCTCCCTGTTTATTAATCAAAGGATGTGTAATCTAACATCATTCGGGAATGAATGTTTTATTATCACATAGGTGCCTACTATGTAATAATTGGTGACTGTACATTAAACAGTTGCATCACCATACATAGAGGAAGATAAAGACATACAGTACGTTACAGTACTGTAGGGATTTATATTGATACTCATCGTGAGCGTGGTGTGTGAATGTAGTGAACACATAGGGTCGCTCGAAGAGTAGCAATGGGTGGGTAAGACATCGGGTCAGTGAGCTGGCGAGCTGACACAACAATGACCAACCTAACTCTAACGAATCAACTCAACGTAAATAGATCGGGTCAACCTGATTACAAGGGGGGTACTTGTAATATGTTCCTCCTACACACATTCTTGTTACAATTTTGAAAAGAGTATTATGAAACTAATGATTCCTTTAAAGCGTTGTAATGTGTAAGTTAGCTATATTAAGTTCAAGTATATTATGAAAAGTAAGCTTAAAAAAGAATATGAAGTATTTAATATGAATACTGGTCACTGGGAAAAGAAGGTGATGACTGAGCAGCAATATAATAAGATGGTAGAAGAATCAGAGCATATCACTGACTCTATAAATGCTGAATATAAGATCATATCTAAAATAATAGAACAAAATTTAAATATAAGTCAATCTTCTAATGAGAGTATGGATTAATACATAGAGATATATATATAACCATATAGCTATATGACCATATAGCTCTATGTACATATAGCTAAACGTGGAAATAACAAGAAAAATAAATGGAAAAACTGGTAAATATCCAGTATATACAAAAGAACAAGCTCAGGATAAAAAGCTTGATTACATTTATTGGCGGCAGGCTAAAATTGGTGACTGGGGATTAACAGATGATGGGTATGTAGCAGAATGCTATGATAGAAAGAACTACACAGATAAGAACGGTAGAGTGAAAACGTTTGTAAAGCTTACCTGTGGAGTAGGATGGGATAGTGGGTTCTCAAAAATAAATTTTTTAACAAATCATGAATATGGGGTTTATAGTAAAACGAACCCTAAAAGGACATGGGATGCAGAAGAATCTGGAAAAGTACGTGCTAAGAATACTGTTACCGCATATGCACAAATGGTGTTTGAGGATAGAAAGGTGGACTATGACGCTCTTGGTAAGATATATAGACCTGACCAGAAAGTACCCACTGCAACGGTACGCAGATTCCTTAAACAAAAGGTAGCAAAGCGCATGGTAGAAAAGAAAATAAAAGAATTATTACTAGATAAAGCCATTAATAAAGAGTTTGCAGTAGATAATATACTACGTGCATTAACAATGGCTGAAAATAAAGGTGATGTTAATAACTTTTTAAAGGCAAATGACTATCTAATGGATCTATTAGAAATGAAGCCTAATAAACAGATGATAACAGACACGATACAGGTGGATATGACAAAGCAAATAGCGGATACTATTGCTAAAGAAGAAAAGAAACTAACATTACAAAGGAAATCCGAAACAAATGAAGCAGCTAAATGAAGTAGAAAGAGAATATGAAGGGATCACTGAGGATCGTATGAAGAATCAACAGTTAGATGTCGCTATTAGAGCACTCCATGTAATATCGGTAATGCACGACAGTAGAAATAATAGAATATCAAACATTGCTATTGATGCATTACGTGAAATGGAAACATATGGGTATCTATACGACAATCTCTCACTGGATTATGATTAATTGTTTTCATATTGCACTGTAAAAGAAAAGAAATGTCCATTTGCTGGTAAATACCAAGGCAATGTACATTGCGGACTAGAAAAAGGGGGGATATTGGAAACAAGAGTAGATAATATAAGAAAATGCCCTTGGAAGCCAAAGAAACGTGGTAAATTTTAAAGAATATTATAAATATGGCGATGAGGCAGAGCAACGCTTTGTTAAAAGCCTACAGGTCTATGGATTTAAAAATAAAAAATCCTCAGATCATGACGATATACATAATCATTGGGATTATATAGTTGATTTTCCTTTTAAGGTAGATGTTAAAAGCTCTAAAAGGTTTAATAAAGAAAATATCCATCCAAATGATGCATATGTTGTATTAGAAATAAAAAACGTACATGGTAACAAAGGTTCTATCTATGGAGACGCTGATTTTTTTGCGTATGAACTACATGATTATTTTGTATTGGTATGTACAAAGGTATTAAGACTATGGATTGCTACATCAGTAGATATGGGCAATTATACAGGCCATGTACGAGATTCTTATAAGAAAGTATATACAAGAAAAGGCAGAAAAGACTTAATGACTATATTGCCATTGGATGCTATTAAGAAAATGTCATCAAGTATTATATTAAAGAATGTCAGTAGAGCATAAAGACTATATACAGAATAAACTAAAAACTAACATGATTATGTTTGGTAAAGTAATTATGTCTAATATGTTTTCTGCTGCATCTCCTGATTTTCATTATAAAATAGCTGACGCTATTACAAATAATAGTAATAAACAAGTGAATATAATTGCTCCACGTGGTCATGCTAAATCCTCTATCGTAGGAGGTGTTTACCCTCTCTTCCACATTATGAATGACAGTGGGGCAAAACTTATTGTGTTGGTATCCCGTACCCAAGACCACGCCATTAAGCTCCTTGGAACTATCAAGGACACTATAGAGTACAGCGAATCCTTCAGGCAAATCTATGGGTATTGGGGCCAACACAGTGCTAAGCAGTGGGCAAAATCAGAAATAGAGCTTAAAGACGGTACAATGATTATATGCAAAGGCACAGGACAGCAATTACGTGGTATTAAAGTAGGCAGTCAACGTCCTACGTTGATTATTGTAGATGATCCAGAAGATGAGAATAATACAAAGACCGCTGAAGCAATGGAACAGAATTTACGCTGGTTATTGCAAAGTGCTGTGCCATCATTAGATCCTAAGAAAGGTAAGATCATTGTAATTGGTACACCACAGCATCAAAGATGCATGGTAGAGATATTAAAAGAAATGAAAGGCTGGATTAATATGCATTTTGCTCCAGACCTAGATAAGAATATAGCATTATGGGAAGATTGGCAGCCTATAGCTAAATTAGTGCAAAAGAAAGAAGAATTAGAGTCTATTGGTAGAGCTAGTGTATTTTATCGTGAATATATGTGCCAAATCGTTGGTGATGAAGATCAGCTCTTCCAAGAGAAGTATATTCAGTATCATGACTATGAATTAAAAATTGACAAAGTAGGAAATCATTATCTAAAGAATGATAAAGAAGAGTTTCCTGTAAATGTGTTTATGGGGGTTGACCCTGCTTCTTCGGTTCGCAAGACGGCAGACTACTCTGTAATCATGCCCGTTGCGGTAGATGAAAATAACAAAAGGTATATTCTCCAGTATTACCGCCAAAGGGCAACTCCCATGCAACTTGCAGAAAGCATTATCGAGTATTTTAAGATATTCAAACCAGTAAAAGTACGAGTAGAGAGTGTAGGCTATCAGGAGATGCTACGAGAATACTTGAAACAGCGATGTGATGAAGAAAAAATATTTATATCTGGTCTTGAGATAAAAGAAAGTCCAAGAACCAGTAAGTCTTCACGGCTAGAAACTATGCAACCTTACTTTGCTCAAAAAAAGATGTATATGCTAGAATCAATGTCAGAGCTACGTGACGAGCTTCTATTATATCCTCGTGGGAAACATGACGATCTTTTAGATGGTCTTTTTTACGCAATGAAAAAATGTTACCCTCCTCATCATAAAGGCGTTGCGAGAGAAAATAAAAAGTCTTATACTCCAGATAATTTGGACGACATAAGCTGGAAGATAGCTTAACTTGGAACAAATTACTTAAAGTAAACGTTTAAGCTGGTAAAAGCCCTGATTTTCTACATTGCATCAAGATACACATAAAGATACTGACGTACAATTAACACAAGACCTTTTAACTGACTATGCCTCAGCTCGTGAGAACTGGATAACGCAAGCAGTAGAAGATAATGAGTTTCGTAATGGCAAACAATGGAGCGATGATCAAGTTACTGCTCTTCGTCAACGTGCTCAAGAACCATTAGTAGTTAATGTAGTACATTCTGCAGTAGAGCAAGCAAAAGCAATGCTTACTGCTAACAATCCAAAATTTCAATCAACAGCAAGAGAAAATAGTGATGCTAAAGTCGGCAGGATGTTTTCCGATTTAATGGCTTACATATGGGATCATTCTAATGGCAATGTAGAGTTAAAACAGGCGATAGACGATTACTATGTTAAAGGCATGGGTGTGATGATGGCTTATATAGATCCCGATGCCGACTTTGGTGCAGGTGAGGTTAAAATCAATGCAATAGACCCACTTGAATTATTTATTGATCCTAGTAGCAAGGATCCTTTTTGCAGAGACGCTGCACATATTATAGTTGGTAAGATTATAACACAGACACAGTTGATAGCTATGTATCCTGAATTTGAAGATATTATCAGGAACAGTAGTGAAACTAACTATCTTAACACAGCTTCTGATTCTCGTCATGCATTATTAAATGAAGATGTAACATTAAAGAGAAGACTGACTGGTCAGTCTATTACAGAAGAAAGAGAATTAGAATTATTTGAACGCTACACAAAAATTAAACTTCCCTATTATAAGATCTATGATCCTTTAAGCGATGACCAGAGAGTGTTAAATGAAGTACAGTATGAGGAATATAAGAAAGAGCCTATTGTTTTAATCACAAATGCTGGGGAACAAACAATCTATACAGATAAAGCAAATGTTAGTCAATATATGGGAATTGCTGAAAAAATAGGCACTACATATCATTTAATGATGGATCCCAATACAGGGCAACCTACTCCAATGGCAGGAGAAGAACACCAAGGGTCTATACCAAATAGCACTACAACTATTGATATTCTTACTAAAGAAGATTTAATAGAAGATGATGGTATCATGGTTAATGAAATAGAGATGACTCAAATACAACAATGCGTAAGTGTTGGAGATCATAAAATGTTTTTAGCTTCTTTACCTATAGAAGAATATCCTATTGTTCCTTTTATGAATGGATTTAATCGTAATCCGTACCCTATGAGCGATGTCAGACTTGTCAAAGGGCTACAGGAGTACATTAATAAGATACGTTCTCTAATTGTAGCTCATGCTTCCAGTTCAACCAATGTAAAGCTTTTGATTCCCAGAGGGAGTATGGATAAAGCTAATTTAGAGGCTGAATGGGGCAAAGCTGGTACAGCAGTTATTGAATTTGATCCTGAATTAGGACAACCTATCGTTGCAGGGCCAGTACCTTTACCAAATGAATTATACAAAAACGAAGCAGATGCAAAAGCAGATATTGAACGAATCCTCGGAATTTACGCATTAATGCAAGGCGATATTGGTAGTGCGCCTCAGACCTTTAAAGGTACTGTTGCTCTGGACGAATTTGGACAACGTAGAATTAAATCAAAAAGAGACGACATTGAAGAGTGTCTTAATCAATTAGCTAAAGTAGTAGTTGGTCTTATTCAGTATGTATATACAGATCAAAAGATATTTAGGTTAATGCAACCTAATAACAGACCTCTTGAAATGGAAATCAATAGTCCTTTATATGATGATATTGGAAATCTAATGGGTAAGGTAAATGATGTTACTATTGGTAAATACGATGTGGTGGTTCTATCAGGCTCAACTCTTCCATCTAATCGCTGGGCACGGTTTGAGTACTATATGCAATTATACAGTTCGGGTCTTATCGACCAAATCGAAGTACTCAAGCAGACTGATGTCGCTGATATGGAGGGTGTACTTGAACGTGCAGGACAGATGCAAAAAATGCAGTCCCAAATACAAGCGCAGACAGAAGAAATTAAAAATCTTAAAGGAGATCTCCAGACAGCGCAAAGAGAGTCCTTACATGATAGAAAGCGTGTCGAAGTTAAAGAATTTGAAAAGAAGCTTGCAAAAGCTGAAGCTAAAGTAGAAATGGCACAGAAGTTATATCAGACTCGTCTTGCAGATGAGCTGAAAGTAGCTAAAGAAGATATAGCAGAGTTTGATGCACGTAGAAATACATCAAGACAAATGAATGAAGAAATGTTAAGGCTGGAAGAGTAATGAGCATTTTTGAACATATTCCTTTTACAGCTCCATATAAATACAAAAGAGATCCAGAGTTTCGTGATTCTGAACGTATGGCTTATTTAAAAGATAGAGAATATTTTGATAATTACTCTGGCTATCCAGATTATTTAAATAAAATAAGAAAGGATATAGGTGATCATGAAGCAATGTTTGACAGTAGGGTTCAAGAAGAATTAACTAAGGCTTATAAGCTTTATGAAAATGGTGAAATGACCAATGATGAATTTAAATACATAGAAGCTTCTCTTGATGAACTTAAAAAAAATAAAGAAAGTTTAATACGTGGGAACGCTACATTTGGAGTCGCTCCTACAACTGATGAAGGTGTCGCTAAAGGGCAACCTAGATATAAACTAATGGTTATGCAAGATAAGAATCCTTTTACAAAAGATTTGCCACAAGGTGATACATTAAACACAGGAGATTTCAGATAATGGCATACGGGAAAATATTACAACATGCACTACAAGCAGGTAGGAATTTAGGGCAAGCTGGAAAAAATTACGGAAGGATTGCTAGAGATAGAGGTGCTGATTTATTAAGAAATAATCCAGAGTACATTGGAGCTGCAGGTTTAACTGGTGCTATAGGCGGTGCAATTGCTCATGATGTATCTGAAACTAATGAACAAAAAAGAATTAAACAATATCAAGGCGTTAGACAACTTATAAAAAATGAAACAGGTGGTTTGGGTGGCTTGGTTTATAATAAAAAGAAAGATCATTATGTTGTTACATATTCAGGGTCTCCTAAAGATTTAAAAGAAAAGAAACATTTTCATGCTTTAAAATATATAATTGATAATACAAATGATAAGCTTGATATAAAAATGAAAACAGCTATTCATGCTTTATCTTCAAAGCGATCTGATCAACATAAAAAACAAATTGAAAAAATGCTTTCTACTCCAGAAGGAGCCAAAGAACTTGAAAATTATTTAATGGAATCTGAAAAAACGATGCAAAATCCATATTCAGATGATTATAGAGCTGCTAGAAATGTTCCAAATCCATTTATGCAAGGTTTACCACAGGGCGATACTATGGGTACAGGAGATTTTAGATAATGGCTGATCAAGATAATAACGAAGCTTTAGGTAAATACATGAGAGATAGTGCTTATGTTTGGCATAATATGATGGGTGGAGGAACAGCAGGTGCTTTTATGAAAATGCTTAGTGGGGGTTTAGTGGATCATTATGTAGAAAATGATGAAGGTTTTAGAGAATTTGTTAATTCTCAAGATCCATCAGATAAAATGCAAGTTATTAGAAAGTATAGAAAAGATGATGATGGTTGGCAATTTGCCGATACAGATGAAGAGATAATGCAAAAATTAAAAAGACATGGATTGGCATAAAAAATTGAAGAAAGCGGTTGCTGGAAATAACCAAATCGCAAAGGAAAAGTAATGGAGAATATCATAGAAATGCGTAATGCTGGGGATGCACCAGTAGAACAGGCTGCTGTACAAGTAGAGCAACCTAGGATACTAGCAGAGGAAGTACCTGTAGAAAATACTACAGGTGTGGATCAACCAATTACGCAAGAAGCAACACAAGAAACTTCCTCTAAAGACGACTCAACTCGTTTTGAATATTGGCAATCACAAGCTGATAAAGCCAAGGGTGAATTAGGACAGATTCGTCAAGAATTGGATTATTATAAGAATAGTCTTGCTCCAGTTGAGCAGATGATTCGGAATAACCCACAAGTTCTTGACCAGTTAGAACAGACACCCTCCAATGGACAACCTCAAGCATACCCAAACCAAGGATTGCAAGAGACTTCGCTGAAGGAGCCATCAGCCCCAGAAAGACCACATTCATACAATGAGGTAGATGCTTACAATGATCCAGAAAGTGATTCATTTAAGTATCGGTTAGCTAAAGAAAACTATCGTGATGATTATCTTGGTTTTTTACAAAAAAAAGATCAAGTAAGAGAAACAGAAATGCAACAAGCATATCAGCAACAAATGCAACAGCAGCAAACGCAAATGGTTCAGCGTCAAGCGATGAGTCATGCTGTAAACAACTTCGGTTGGGATCAGCAGAAATCTGCTGAATTTGTTGCTTGGTCTCAAGATCCTCAAAATCTAACGATGGATAATTTAGCAAAGTTGTTTGAATTGAGAACAAATGCTAACCCAGTAGTACAGCAACGTAAAGCAGAAATGCAAAATCAGGCAGAGCGTTTAGCTGTTCCTAAGACTGCAGCAGTGCAGACAGGAAAAGCTGAACAACCTCGTTCTGATGAGCAGTTGTTTAACGATGCATTCTTTGGGAAGTAGTTTGTTGTAAAGTAAACTAGACAAATAGGAGTTAAAAAATGGCAGCTACAGAAAAGCTACTAAAAGCTTCTGGTGTACTTTATACGGAT
>TARA_R110002020_G_scaffold475949_1_pt1 | contig 21601 bp, 18 predicted proteins | sample TARA_R110002020 | Tara Oceans TARA_R110002020 (sample SAMEA4396489) | marine metagenome | biome: Westerlies Biome; feature: [MES] marine water layer (ENVO:01000295) within the mesopelagic zone...; material: water (ENVO:00002006), including particulate matter (ENVO:01000060) such...
CTAACATTATCGCAAAATCATTGCGTAAATAACCGTACACAAATAACAGGAATGATGCAACTAAACTCATTTGCCAAAAAAGTACAGGTGTGAGGACGCGCTTGTTTTTTTCTGAAATAATCCATTGCAAAATTGACCTGCCTGAGAAAAGTAGCTGGGCAGTAAAACCTATAACATATATCAACCAAGTGCTCATCCTCTATCTGAAACCTTATAGTTGATAAACTTTTTCTTTCATCCATAAATAGGCAAAGCAATTCATTAAATGACCGAGCAGCCGATTACATTGAGCAAATTTTGCTCGTCCAGCAATACTTTGAAAATGCTTTAGGGGCACTTGTTTAATTTTTCCGTTTTGTAGCAGAATCATCGCTGGTAAATAGCGATGCACATCTTTGAAAATTGGTATACGCTTTTCGTAATCTGCTTTTACAATTTTAAGGGGACAAACTGTATTGTCCATACCCTCGTGCGTAAAAATGCGACGAATACCATTAGCGATTTTAGAGGACAAATTCTTCACAAAGCTGTCTTTTCTGTTGGAACGCACGCCTGTGATCACATCATAGTTATCATTATATTCCAACAGTAGATCCAATAATACCAAATAAATCTAAAGTAAACTTTATGTTCTTATACTCTACTTTTTAAACACCCATCTTTAAATTTTCTTAAGAATTAGGCTGTAATATGTAATCCTGAATTGAGGATTAATTGCTTTCATTTATAGAATGATTATAACACCCATTATTAACCAATGAAAATATTAGTGACTGGCATTGCTGGATTTATAGGATCGCATCTTGCAGAGCGATTGCACAAAAATGGTCACAAAGTCGTTGGACTGGACAACTTTTCAGATTATTATGATGTTAAGCTTAAACGTGAGAATGCCAGTAAGCTCATACAATTGGGTATAAGACTAATTGAACGGGATTTAAGGGTAGAACATCTTGTTATGGCGCTCGATACAGATATAGACTATATTTTTCACTGCGCCGCACAGCCTGGGATTGCAAGTAAATCTACTTTTGAAAATTACCTTTCTAATAATGTGATTGCCACCCACAACCTGGCAGATTTTTCCACCCAGTTTTTAAGCTTAAAGATGTTTATAAACATAGGCACTTCTTCTATATATGGTAAGGATGTTTTTTGTGATGAGGAACAGATGGCAAAACCTATTTCCGATTATGGCGTGACCAAACTTGCCGCAGAACAGCTTGTAATGTCTCAAACCCGTCTGGGTAATTTTCCAGCGTGTTCGTTACGATTATATTCGGTATATGGGTCACGGGAAAGACCTGATAAAATGTTTAGTCAGCTTATAGATTGTGGTCTTAATGATAAACTTTTTCCTCTATTTGAGGGTAGTCTCGCTCATAAACGTAGTTTTACACACATACGGGATATCATTGACGGTATCGTGAGCGTTATAGGAAAAGAAAACGAATGTAACGGTCAAATTATTAATCTGGGCACTGATAAGGAATACACAACAGAACAGGGCATCGAAATGGTAGAAAAACTGCTTAACACTAAAATAGCAATTACTAATAAGCCAGCTCGTATTGGCGAACAGTTAAGAACTAAGGCCATTATAGATAAAGCTTCAAAATTATTAAATTACGAACCTGTTGTAGAACTTATGGAAGGAGTGCAAGAACAAATTCAAAACTATCGCAATAAAATATAAAAAATGCCCAAATCTAATACAGACCAGGCATTTTCAAACTAACTGACCAACTATCTCTCAAACACTTAAAAATTGACACTTAATCTTTGTCATCCTCATTTTCTTCAGATTGTTTTTTAATTACCTTTCCGTTATTGTCAATGGTCACTTCCATCTCACTTTTACCTTTCTCTATTTCAAATTCATAGACAGTACCTTTGGTAGTTTCAGAGATTTCAGCCTCCTCTATTTCATAACCTGTGAAGTTTGATTTTAAGGATGCCATCACCGCTTGCGGAATTTCATTTTCTTCAATTTTGTGCTCGGTTTCCATCCAAGTACCATCTTCAGTGAAATTTGCAGAATATTCCACTTTGTTCATTTTAAACTCGGCTTCCCATTCTTTATCATTTTCTTTTTCCCAATCTACCTTTTTTGCTGTGGGAAATTTTTTCGCGAAAGCGTCCTTAACTGCCTGTGGAACTTTGTCCTTATTTGTAGTGGTAAATGCTATGGTAGTCACAGCTGCGAAAATCAATCCTATTCCTATAATTACTTTTTTCATTGTAAAATATTTTAAATTATAGGATAAATATAAGATGCGATTCTAAAGACAGTTTCAAGACAATCTAAAGAGTGTATAATCAGGAATAAATCATAGCTGATGCATAATCTGTAAAAAAGCTCATTCCAATACCCCGTGTGAAGGAAAGTTGTGTCATCTGCAAAACGAACGATTATGATATTTTTTTTGGAAATATATAAAGATATTGGCCGTAGAGTCCAATGGCATAAAAGCTACCATATTTAAGAGGGCCTATTCCCCAGGTATTGTGGTGAAAATGTTCGTTATTTCCTTTTGGATGGGGTTTTGCAGAGCGGGATTCCCAATCTGTCGAAACAATCTGTTTTTCTTGCCAATTTCCATAGTACAGATTAACCTTGCATATTTTACAAAATCTAACGTACTAGCTTGTAAACAACAAAATGCCTTTTCTATTCCTCGCTCGTCATCACTGTGGAGGCTCAAATAATCTGATGCCTCCATACCTAATGGCTTCCATATTTTTCCTTAAATCTTTTATAAGTTTTTTGGGTCGGAATTCCGCCATATCTTAATGGTCTCAATGAATTAGAACTGTATAATGTAAAGACATAATGCTATGAGCCATCTTGCTATAGTCTATTCTTTTAAAATTTTTAAAAATGTAGGTAAAACAACCAACAAGAGAGGCAAGGCAAATAGTAACCCGCCAATAACTGCAATAGCCAATGGCTGATGCAATTGTGCGCCTGCGCCAATACCTAATGCCAATGGTGTTAAAGCCATTATTGCAGCAAAAGCAGTCATTAATTTAGGTCGTAAACGTGCTGCAATCGAGTATTCTATTTTTTGAACGTGGGTGAGTGAAGCATCACTCTCTTGATATTGCCTATAGGTAAAAATTGAGTTCTCTCCAATAATACCAACAATCATAATAATTCCAGTATAACTGCCCACATTTAAAGGTGTTCCTGTTAGATATAAACTTAATAAACTTCCAGCAACTCCCAATACCGCAATGACAATAATGGCCAATGCAATCTTTACTTTGCGAAATAGAAATAATATCACGATAAAGACCAGTAATATGGCAGATATTAGTATCATCATTAACTCTTTGAAAGCTTTTTGCTGTTCTTTATAAGCTCCACCATATTCAATGGAATAACCAGCCGGAAGTGATACGTTTTTTGTTAATTGACTCTGTATGTCCTTCAATGTTGAACCTAAATCTCGATTGTTTAATCGTGCTGTAATTACTCCCATTGATTTTTGATTTTCACGATTGATTTCCGCAACACCTTTACCCATTTCAATCGATGCAACTTGATTGATTGGGACACTGGAACCATTGGGTAATAAAATAGCTGTGTTTTTTATATCAGAAACTGACGTTTTAGGAGCACGAGGGTAAATAAGTCTTATATCCACCATCTGCTCTTTATCTATCATAGAGCTCACGACGGTTCCTTCAACTTGCGTTTGTAACTGTAACTGAAAGTCGGCAACCGTCATTCCTAATTGTGCCAGTTTGGGAACATTTGGTACTATTGATAAACTTGGACCTGCGACAATAATACCGTCATTAACATCTGCTGTTCCTTGAACAGTTCCAACTTGCTTCGCTATTTCTTGTGATAAGCTTTCCAACGTATTAATGTTATTTCCAAAAACTTTAATCTCAATAGGCTGAACGGAGCTCATTAAATCACCTAACATATCGCCAATTACCTGACCAAAATCAATGGTTAACTGTGGCACTTTTTCTTCTACTCGCTTTCTTATTTCATCAGAAACTTCAGTAGTGGTTTTAGTGCGCTTATCTTTTAATTTTATCAAATAATCACCACGATTGGGTTCAGTAATAAAAAAACCCATTTGTGTTCCTAATCTTGCTGAATAGGCCTCCACTTCAGGTTGCGTATCTAAAACTCTGTTTACGATTTGCAACATTCTATCGGTTTCTTGCAATGTGGTACCTGATGGGCTGTTAAAATCTAACACAATGCTTCCTTCATCCATTTCTGGCAAAAATCCTGAGGGTAGTTTAGAAGGGATTACTACAAGAATAACTATACAAACAAGTAAAAATGAAATCCCGATAATTGGTTTGCTTAATACGCTGTGAATCCACTTTGTTTTAGGTTCGTGTTTACGCTCTACCGATTTGTTCTTTGTAAACAAAATTGATAATACAGGTACCACCAACCAAGTCACTAAAAAAGAAGCAGATAAGGCTATGATCATACTGAATGCCATTACCTGAAAATAGGCACCCGCTACACCTGTCATTAATACAAATGGAATGAAAATAACCAGTGTACTTAAAGATGAGCCTATCATTGCTGGAAAAAGATGCATTATGGCCTCGTGAGCCACCCAGCTCATCGGTTCCTTTGGGTGTTCCTCACGTATTTTATGAATTTGTTCAATGATAATAACTACATCATCTATCATCAGGCCAATTGCAGCTGCAACTGCCCCCAAAGTCATAATATTGAACGTATAACCTATGGCGTCAAGGACAATGAGCGTTAAAGACAAGGAAACTGGTATGGTAAACAGTACCACCATACTTGCAGAAAATGAACGCAAGAATAGAATGACTACCAAAAGCGCCAATACCAAACCAATCCACAATACGTCTTTAATACTGGCTATACTGGTATTTACAAAATCTGCTTGTTTGTAATATGGCTTTAATATCACACCTTTGGGAAGTGTTTTTGAGAATTCTGCAACCTTTTGTTCAATGGTATTATTTACTTCTATAAGATTCGCGGTGGGTTGCTTAACAACTGCTATGATTGGAACATTCTTACCATTGGCAAGAATTTTCACGTATTCTTTGACTTCATTAACTTTAATATTTGCGACATCTTTCAATCTTATTAATCGATTGGGGCTATTGATAATAACCAAATTTTGTAAATCGTCAATATCATCAACGGCGTTGTCAGTCAGCGTGAGATACATTCTATTGAAATCTGTGATGTAGCCGTTAGATTGTAATAAATTGGAATTGACCACAGCATTCTGAATTGTTGCGATAGAAATTCCCAGAGATTTGATCACATCTGGCTTTAAAATAACTTGAAATTCTTTGTCTTTGCCACCAATCACGGCGATGTCTGATACGCCTGGTGTAGCCGCTAAAAATGGTTTTATCTGATACTTTGCAATTTTCTTTAAATCTACTTGCGATAGGCCATCGCCTTCTAACGAATAACCCATTACTGGCAAGATGGAAGGGTTCATTTTTTCAACAGAAAAAACCGTATTAGGTAAGATACTGCCCTGTGACTGATTGATGAATGACTCAATCTGTGATTTTGCTACATCAATATTGGTGCTCCAATCCAGAAATACCGAAATTTCGCAACTTCCACGAGAGGTTGTACTGCGTATGTATTGCAGGCCCTCTGTACGTCGAATAATATTTTCCAAAGGAATTGTAACGGTAGTCATCATCTTATCCACAGGCTGTTGACCTGCATCTGCAATTACTTTAATCTTCGGAAACGTAATATCTGGAAATAAGCCGGTCTTTAAATTCTGATACGTAAAAAATCCTCCAATAAGTATGAGAATGCCTATGGCAAGCAAAGGAAATTTATAATTGGAGTGCAGTTTTTTCATTGTTTTTTAAAGCTTACAATTGTTGAATCCTGCATTTGATATCCACCTTTGGTAATGACCAAATCATTGACTTTTAGGGTTTCAGATTTTATTTGAATCAAAGAATCATTTTTAAGTAATGGAACTACTTTTTCTCTTAATGCCATCGAATCGTTTACTATTTTTAGCACCCAATAATCAGACAACAATTCATTGGTCTGCAAAGCCGTTTTAGGAATAGTCATTGCAGTTGTGTCTTCTTTGTAAATTGTCCTCACCTGAACATTTAAGCTTTCAGGCAGATTCGCATCTGGTAATGCAATTAGAAAAATTTGTGATTGCGCAACGGGGTCAATTGTTGGTAATTTTCCCGTTACTTTTGCGCTTATTACTTCGCCATTTTGTAATATAATCTCGCACGAAGATCCTATTTGGATTGCATCTTCATATTCGTAAGGTAAGTTTACCTGTATAACCAATGATTTTGGTTGCACAACTGTTGCCAAAACATCTCCTTCAGCTACATAATCATTTGTAGTTATATTAAGTACGGTAAAAACACCACTAGCATTGCTTCTTATAGTTATAGGGCTCACAAACTTTGATAATGAACTGTCTATTTTCACAGCCTCTTTAAGTGCATCTTGTTCTTTAGTTCTAACCGATGCAAATGTTTGTCCGTTACGAATATTATCTCCAATTTTATATTTCATCCAAGAAATGTAACCAGTGACATTAGAGCGTATATTCTCCTTTTTTTGATATTGTGTAACACCATTAAATGTGAGATATTCCTTAATATCGTTTTGTTCAACAGCAACAACAGTTACGTTAATCGGCGCTTTTTTTTCTGAAACTGCTTCAACCTTTTTCTTACAAGCGAAAAAATTAATCGCTAGGAGTAAAGTGGCTAAATATATAATGTATTGGTTTTTCATAATAAATTACCAGTTTATAAAATTATATTGGCTTTGTAATAACCAGTAGTTGGTTTGCATTTGGAGTTTCGTGTAAGCATTTAATTTGTAATTCTGAACGACGTTTAAGTAATCTACAATGCTTATCTGTCCCTGAACCAATTTTCCTTTATAAATCTCTAAAATGTTCTCTTGTTTACTTAATTGCTTTTCCTGCAATTGCATCGATATTTCCAATGCCTGAATTTGTTGCTCTATACTCTTAATACTATTATTGATTTGTACCTTTGAATTCGCTCTGTAAAACTCTAAACTTTCCTCTTTTAAAAGATTCTGCTGAGCATTGTATTTGCGTTGTTTTCCGTCATAAATTGGAATGGTTAACCGAAGTCCTGCACTTGTGCCCAATCGTCTGTTCATATTAGGAATTTTAACTGCATTTACACCTGTATTTGCATAAGCTGTAACTTGGGGTTTGTATTGATTTTCAAAGACACGTTGATTCGCAATTATTTGTAAGCTGTCATTTTTAAATTTTTTCTGATAAAAAAACTGTGAAGGTGTTGATACTCTATTAAAATTTGGTGCTTCCAATTTTTCAATAGCACTAATTGCCGTTCCACTTAAACTGTATAATTGATTAAGAGATGTTTTAAGATTGTTTTGTATTTGCTGAAGCTCTATCTTCTTTCCTTCAATATCTAGTTGTAATAATAAATAATCACTTTCCATTAATATGGCGCGCTTCACTAATAATTTTACTACTTGTAACCGTTTTTCAAGGTCTTTCAGTATTTCTTTTGTGAATTCTTCCTGTAATTGTAATTGGTATGCCATTATATATGCATCAGTAATATTTTTAATAATATTATGTGTGATTTCTTCGGAAGAAAGTGATATTGCATTGTTGCTTATTTTATTCTGAAACAATAGATTGTCTGTAATTGCTTGATTAAATAAGTTTTTGGTCACGTTGATTTGCGCAGAATACAAGCCTCCATTTGTGATGCCCACATCATAGCCGTATGCTGTGGGCGAAGGTGTAGTTGTAATATCTATAATATTACCATTATTATTAAAGTAAGGTGCAACTAAAACCTCTGAAGTAGCATTGATTTGAAAAGCATTATTCTGGGCAAAAATGATGCTTTTTTGAATATCCCCCATCTTGAGAAGATTTCCATTTTCTCCAAGTGCAGGTGCGTTTTCTTTTGCTATGTTTACGAAATAGTCGAGGGTAGCATTATCTTGAGCCACAGTAAGTGAGCTTGTAAATAAAGTAATAGCAAAAAGTAATAATTGTTTCAATAATTGATTGTTAAGATTATTTTTGAAGGTAATCATAAAATTATTGAGCTTAATTCAATAGGAAATAATACTTAAATTGAAATTGTGCCTGACAAAGGAAGGATGATTTGCAATACGCTTCTTCGACTACACTCAGCAAAAGCGTAAGGATGATCCTTCCTTTTCAGGGCTTTCATTCAGGTATCGCACCTTAAATAATGACTAATTCAAATAAAGATTGTCTTACCTAAAAAGTAATTTTTGCCATAAGCCCTATTCGTGTGAAGTTATTTTAAGTTTAAATATATATTGCTATTCTTAAGAAATCTTAAAGTTGATATTTTATTCATTCTTCTTTTCTATTCTGCCCCATTTTAAATAAATGGCAGGCATAAATAAAAGGTTCAGTAAAGTAGAAGTTAAGATTCCGCCCAATATAACTACAGCCATTGGAAATTCAATTTCTTGGCCAGATTTGTTCCCCGTTAAAATAATGGGCATTAAAGCCAATGCCGTTGTCAATGCCGTCATAGTAATTGGAACGATGCGTTCTTTCGCACCTCGGACAATAAGTTCTTTACCAAAAGTCATTTTTTCTTCCACTTCAAGGTGTTTGTAATGACTTAACAGCATTATAGTGTTTCTTGCAGCAATTCCCAGAACGGTAACAAAACCTACAATGGAACCTAATGAAAGTATACCACCTGTTAGCAATACTGCAACGGCGCAACCCGTAAGTGCAAATATGAGACTTGCCATTACCAAGCCAGAGAGACGAAACGATTTAAAATCTGCATACAAAACAAAGAACACGCCTATTAAGGATAGAAAAATTATACCGTACAGTTGTCTGGATGCTTTTTGCTGTTCAGCATATTCCCCTAAAATTTCAGGATGATATTCAGGTTCAAAGGTCATAGCGTTTATTTTATCTTCTACTTCGTTTGCTACGGCACTTAAGCTTCTTCCATCGACATTAAAGGTCACGTCTATTCTTCTGGACGCACCTTCCCGTGTAATTTCATTAGGGGTAGGCACTATTTCTACATTTGCTAGATCACGTAAAGGAATCTTTTCATTTTGCGGTGTATCGATCAATAAGTTTCGGATAGATTCAAGGTCACTATTTATGCCTGGTTGCCCCTTAATTACAATATCAAAAACCTTTTGGTCTTCATACATTTCACCTACTTTCGAACCTTTTATCATTGTGGAAACGGCGCTTCCCACATCTACAGAAGAAACGCCAAATTGTACAGGTGCATTCGGTTTTAATTTTACTTGTACCTGCGGAACAAGGGTTTGTTGTTGTACTTTTAAATCTATGACGCCATCAACATTCTGGATTTTCGACCTTATTTCATTTGCCTTAGTGTAAAGTCTATCCAAATCAGGACCATATAAACGAACCACGATGGATGCACTCGTACCAGTTAGAACCTCTTTGATACGTTCTCGCAAATAGGTTAACACATCACGGTACAATCCTGGGTAGCCATCGATAACTTCTTGTATATCGGCGACCGTGGCATCATAGTCATCAACTTCGGGGTCAACACTTATCCAAAGTTCTGTAAAGTTTGGGCCAACGACTTCATCGGCTACTTCAGCACGTCCTATATGCGCCCCAAAGTTTTTCACACCTTCAATTTCCCGAAGTTCTTTACTTACCTGTATCGTGATTCTATCCATTGCTTCAATGGATGTTGCAGGTTTTTCTACCCAATGCATCAAAAAATCATATTCCTTAAAATGTGGTAAAAATTCCTGTCCCAAAAAAGGGAATATGACCAATGAAAGCACCACAACAATTCCCGATGTCCAAAGTATTCTTTTGGGACGTTCTATAAGTTTGGGCAAGATGCGCTCATATCTGCTCTGTAACCACATACTTAAAGGCGATTCTTTTTTCTGAAATTTTCTATTTGCCAACAACATCATTGATAATGCTGGTGTAAGTGTCAAAGCAATAAATAGTGAAACACCTATGGCTACAATGTATGCCATTGCTAATGGTTGGAAGAATGAACCCGCAAGTCCCGGTAACATGAAAACAGGAATCAAAACCAACCCTACAATTAAACTGCCATAGATAACTGCACTACGGACTTCCATTGAAGCATCCAGCACTACTTTTAATGCAGGTTTTGGGTTGTCCAACTTGCGGTTCAGCTTTAAGCGTCTCGCAATATTTTCAACATCAATAATGGCATCATCCACCACTTCACCCAAGGCTATGATCAATCCTGCGAGTACCATTGTGTCCAATGTTCCACCTGTGTAGCGTAATGCCAAAGCCGCACCAATAAGTGAACACGGTAAAGCCAAAGAACTAATTAATGCCGTTCGCCAATCGTATAAAAAAAATGATAAAACGATAATGACCAGAATACAACCTATCAATAGCGCTTTGTTCAAGTTGTGCAAAGCCATTTCTATAAAACTCGCTGGACGGAAAATTGTGGAATCAACTTCCATATTTTTAAGTCCAGGTTTTAGACGTTCCAATTCCTTTTCAATATTTTGGGTAATCTCAAGTGTATTCGCACCAGGTTGTTTTTCAACAATAAGAAGCAGTCCAGGCCCATCATTGATGATGGCATTACCTATTGCTGGCGGAGTGCCGTAGGTAATATCTGCTACATCGCTTAATCGTAAAAGTTGAAAATTCTGATTTGTAGTAGTGTTGTCATTTGTAGGATTGGATTGGATAACGAGATTTCCAAGTTCTTCAGGCGAATTGAGTCCACGTACATTGGTAATCGCAAATCGTTGATTAGGACTGTCCATAAATCCGCCACCTATTAACTGTAAGTTTTGCGTCAAGGTAGTTCTTACCTGTGCCAATGTTAGGTTGTGCAGTTGCAACCTGTTAGGGTCAATAATTACTTGAAGCTGTTTATCACGTTGTCCCCATATCGCAACATTTGCCACACCGGGAATTGCCATTAATTGCGGTCTTACTGTCCACCTGATAGCGGTGGTCATTTCCATTTGCGATAATGAATCTGAAGAAATTCCAATTTTCAGTATTCTACTGGTTGAGGATAATGGTGGTAACATTACCGGTGGTAATGCAACCGAAGGTAATGTATTTGCTACACGACCTAAACGTTCCTGAACGTGCTGCCGGGCTTCCATTATGTCAATACCTTTTTCAAAATGAAGCCTTACCGAGGATAACCCCAATACAGATTTTGACCTAATGTCTTGCATTAAGGGAGTGCCATTTAACGCATTTTCAATGGGAATGGTTACTAATGCTTCTACATCTGCGGTGGAAAGTCCGGGTGCTTCGGTTTGGATTTCAACGTAAGGTGGAGCAAATTCTGGAAACACATCCATAGGTGTGTCTTTAACCACAAAAAATCCTACGATGAGCAAGAGAAACATCAATGCAACAACAATGACGCGCATTCTAAGCGATATGGAAACGAGCCACTTCATTATTTACCGCTATTAAATTCGGTGCCGAAAAGCTCTGGCGCTCCTAATGTTACTACTTTATCCCCTAATTTCAATCCGTCTGTAATGACTGCCATTTGATTTATTACGTGGCTCACATTTATACGTGTTCTTACAAAAGTTTGTGGTTTTGTCCTAACATAAACCCATTCTCCACCATTATAATCGTAAAGTACTGCACTGTATGGCACCGCTATATTTTTTTCTAAAGTTTCTTTCGGCAAAAAAACATTCACTTTTTCACCTGGCAGAAAAGCTCTGTCCCCATTATCGATTGCATAAAAAACATCGGTCAATGAAGAACCATTTTTGGTAACCGGCGAGGTGGCAATTGTAGCTTTCACCGAAATTTTAGAATTTGAACCTGCCCGTCCGGAAAGTGGGTTTCCAAGTTTTTGAATGGTAGCTGGCTGCGATAGTGTAAGACTTGAAACATCACCAGAATAGATCGGTACTTTTACCCACAGCGGAGCAACTGCCGCAATATCAATTATGGGAATGCCAGCAGTTATCGTCTGTCCAGAACTCACATATACTTGCTGAATGATACCATCCATTGGTGCTTCAATAGCATATGTTGCCTTGTTCCCTACATTGCCAGAACTTCCATTTTTTAGTAAGCTATATCTCGTTTTTGCATCATTGTACGCTTGTTGGGCAACAGCCAAATTATCTTTTGCCTGCTCATTTTGTTTTTCGCTTACCGCACCGTCATTTAAAAGTTGAGAAGTTCTTTCGGCTTGCCTTTTAGCATTTTCCAACTGTGATGCAAGGGATGTAACTTCCTGTTTTACACTAACCAAATCTTTTTCAGCAGGAAGAATGACCACGCGATATAATATCTGCCCTTTCTTTACTTCTCTGCCGGGCTGTGGCTCTTGTTTTCCAGCAAGAACAAGTGTTCCTTGCAAAGGCGAAACAATAGAAGCAGATTTTCCAGGCGGAGCCAGCATTTGTCCACCAGTCTTAAAGACTCCGCCCAATTTTTTTTCTTCGACCGTGTAGCTCTCAATCCCTAATCGGCTTACCGCCTTTTCTGTCAGTTTTATAGTAGTAAGTTCTGCTTCCTTTACGGGTGCCTTTACTTCTGCGGGCGCTATTTTTTCAGTCTTAACATTGTTGCAAGCAACAGAACTAAATAGGATTATTAATATGAAAATGCTTTGTTTCATCATAATTGTTTTGTGCCTATAGCATAATTGAGATTAGCTTCTGCTATTATAAGACTCGCTTCGGCATCTACGCTTCGTAATTTGAAATCTGTAAATCGTCGTAGGGTTTCGAGGTAAAAGAAATAGGAAACCTCACCTGCTTCATACGCTTTTCTTGCTTGTTCTGGAACTCGATCCATTGCGAGGGCGTTTTTGTTCCAGAGTTCAAAATTTGCTCTTGCCGTTTCATATTCGGAAAAAGCTTGTTTAACCTCTAAATTAATGTTACGTTTCACTAGAATATATTGCCAAGCGGCTTGTTTCATTTCGGCATTTTTCCGAAGAATATTCCCTCTGTTCCAGTTGAATATAGGTAGTCCTACATTAAAGCCTGGGCCAACAAATACTTCGCCGTTTTCACGCCTTGCGCTTAAAACGCCCATAAGAGAAATAATTTTTGAACGTTCCCACCCTAATTGCTTTCCTTTAGCCTCAATAACAATTTTTGCTGCTTTTAAATCTGTTCTTTTTACAAAAGCGGTATCGAGTAATTTTTTGAGAGAGGGTATACTTTTTGGGCTATATGTAGCGGTACTTAATTCAACATTTTCGGAAAGTGAATCCAGACCAGTTACGAGAAATAAACGTAAACGTGCCGTCTGTGCTAAATTGATTGCCCTTAGTGCATCCTGCCGTGCCAATGTAGAATCTGAAATAGCCAGCGAAGCTTCCATCTGGCTAATCTCGCCAGCTCTATATTGTTTGTTGATTATTTGTGCCAACTTAGAGCGTAGTAGTATATTCTCTTCACCAATGGCAAGCTGCTCATTTGCCACCATAGTATTCGCATAAGCAATCCTCGTATCTCGAATAAGTTGTAATCCTTTATTTACAATCGTGAGGGCAGTACGCTCAGATTCTAAATGCGCTGCATTGATCTGTGATGGACGCTGCCATAGTGCATCAATAGCAAAGTTGAGTGTTCCCTTTAATGGGTCTGTTCCCGTGGGAAAAATAATGGAAAGTAAGGGATTGGGCAATTGACCGGCAGTAACCAAATCTGCATTTGCGAGTGAAAGGCCTATTAAATCTGCCTGAAACTGTGCGTTGTTATAAAGAGCCATTGAAATGGCTTCATCTTCAGCAAGCCCATCTTCAAGATTTACAGTTGACGGTATTTGAAGATTTGTATTGTCACCCTCACGGATAGAGTTAAAATCACTTAATTTCTTTATTGATTCGGAAATATAAGACTTGTCAAATTTTGTAGTTACACAACTTGAAAATGAAATAGCAATCAGAAGCAAACATACCGTTTTTTTGAGAAATGCAGATATATAAATACAGTAATAAAATTGTCGTAAAAAGCTTATGTTCATTTGCTACATACCCGAAAAGTCAGTCAATAAAAGGTAATTTTAAAAATACGTTCTACTTGATTTCCTTATTTTTAATGACAAATGTAATTGGTACTTCTAAAGAGAATTTAAAGTTGGTAGATGAGAATCTTAAACTTTCGGTTTGAAATCTATTTGAAAAATATGTTTACTTTCTTTGAAGCTATATGAAGGGTAGAAACCGTAATAATCACATATTTTTTTAACGATTGAAAGTCCAAGGCCAGTAGAATCTGGTTTTCTGCTTTCCTTATAGAACCGATCAAAAATATGTTCTGGGTGGTCCAGGGCCATTAACCCAGAGTTTATTACCTCAATAGAGTCTTGGTTAACTACTACGTCTATTGATTTACCTTCTAGGTTGTGTTTTACGGCATTTGATAATAAGTTATTGCAGAGAACCTCAGCTAATGCCTTATCCATTTTAACTGTTACGCTCTCTCTTTCCAAAAGCTTAAATTGAACCGAAGCCAATTCAGAAAAATTGGTCGTGGATTGTTTTAATATCTTATTGATGGAAACTGATTCAATAGAAGTAAACTGATTATTCTCAATTTTGGCCAAGAGTATCATTTTCTTATTGAGTTGCTTTAGGCGCTGAATATCCCCTTGAAGTGAAGAGAATTCTGAAAACTGCGATTCATTTATGTTCGTATCATTTATGAAAGTGTCAATCTTCGCCTGCATTATCGATAAAGGTGTTTGCATTTCGTGCGAGACATCCTCAGTAAACTGTTTGAGATTGCGGTAGTCCACCTGAATTTTGGTTGTCAAAGCCTGCATTTCCTTATTAAGTTCGTCAAATTCAACAATATTGGATTCACTTAATTCTAAAGTCTCGTTAGATTTCAACGAGAAATTTTTGAGGCGTTCTAAATTAACAAAAAAAGGTTTCCAAAGTTTTTCATTTCTTGATTTATTTAAATAGAATAGGAAAATGAAGGCTAAAAGAATAATAGTGAGAAATGTAAGAACAATGGCCGACAGAATGTCCTCTGATTCAATGACCATTGCGCGAACGGTTATTTTGTATTCCTGCCCATTTATATTCTTTGTTCCCGAAAGTTGTCTGAAAAGTTCGACTTCATCCTGAAGTGGATCATAAATTAAAGTATCCACAAGTACATTCGCCTGCGGAATTTTGGTTTTTTCAGCCATCATTATAGGTGGGATTCCTAATAGGTCTGGATTTTCTATGAGTAAACGTTCTACACGGTCTTTGTTGGAATATAGTTCTTCCTCAATTTCATTCTGCAATAGTGTTTTAGTGTATAGGTAGAGCGCAATAGCAGAAAGTACCATTATAACGCTACTGGTAATCAAAAAAGTTTTGGATACCTTTCTGAGTAGTCTCGTTTTATTTTGAGAATTTTTAATCTGTCATAAATTTATAACCACTGCCATAAGCGGTCTGTATATACTTAGCACCTTCCTTAGTGAGTTTTTTTCTCAGGTTATTGATGTGTACGTAAATAAAGTCAAAATTATCTAGCAGTTCACTATCATCACCCCACAAATGTTCTGCAATAATTGCCTTTGATAGTATACGGCCTTGGTTGGTAATGAAAAATAATAATAGATCATATTCTTTTCGAGTAAGTGTGATGGGCTTATCATTTACATAAGCGCTTCGGGCTAAGGTGTCGAGGCGTATTTCTTGAAAAGTTATAGAATCTTCACCACCAAACTGACCACGACGCAAAACTGCTTTAATTCGAGAGTTAAGTTCTGCAAGGTGGAATGGTTTTGTAATATAATCATCTGCGCCCAAGTCAAGTCCTTCCAATTTATTATCCAAAGAACTGTTTGCAGAAATAATAATCACCCCACACTTTTTGTGTTGTTTCTTAAGCTGTTTAATTAAATCTAAACCACTTCCGGTAATAAGATTAATATCTAAAATGACAATGTCATATTCATACATTTCCAATTTTTCAGATGCTTCCCAATAGTCTGAAGCCCTCTCACAAATATTTGATTCACGACCTAAATAGGTTGCAATGGACTGCTGTAACTCTTTTTCATCTTCTGCAATTAGATATTTCATAAACACAAAGTTAAAGGAATAAAAGTATGTTGTGATTCTAAAGAAATATTAAAGTTCCTATATAACATACACTGGTACTTCAATTTCTCTTTAGAATTAGTATATACATTGAACTTTTTAAAAAATAGTATTGCTCACAATGCAACGACAACTAATAAAACTATTATGGAGGCTCAAGATATTCTTGTCACAATTACTTAAAAAGTATGATAGTAAACTTCCCTATTTTATAACTTCAATAATTACCGCAAGTATTGTTGTAGGTGGGATAAAATTATTTATAGAACTCACAGAGGAGCTCAAGTCACAATATCTTGCAAATTGGGATACTAATATAAGTGAGGTTGTACAACTATATCGTTCTCCTTTTCTAACCAAGTATTTTGTGTTTGTTACAAACGTAGGCGATACAATAGGGTATTTAATAATTTTCACTCTCTGTACCATTATTTTCTATGTTGCTTTTAAAAGTTGGAAATATGTAGTCCAATTGGCAGTTGTTATGATTTTAGCACTAAGTTCAAATTTGATTTTGAAGCAATTAATTAATAGATCCAGACCAGATGTTGAGCATTTAGTAACAGTAGAGACCTTTAGTTATCCCAGCGGACACGCAATGATTGCAATGGCATTTTATGGATTATTGATATATCTTATATCACAATTTCAAATTAAAAAGATTTGGAAATCTCTTTTGATTACTCTATCCGTAATACTAATTCTGAGCATTGGAATAAGTCGGATCTATCTTGGGGTTCATTTTCCGTCAGATATAGCAGGGGGTTATATTGCTGGATTTATCTGGGTGGTTTTTTGTGTGATGATATTCTATTTAATTAAGATATTTCGCAGAGATCCTACTACTTAAAAATATGTTTGAATTTTTATTGTATCAAGTCTACAACATATTAAAGTACTCTGAATAAAGATTTTTCACTTTGCTACCTAAGTAGAATTAACCAATACTAATTTCTTTTAATAATAATTTATAAAAATTCAGAATGCCCCTAAAAAAATTTAATCAACTTGAAGGTAATGCCATTTTTGGAAACGACATAAGCTCATCGTGTCTTTGTGTGTCTGTGCTTGCCAAAGTATATGCCGGGCAGCATGCTTGGATAGCTTTATTGATAGTGGCTGTTGTACTTTTCTTTTTTGGAAAAATTTCCGGCGAAGTTGTTGGTGTGCTACCATTAAATGACGGAGCTTAGAATGCCCTGCTGAATACAATAAAAAAAATCTACTGCATTGCTGGTGGCATCACTAATACGGCTTTCCTATATGAGAACGATCTTAATTTCAGCCGGTGAGGGGATAAAGTATGCCTACAGTATATGAAACGTTATTCTAATTATACCAACTACCATTGAGCTATTGTTACTATTTATGGGATTGGTTAGTATTCCGTTAGAATTTCTATTTAATGGAAAATATTTTACTCAAATCCGCTTATACTGGAAAATATTTGACAACATTGGCTATTTAAATTCTTTTAATGGAAAGTCTTACAACAATTATAATGGAAAAAATTTTGCACCTAACACTCTATAATGGAAAAAATTTTGCATTTTTGTAGTTAAATTGATTTATGATGGAAAAAAATAGCCCATTACATCTACAAGAAATTATTTATGGTTCGCCAGATTCTGTAACCTCCCGCAGAATATCGAAGTGGGAGGATGACGGTATTGTACGAAAGATTGCTTCAAGAATCTATACGTCAAACTTTGAAGATACTCCCGAAGACATCATCCAACGGAATATATTTCCCATTCTTGGCAACTTATACCCGGGCGCTGTATTAAGTCATCGCTCTGCATTTGAGTTTAAGCCTACAGCCAGCGGTCAAGTATTTGTAACGTACAAATACACCAAGAAAATAAAACTTCCCGGTATTACCATTCGGTTTATGGAAGGAGCGGGAGCGATTAATGGCGATACCTCCTTTTCGGGCGAACTAATGGTGTCGCAACGAGAACGAGCCTTGCTCGAAAACCTTGAAGTTTCAAGGCAAACAGGAGCCGATTCAAAAACGCTTGCTTATCCGCAGATAGAAGAAAAACTAGAACAGATTATCCGTGTTAATGGCGAGAATGAACTCAACGCCGTACGAGACCGTGCGCGTGAAATAGCTGAAGAGTTGGGGATGCATAAGGAGTTCGAAAAGCTTAATAAAATTATTAGTGCGCTATTGGCCACGCGATCTGCAAAGGAACTTAAATCGCCTGTAGCTGCTGCCAGAGCAGTTGGACTGCCTTATGACCCTGCGCGAATACAATTGTTTGAAGTTCTTTTTAGGGAACTGAAACAACAGGAATTTAAGAATAGGGAAGAACAAAATACTACCACACAAGCCTACCGGAATTTTGCTTTTTACGAAAGCTATTTTTCCAATTATATAGAGGGAACCGTTTTTGAAATAGACACTGCAAAACAAATCATTGCTACCCAGCAACCGTTACCAGCTCGTAATGAAGATTCCCACGATGTGTTGGGTACCTATCAGTTGGTTTCCAATAGGCAGGAAATGAAAATAATCCCTTATTCGGGTGAAAACTTGCTTGACATCTTGCAGTACCGTCACGAGATATTATTAAATGCAAGGACAGATAAAAATCCTGGTAAATTTAAAAATAAAAACAACCAAGCCGGTAATACCTCTTTTGTGGCAATGGAACTGGTGAGAGGAACGCTACTGCAAAGTTTTGATTTTTATAACGCACTTGTGCATCCTTTTGCAAAAGCGGCTTATATAATGTTTGTGGTAAGTGAGGTACACCCATTTTTGGACGGGAATGGCCGTATGGCAAGGGTAATGATGAATGCAGAACTGTCCTGCGCTGGCCACACAAAAATAATCATACCCACCGTCTATCGGGAAGATTATTTGGGTGCATTGCGCAGGCTGACCAGAAACAACGACCCAAAAGTATATATAAGAATGCTGGAACGGGCCCAAGCGTTTAGCCATACAATTTACGGTAGCGATATGGATGCGATGGAAGATGTATTAAACCAAAGCAACGCTTTTAAAGAAAGTAACGAAGGGGTTTTGAGGATAATAGAATAAAGCGATTATGGCAAGAGTTGAATTTACTAAGAAAACAAAAACTATAATTGCTTCTAGGTCTGGATATAGATGTTGTTTTCCAGGCTGTGACAAAACCCTTATTGGACCAGGGGAAACAAGCAATGATTTCATTACCATAGCCGAATTTGCTCATATTTTTTCGGCGTCTGCAAGAGGACCGAGGACATCTGGTGGACTTACAAAGCAGGAACTCAGAAAACCAGAAAACGGATTGTTTTTATGTCGAAATCATCATAAAATAGTTGACTCAAAATCGAATAACCTTGAATATACCCCAGACTCATTAACGCGAATAAAGAATCTACACGAGTTCAAGATTTCTGGCGAAATTGGGGAGTATTTATATCCATTAAATTGGATAAGCAATTTTAAAATAGAAGGTGGGATATTTATAGCTCCAATTTCCTTGACACTGGGAAAGGTCACATTTATTTATGGGAATAACGGAGTTGGAAAATCTGCTTTAGTTGAAATATTTCAATCAGTTTTTACAGAAGAAATTCATTCAAGATGGAATAAACCTAATCTTGATTTTAAAGTTAATGTATCCTTTGAAAACCCTGTAATTTCAAAATTTGAATGCACTATTGGTAATGCAAAAATTTCTTATACAATCACTAAAAAAGAGCAGCCATTTGTTCCATTTCAATTTTTAGTTCTTGCATTGAACAAAGATAGAGTAATACAAGGTGATGATGACATTAAATATATAGCGAAATGTTTGAGCTTTACGAGGGAAAGGCTACTTAATCTACTTGAAACCACTTCTCTTAATCACGGTTTATTTGTGCAAGAGGTAATTACCGAAAGCCGAAGAAAACATCCTTATAGTATAGACAAATTGATAGTTACTCTAAAAAATGGCACAAAAAGACCTTTTGGCGCACTTTCTGGGACAGAACAGGCAAGAGTAATTTTGGATATTTTACTAAGTTATGCCACCGAAGTTTCCAAATATCGACCCACTTTATTACTTATAGATTGGGTAGAAACTTATAGCTTTAGTGATGGTTCTTTAAGTCCTTATCTTGAATATTTACAAAGTTCAAAAGCTCATTTCCAAACTTTATTTGTCTCTCACAATCAAAGATCTGACTTGGACTGGACAGGTTGGGTTATAGCAAAAATGATTAAGGAAAATGATATACCTAAATTGATTCAAACTGAAAGATAAAACTTCTATTCCATCTGATTGCTCCATTTGAAATATGCTCAATACCCAAAAATTATTTTTAAGCTACAATTACAAAGAATAAAGTCTACCCAAGTTTGGATTTACTTAGGGTCTATAAAACTATTGGCCATTCAACAATACAATAATTTACAATATAGAAACTTGAATTTTTTGTGGTGACGAAATGAAATACAATTATTAATCCCCAAAAAAGTAGCTAAAAAACAGTTATTTAAGCTCAACAATTTCTTCTGAACGATTATCAAAAAAGAATACTCGGTCAAATCGCTTTCGCGAAAGAATAGAGCCATCCAATAAGTCGAATCGAAATCCAGATGATCTATTACCTATGCCAGCGATGATAACGAGCCATTTTTCATCAATGTCAATGGGATAGGTGGGAACTAAATCTGACTTCTTGTCAATATGTTTCTGTACTTGTTCATAGTCTGCTGGCTTAACAAAGAAAGCACCAGAAGATTGCCAATTGCTCCAAGTTGTATCAGATTGAACCGTTAAACTATCAATGTACTTATTTTCTATTTTCATTCTAGCAGTGGAAACCCGAAAATTTCGTGTTTTGTTTGCTTGATAGATTTTATTGACCATATCGAATAGCAGATCAACATCATATTGTTTTGAATATTCTTTGTCCATAGGATTTCTGGAGTAACTAAATGAGACTTGTATATTTACGCCTATCTCGTCTTCAAATCGTTTACGTGCACCATCTATAATTTGTTGCCTGTAATGCTCTATTTTCTTGTGCTCTCCATCTATGTATCTGGTATGTTCGATTGCGATTTTCTTTTCCAAAGTCTTGGCAATAAAGTCAGGAGTTTCATTTTCACTTAAACTTGTAAAATAGATTCCGTGATCTTTATTTGAGATAAATCTTTCAATTTGGCTTCGCTCAATCGCTTTTGTTGAAGGTCTTGTCATTTAATACTAAGAATCATATTGAAGTCATATTAATAATTTAATTAGAAATTAACTACACTATCCAAGGCTTCATCTGCATCCCTGTGAATAAAATTGGCTTGGTAGTTAAGCGTTGTTTTCAAATCACTATGACGATACAATTTTTGGAGCATTAGTGGATTTATTTTATCTCCTGCGATATTCCCGAAGGTATGACGAGCTATGTGGTTAGATAGATTTTTGTCTATGTTGCACAATGCAGCAAGTTTTTTTAAATATTTATTGAATAGTTTTGTTGCGTTACGTTTTTTTTT
>TARA_R110002020_G_scaffold475731_1_pt1 | contig 21583 bp, 15 predicted proteins | sample TARA_R110002020 | Tara Oceans TARA_R110002020 (sample SAMEA4396489) | marine metagenome | biome: Westerlies Biome; feature: [MES] marine water layer (ENVO:01000295) within the mesopelagic zone...; material: water (ENVO:00002006), including particulate matter (ENVO:01000060) such...
GCGATACTCGGGGCGCAGCCGGACACATGATCAATCATTCAGCCACAACTGGTCTAAGACAATTAACCAGAACATTTGCTATGGCCGCAGCTGCCGCATGTCATACAGCCTTCGACCATACGTAAATCATACTGCCCACAGCTGGAGCAGGCCTTGCCGCGAGGTTTCTCCAGGCCGACGACCTTGGCTTGTGGATCGGATTTCAACCCCATCCCTTCACCTGCAATAAAGCCGGTGGTGATCAGATGCTGTTCAATCACACCCCCAATGGCCGCGAGAATAGACGGGATGTACTTGCCACCCATCCACGCGCCGCCGCGCGGGTCGAACACTGCTTTCAGCTCTTCCACCACAAAGGACACATCGCCACCGCGACGGAAGACAGCCGAGATCATACGGGTCAGTGCCACGGTCCAAGCAAAATGCTCCATGTTTTTGGAGTTGATGAACACCTCGAAGGGGCGACGATGACCGCCAACGACCAGATCGTTGATCGTGATATAGAGGGCGTGCTCGCTATCAGGCCATTTGATCTTGTAGGTGGAGCCCTCAAGTTCTTCGGGACGGTCCAGCGGTTCTGTCATGTAAATTACGTCACCATGGGGGACCTGAGGCTCTTCACCATCAGTGCTGACGACTTCGGGCGCTTCCTTCTTGTCCTCGGAGACAGACAGGACCGAACCCGTCACATCGTTGGGGCGGTAGGTCGTGCAGCCTTTGCAGCCTGTGTCCCACGCCTCCATATAAACGTCCTTGAAGCTCTCGAACGAGATATCTTCAGGGCAGTTGATGGTCTTGGAAATGCTGGAATCCACCCATTTCTGCGCTGCCGCCTGCATTTTGACATGCTCCAGCGGTGCCAGCGTCTGGGCGTTCACGAAGTAGTCCGGCAGCGGCGTATCGCCCTTCAGGTCGCGCCACATCTGCACGGCGTAGTCCACGACCTCTTCCTCGGTGCGGCTGCCGTCCTTTTGCAGAACCTTGCGGGTGTAGGCATAGGCAAAGACCGGCTCGATCCCCGAGCTGACGTTGCCCGCATAGAGACTGATCGTGCCAGTCGGCGCGATGGAGGTCAGCAGCGCATTGCGGATGCCGTGGGTGCGGATCGCCTCGCGCACGTCCTCGTCCATCGCACGCATCGTACCGGAGGCCAGATACTCTTCTGCATCAAACAGCGGAAATGCGCCCTTCTCCTTCGCCAACTCCACCGACGCCAGATACGCGGCGCGGGCGATCGCGTGCAGCCAGTCCTCCGTCTGACGCGCCGCCTCGTCCGAGCCGTAGCGCAGGCCCAGCATCAAGAGCGCATCCGCGAGGCCGGTCACGCCCAGACCGATCCGGCGCTTGTTCTTGGCCTCAAGCTGCTGCGCTTCCAGCGGGAATTTGGACACATCCACCACATTGTCCATCATCCGCACAGAAGTAGCCACCAGCGTGTTGAGCGCTTCAACATTAAGCTCGGCCGTCTCCTCGAACGGCGCCGTCACCAGACGGGCAAGGTTGATCGAGCCCAGAAGACACGCGCCATAGGGCGGCAGAGGCTGCTCGCCACAGGGGTTGGTCGCCGCGATTGTTTCGCAATAGCTCAGGTTGTTGGCGGCATTGATGCGGTCGATGAAAATCACGCCCGGCTCGGCAAACTCATAGGTCGCCTTCATGATCGCGTTCCACAGATCAAGCGCCTGAACCGTCTTGTAGACCTTGCCGTCGAACTTCAGATCCCACGGGCCGTTGGCCTTCACTGCCTCCATGAAAGGATCAGTGATCAGCACAGACATGTTGAACATGCGCAGACGTGCCGCGTCGGATTTGGCGGTGATGAACGCCTCCACATCGGGGTGGTCGCAGCGCATCGTCGCCATCATCGCACCGCGGCGGCTGCCTGCGGACATGATCGTGCGGCACATCGCGTCCCAGACATCCATGAACGACAGCGGGCCGGAGGCATCCGCCGACACCCCCAGCACATCCGCGCCCTTGGGACGGATGGTGGAGAAGTCATACCCGATCCCGCCACCCTGCTGCATGGTCAGTGCGGCCTCTTTCAGCATGTCGAAAATACCCGACATGCTGTCGGGAACGGTGCCCATCACGAAGCAGTTGAACAGCGTCACGCGGCGCGCGGTCCCTGCCCCTGCGGTAATGCGCCCTGCGGGCAGGTATTTGAAATCCTCCAGCGCTTCGAAAAACGTCTGCTCCCAACCGTCCTTGTCGTTCTCGACCTGTGCAAGATCACGCGCGATGCGGCGCCATGTGTCCTCGACCGTAACGTCGCGGGGCGTGCCATCTGCTGCCTTAAAGCGGTATTTCATATCCCAGATCTGTTCGGCGATAGGGGCAGCAAAGCGGGTCATGGCGATTCCTCGGTTGGGGTATGGAGAGGTCCTCTCATACCTTAACACACTCGAAAGGCCACTCCCCAATTCAGAAATCTGTCGGCGACAAACCACCACAGTTTGCATCTGTGACACTTTCGCCTACCTTATGATGTGGCTCGAGGGTGAGTCTGTGGATAAAGTGGTGGGTAAGCCTGTGAGCAATAAAACCGTACATCTGGTCAAGCTGTCCGTGGGAACGGAAAACGTGGAGCAGTTGATCGACTGGCAGCGTCATCGCTCGCAGCAGGTCGTGAATGGCCAGTACTATCACCAGACGCGGATGTTCCCCAAGCGGGTCGAAGATATCCTCAACGGCGGCTCGATTTACTGGGTCATCAAAGGTTCAATTTGCGCGCGCCAGCGGATCATACGGCTGGATGAAAAGATCGGCGCGGATGGCATCCGGCGATGCGGCATCGTGCTTGACCCCGACGTGATCCAGACGGTCAGCGCGCTCAAGCGCCCCTTTCAGGGCTGGCGTTATCTCACACCGGAGGACGCACCTGCCGATCTGCCCAAAGGTCGCGCGCAAGAAGAGCCCCTGCCCGTCGAGCTGAACCGCGCGCTGGCCGAGATCGGCGTGCTCTGATCAGCCCAGCCGCGCCATTAATGCGTCAAGCGCTGTGCGTGCATCGGCATCAACCGCTGCGGTGCGCGATTTCCACAGCGTCGCCTGACTGCGCAGGATCAACCCGTCACCCAGGATTTTGAGGTGGTTTGCGCGCAGTGTCTCACCGGTGGAAGTGATGTCTGCAATCGCCTCCGCCGTCTCGTTTGCCACGGTGCCCTCGGTCGCGCCCTGACTGTCCACCAGTGCGTAATCCGCCACACCTGCACCGCGCAGGAATTCACGCACCAGCCGGTGGTATTTGGTGGCAATGCGCAGCCGGTGTCCATGGGCCGTCCGGAAGGCGGCGGCAACCGCATCCAGATCGTGCAGCGTATCCACATCCGTCCACGCCTGCGGCACCGCCAGAATGAGGTCCGCATGGCCAAAGCCCAGCTCTGCAACCGAAATCACCGACTGCTCCCAAAGGGCTAATTTCTCATGCACAAGGTCGGTGCCGGTCACACCCAGATGGATCCGCCCCGAGGCCAGCTCGCGCGGGATCTCCCCCGCCGAAAGCAGCACGAGCGACACGCCCTCGATGCCTTCGACGACGCCCGCATATTCCCGCTCGGACCCCGAACGGGCCAGCTGGATGCCGCGCGCGCCAAACCATTCGAACGTCTTTTCCATCAGCCGCCCCTTGGAGGGCACACCCAGTTTGATTGTCATTGGTCTTCCTCCAGCAGCAACATGATACCCGGGCGCATGACGCCGCCCACTGCCGGAATTTCACGCCCGCCCCCCAGACGCCGGGTCAGCGCGTCATACCGCCCGCCGGTTGCCAGCGGCGGCAAATCGGCACGGGCCACGGCGCGGAAACCGAAGACGAAACCGTCATAATACTCCATGGAAGTCCGGCCATAGTTGGCATCGAACATCAACGTGCTCACATCCACCCCCCGCGCCTTCAGCGCTTCCTTGCGGGCGGCCACACGGGCAACGGCGGGAAGGATCGCGGGCAGGTCCACCGACAGATCATGCAGCCGCGCCAGCGCATCGGGCAGCGGTGCCGCGATGTCCAACAACGCGTCGATCAGGTCCAGATCCTTTGCCGCGATGGGCGGCTCTGCGGCATCGGCCCTAAGTGTGGCGATCCGTGCGTCAATCTCGTGCTGTCGGCGGGCACCGACCAGCGGTGCCGCACAATGCACCTCACCCTCCAGCAGCGCCTGACGCGCGGCACTGACAGGCTTACGGCCTGCGTATTGGTCCAACAGGGCGCGGAATCGGCGCGGGCGCCAGATGTGGCGCATCAGCGCGTTCTTGCGGATGGCTGTCGTGTTGAGCTCTTCGACGACGGCCATCAGCATCCCGATGTCGCCGGTCACGGCCTTTACCGGCAGATCCCCCATCGCCTGAGCGATCAGCGCGAAAACCTCGGCATCGCTGGCGGCAGGGTCGGTCCGCTCGAACACCTCAAAGCCGACCTGAACATATTCATTGGCGCGGTTCGGGTCGCGTTCCTGACGGCGGAACACCTCGCCCGCGTAGGTATAGCGCGCGGGGTCGGCGCCATGGGCCATGTGCATCTGGACAACAGGCACGGTGAAATCGGGGCGCAGCATCTGCTCGCCCCGCAACGCGTCCGACGTGACATAAGCGCGCGCGCGGATGTCCTCGCCGTAGAGGTCCAGCAGCGTGTCGGCAGGTTGCAGGATTGGCGGTTCGACCACCTGCGCGCCGTGGCGCTCGAATCCCGCGCGCAGGATGGCTGCGCGGGCGTTAACGTCGCTACGTGTGGGCATCAGCGGTACAGCTCCAGTATCTCGCGCACACGCGCTACCAAGTCGGCGCGAGGCACCTCGTACTGGCTGGGCCGGTCGCGCCATTCTGCCAGCGTCGCGTTCTCGGCAATCTTGGCGCCTAGCACCAGATCCTTGATCTGGACCATGCCGTTCGCGAATTCCTCATCGCCCACAATCACGGCAACCGGGCTGCTGCGCTTGTCCGCGTATTTGAGCTGGTTGCCGAAGTTCTTGGGGTTGCCCAGATAGACCTCGGCGCGGATGCCCGCCTGACGCAGCTCGGCCACCATGGCCTGATAATCGGCCATGCGGGTTTTATCCATGACGGTGACCACCACCGGCCCTTCGGCCTTCGTGTCCATCCGGCCCTTGGCATGCAAGGCGGCCAGCAGACGGTCGACCCCGATGGAGACGCCGGTCGCAGGCACGACTTCACCCGTAAAGCGCTTGACCAAATCGTCATAGCGTCCGCCACCGGCAACCGAACCGAAGTTGCGCGCACGGCCCTTCTCGTCCTTGATCTCGAAGGTCAGTTCGGCCTCATAGACGGGGCCAGTGTAGTAGCCGAGGCCACGCACGACGGAGGGGTCGATTTCAATGCGGTCTGCCGCATAGCCACCCACCGAGAGCAGATCGGCAATCGTCTCCAGTTCGTCCACGCCCTCGATGCCGATCGCACTGTTGCCCACCAGTTCGCGCAGGCGTGCGCAAGTAGCGGCGCCATCATTGCGCTTGGCTTGCATGAAACCCATTACAACATCGGCTCTGGCATCATCCAGCCCCGCGCCCTCGGTAAAATCACCACTGTCGTCTTTGCGCCCTGCCCCCAGCAGCGCGCGCACGCCGTCCACTCCAAGGCGGTCCAGCTTGTCGATCGCGCGCAGGACGATGCCACGCTCAGCCTCTTTGTCGTCGCCCGACAGGCCCGCGACTTCCAGCACACCGTTCAGCACCTTGCGGTTGTTTACGCGCACGATGTAATCGCCACGCTCGATGCCCACTTCTTCCAGGCAATCGGCCAGCATCGCGCATATCTCGGCATCTGCGGCGACCGATGCCGCCCCGACCGTATCCGCATCGCACTGGTAGAACTGGCGATACCGGCCCGGACCGGGTTTCTCGTTGCGCCACACGGGGCCCATCGCATAGCGGCGGTAGGGTGTCGGCAGGTCATGGCGGTGCTGGGCATAGACGCGAGCCAAGGGCGCTGTCAGGTCATAGCGCAGCGCCAGCCAGTCGCCCGGCTTGTCCGCCTCGGCGTCCTCCTGCCATGCAAAGACGCCCTCGTTCGGGCGGTCCACATCGGGCAGGAACTTGCCCAGCGCCTCGACCTTTTCCACACCCGCGCTTTCCAGCGCGTCAAAGCCGTAGCGATGGTAGACCCCTGCGATCTTTGCCAGCATCTCGGCGCGCTGCGTCACCTCGGCGCCGAAATAATCACGAAAGCCGCGCGGCGTTTCGGCCTTTGGGCGCGGGGTCTTTTTGGGCTTGGCCATGATGTACCTCTGCAAGGGTCAGATCCTGCCCCGCCTCTACCGGATGCGGCAACGGGGGGCAAGCCGCAGGGCGCAGCGCCCCATTGCGCAAACCGCGCGCACGGCCTAGATGGGAGAGATGGAACAGATCGAAGAGAAAATGGCCCACCTGCTGCGCAGCGTCGATGACCTGTCAGACATCGTGGCGCGCCAGCAGAACGAGATTGACCGGCTGACACGGCGGGTCGAGCTGCTGATGCGGCGCGAGGGCGAGCGCGAAGCCGCAGGCACCGGCGGCGTTGTCGTGGGCGACGAGCGGCCGCCACACTACTAGGGTCAGTTTGCAGATTTGACCGCCGAGGCCAAAATCGCGCCATCGTGGACCAGAAATTCCTTCCACTGGCCGTTGATTTCGCCGAATTCATAGGCGGTCAGAAAGACCGTATTGCTATCAAGCGTGTCGATCTTGCTGCCGCAGGGCTTGTTCTTGGCGGCCCGGCAGGTGGCTGATTTCACCTTATCATAGGCTTGGTCCGTTTCGGCATAGGGCAGATTTTCCCCTGCAGGGCCAAACCTGATTTGCTCGTAAAACGACGGAGCGCCAAACAGGGCGTTGGCTGCGGTAAACTGGCGCGGGCAGTCATCGCGGAAGCCGGTCACGTAGAAAGTCCGTTTGTCGCGGATATCCGCGTTGCTGTCATATAGAGTAAATCCACGTCGTCCGTTGCTGTCGACCTTCTGTCCCAGCGGTTTGCCACGCGCATCGCACACACGGGCAATCTGGCCAAAGGGCAGCACCGTGCCAAAAGGCACATCCAGCGCATCCGGACCGGCACGCACGGCATCCGGCCTCGATGCGCGGCCACCGCCGAACAATCCCCCGGAGCGCGCGGCAGGTGCGGCATCAACAACCGGTGCATCGGCCTCAGGCGTCAGCGCGGCCAGCGTCATTTCCTCTTGGGATTGTGCGACATCGGCCGCGATGGCGGCAGCCGGATCAGCGTTGGCAGCTCGTTTGATCAGGCCCCTGAAGAACCCGCCAGCGCCGGGCGCTTCGGGGCGTGGCGCATTGGCCACTTCGGCAGGCACATCGCCCTGTGCGGCAGAGGTGCCGATAAATCCTTCGCGCGAGAGTTCTTCGGCATCCGGGAGGGCCGCTGCAGGCGCTTCGGCCACGACATCGACATCTGACAACCGGTTCACCCCCGCCAGCGGATCGCCACAAGCAGACAGGGTCAAGGCCACTCCGAGTATCGGTATCAAACGCACAGTGTTGCTCCCCCTTCAGACGTTGCTATTGTCTTAACGAAGGGGGCACATGGCGTCCAGCAGGTCAATCCGCCCTGCGCCAATGCCCGCCAACTGCTAGGAAATACCTAGATTTCCTCAACCTCCAGCACCCCGCCCAAGGACCGGATCGCGCCCTTGATCTGTGGCGTCACAGGGAATTCCATGCCCAGATCCACCTCGACCTCGCCGGGCAGGGCCGGGTCCATCAGGCACAGCTGCACCGGCCCTTTGCCCGCAGATTTCGCCGCCTGCCGTGCGCCTTCGAGTACTTCGGACACGGCAGCAATCGCGGCGGGGGTCTCGATGAAAATGCGCAGGCCCATGTTGCCCGCATCGCCCACAACCGTATCAATTGGTGCGACACTGCGGCCCAGCAACTTGAGCTGGTCGCTCTCCATCGTCGCCTCCACGGTGACGACCACCTTCGATCCAGTTTCTAGATGGTCGCGGCAAGCCTCAAGCGTGTCCGAGAACAGCGTGACCTCATAGGCGCCCGTCGGATCGGACAGCTGGGCAAAGGCAAAGCGATTGCCGCGCGCGCTCTTGCGCTCCTGTCGGCCCGCCACCACGCCGGCCAGCCGCGCGTTCATGGCACCTCGGTCGGTGACCTTGGCTGTCAATTCGTCCAGTGTCAGGAATGGCACGCCACGGTCGCTGCCCCATTTACGTTTGAGCGGCCCCATATAGTCATCCAGCGGATGACCGGACAGGTAGAAACCCACGGCTTTGAATTCCTCTGTCAGCCGCTCCGGTGCTTCCCAGTCATTGCCGGGCATCATCCGCGGCTCGGGCAGGTCATCGCCCGCCTCGCCGAACAGCGACACCTGATTGGAGGCTTTCTGTTCATGGATCGCGGCGGAATACCCCACCAGCGCATCCAGCGCGCCGAACACCCGCGCGCGGTTAGAATCCAGCATGTCAAAGGCACCGGCACGGGCCAGCATCTCCAGCGGGCGCTTGCCTACACGTTTGAGATCAACCCGCCGCGCCATATCGAACAGCGTGCTAAACGGCTTGTCGCCACGTCCCTGCTCAAACAGCCGCATTGCCTCGACGCCCACGTTCTTGAGCGCGCCCAGCGCATAGACCAGCGCGCCGTCCACCACCTTGAACGTCGCATCCGAGCGGTTGACGCAGGGCGGCACCCAAGGCAGCTCCAGCCGCTTGCGCACTTCCTCGAAATACACGGCCAGCTTGTCTGTGAGGTGGATATCGCAGTTCATCACACCGGCCATAAACTCGACCGGATGGTTCGCCTTGAGCCATGCGGTTTGGTAGCTGACCACCGCATAGGCCGCCGCGTGGGATTTGTTGAAACCGTAGTTGGCAAATTTCTCCAGAAGGTCAAAGACTTCCGATGCTTTCTTCTTGTCGACGCCATTCTCCATGGCGCCTTTCTCGAACTTGGGCCGCTCCTTGGCCATCTCTTCGGCGATCTTCTTACCCATCGCACGGCGCAGCAGGTCGGCGCCGCCAAGGCTGTAGCCCGCCATGACCTGCGCGATCTGCATCACCTGTTCCTGATAGACGATAATCCCTTGGGTTTCCTCAAGAATATGGTCGATTGAGGGGTGAACGGACTCGCGTTCCTTCAGCCCGTTCTTGACCTCGCAATAGGTAGGGATGTTCTCCATCGGGCCGGGGCGGTAGAGCGCCACCAGCGCCACAATATCCTCGATGCACGTCGGCTTCATGCGCTTGAGCGCATCCATCATGCCGCTGGATTCCACCTGGAACACGGCGACCGTCTTGGCGCTGGCGTAGAGTTTGTAGGATGCCTCGTCATCCAACGGAATAGTTGCAATATCATCCTCCAGGCCCTCCGGAGGTGTGAATAACTCAGTCCCGTCCGCAGCAATGTGCAAGTGCCGTCCGGCGGATTTGATCTGGTCCACGGCGTTCTGGATCACGGTCAGGGTCTTCAGACCCAGAAAGTCGAACTTTACCAGTCCCGCCTGCTCGACCCATTTCATGTTGAACTGGGTCGCCGGCATGTCGGATCTCGGGTCCTGATAGAGCGGCACCAACTCGTCCAGCGCGCGGTCCCCGATCACGACACCGGCAGCGTGGGTGGAGGCGTTGCGCAGCAGCCCTTCGACCTGCTGGCCATATTCCAGCAGTCGCGCCACAACCTCTTCGTTGCGTGCTTCCTCGCGCAGACGCGGCTCGTCTGCCAGCGCCTTCTCGATGCTGACAGGCTTCACGCCCTCAACTGGGATCATCTTGGACAGGCGGTCCACCTGCCCGTAAGGCATCTGGAGCACGCGGCCAATGTCACGCACGGCCGCCTTGGACAGCAGCGCACCGAAGGTGATGATCTGCCCCACACGGTCGCGCCCGTATTTTTCCTGCACGTAACGGATGACTTCTTCGCGCCGGTCCATGCAAAAGTCGATGTCGAAGTCGGGCATGGAGACACGTTCGGGGTTCAAGAACCGCTCGAACAGCAGGGAATAGCGCAGCGGATCGAGGTCCGTGATCAGCAGCGCATAGGCCACAAGACTGCCCGCACCCGACCCACGGCCCGGCCCCACTGGGATGCCCTGATCCTTGGCCCATTTGATAAAGTCCGCAACGATCAGGAAGTAGCCGGGGAACCCCATCCCCTCGATAATCCCCAGCTCGAACTCCAGCCGCTCCTCATAGACCGACACTTCCGCCGCATGCGGAATGATCGCAAGCCGCGCCTTCAATCCCTCCTGCGCCTGCCGCCGCAGCTCTGCGACCTCGTCATCGGCAAACTTTGGCAGGATCGGATCCCGGCGATAGGCCTGAAACGCACAGCGGCGCGCGATTTCGACCGTGTTGTCAATGGCTTCGGGCAGGTCCGCAAACAGCGTGACCATTTCCGCCTGCGTCTTGAAATAATGCTGCGGTGTAAGACGGCGGCGGCCCTGCTGCTGGTCCACATAGGCGCCTTCCGAAATGCAGATCAGCGCATCATGCGCCTCGTACATATTCGAGGCGGGGAAGTAGACGTCGTTCGTGGCCACCAGGGGAATGTCCATGGCGTAGGCCATCTCGACAAATCCGCGTTCGGTCAGCCGCTCGGCCTCGGGCGCGCCGCTGTCACCCGGATGGCGCTGCAACTCCATGTACAGACGGTCCCCGAAGGCAGCGTGCAGCGCGCGCACCAGCGCCTCTGCCGCGGGGCGCTGGTTGCTCTGCAAGAGCAACCCTACCGGCCCCATGGGCCCGCCAGTCAGGCAGATCACATCCGCGCTATGCGCCGCCAGCTCCGCCAGCGTCACCTGCGGCAGCGCACCCGCCTTGTCGAGGTAGAGGCACGAATTGAGTTTCATCAGATGCTCATACCCCCGCTCACTCTGCGCGAGCAGCACGACAGGGGCAGGCAGACGCGGTTTCTCGCCCGGTTGGGGCGTCACATATTCCAGATCGACCTGACAACCGATGATCGGCTGCACGCCCGCCCCCGACATCGCCACCGAAAACTCCAGCGCCGCGAACATGTTGTTCGTATCGGTCAACGCCAGCGCAGGCATGCCTGCCTTGACGCACATATCGGGCAGCTTTTTCAGCCGCAACGCCCCTTCCAGCAAAGAATATTCGGAATGCGTGCGCAGGTGGATGAATCGGGGGGAATTGCTCATGCACGCAGACTAAAGCGGATTGCGAAAAGCCTCCACAGTGAAAACCATCGACCGCCCCTCTTGGGGCAGATACCGCCCATCACTGATCCACGAAGACGACACAAAGGCCGGATTGACACGGGCCGAAACCTGCCGCCAGTCGTTCTTCCCAACTGGACACCGCACAAGGGCCAACGCAGTCGGCGGCGATGAAAATCAATTGAAATCAACATCATCAAAACTCTGCATCTGGCCAACCCGTCAGGGAAGCGACATGCCGCCCGCAATGCCGAATATTTCTGCACTTTTAGCCCTCCGCGATAGCCACCCGAAAGATAGCTCACCAAAACACTTGCAAACTCCCAAGCAGTCACCGTAGCCTTTCCAACAGCTTGTGTTCTACGCCGCATCGAACACCTGCAAGATCTGATCCTTTGTACCGCGGCGGGGTTATCCCCATGGACGTCTCCTTTACGCTCAACGGCGCATCCGTCACCGTGACGAATTGTGCACCCACGACAACTCTACTTGACTGGCTTCGCGAGGAACGCGGCCTGAAAGGCACCAAAGAAGGCTGTAACGAGGGCGACTGCGGCGCCTGCACGGTACTGGTAGCAGAGACCGACAGCTCCCTCCCCCTCAACGCCTGCATTCTCTTTCTGCCGCAACTGGCAGGCAAGCAGGTCATTACCGTCGAAGGCCTTGCCGCCCCCGATGGCACGCTGCATCCGGTACAGGACGCTATGATCACCCATCATGGCAGCCAATGCGGCTTTTGCACCCCCGGTTTCATCATGAGCATGGCCACAGCGCACCTCAACAATGACACTGACCACGACACCGCCCTTGCGGGCAACTTGTGCCGCTGCACCGGCTATGCCCCCATCCTGCGCGCTGCCGAAGCTGCCGCTGCCGAACCCGTGCCGACCCACCTCTATTCGTTGGCCAGAAATATCACGGCAGAGCAGCCAGAGGCTGCGGGGGTAGCGCCCCCTGCCCGCAACCAACCCCGCACAACAGATGATCTGGCCGCCCTCTACGCCGCAACCCCCGATGCAACGCTGATCGCCGGTGCCACCGATGTCGGCCTCTGGGTCACCAAACAAATGCGCGATCTGGGCGAGGTGATTTTCCTCAACCAATGCACAGACCTGCGCGGCATCACAGAGACTGCGGACCATTGGCACATAGGTGCCATGACCACCATCGCCGAGCTCGAGCGCACCCTTGCGCCGCATTTCCCAAGCCTCGGCACGATGCTGCGCCGCTATGGCTCCGTTCAGGTGCGGGCGGCGGCAACGCTGGGCGGCAACATCGCCAACGGCTCTCCCATCGGTGACGGTAGCCCCGCCATGATCGCACTGGGGGCCACCCTGCACTTGCGCCATGGCGACACGCGCCGCCAGATGCCACTTGAGAATTTCTTCATCGCCTATGGCAAACAAGACCGCCAGCGGGGCGAATTCGTCGAAGCCATCACCGTCCCGAAACAGGCTGACACCCTGCACTGCTACAAACTCTCCAAACGGTTCGATCAGGACATCTCGGCAGTTTGCGGCTGTCTGAACCTGCCTGTGACCGATGGGCGGTTTGGCGCCGTCCGGCTGTCATTCGGCGGCATGGCAGGCACACCCGCCCGCGCCATTTCGGCCGAAGCCGCTCTCGGCGGGCAACCAGTCACCCTCGCCACGATCGAGAGCGCGATGGCCGCTCTCGCCAGCGACTACACCCCCATGTCCGACATGCGCGCCTCTGCTGCATACCGCATGGCCACCGCGCAAAATATGCTGATGCGCGCCTATAGCACCCTGACCGGCAAACAGACTGATCTGCACGAGGTGCGCGCATGAGCATTGCCAAGCCCCTGCCCCATGATGCCGCGCGGCTGCATGTGACCGGCGCGGCGCGCTATGTCGATGACATTGCCACGCCCGCAGGCACGCTGCATCTGGCCTTCGGGACCAGCCTTGTCGCGCGCGGCACGGTGACAGCCATGGATCTGGCTGCGGTCCGCGCAGCGGTGGGCGTTGTCGCCGTCCTGACTGCTGATGATCTGCCTTTTGCCAACGATGTCTCCCCTTCCAACCACGATGAGCCGTTGCTTGCTGTTGGGTCCGTGCATTATGTAGGCCAGCCCTTGTTTCTGGTGATTGCCTCCAGCCACCTCGCCGCCCGCGCGGCAGCACGACTGGGCAAGATCGACATCGCGCCCGAGACGCCACTTTTGACCATTGATCAAGCCCTCGCCGCCAACAGCCGCTTTGAGGACGGACCGCGCATCTACGCCAAAGGCGATGCGGACACCGCGCTTGGCGCTGCTGTCCACCGGCTCACCGGCAAGCTGGAAATCGGCGGGCAGGAGCACTTCTATCTGGAGGGTCAGGCCGCCCTGGCCCTGCCGGGCGAAGCAGGTGATATGCTGATCCAGAGCTCGACACAGCACCCGACCGAGATCCAGCACAAGGTCGCCGAGGCCATCGGCCTACCCATGCACGCGGTCCGGGTCGAAACGCGGCGCATGGGCGGCGGATTCGGCGGCAAGGAAAGTCAGGGGAACGCGCTGGCCGTGGCCTGCGCCATCGCCGCGCGGGCGACAGGACGGCCCTGCAAGATGCGCTATGACCGCGATGACGATATGATCATCACCGGCAAGCGGCATGATTTCCGCATTGAATACGACGTAGGCTTCGACGCGAATGGCAGGCTGACCGCCGTGGACTTCACCCATTACGCGCGATGCGGCTGGGCGATGGATCTCAGCCTGCCCGTGGCGGACCGTGCGATGCTGCACGCGGACAACGCCTATCACCTGACTGACGTGCGCATCACATCGCACCGGCTGCGCACCAACACCCAAAGCGCCACCGCCTTTCGTGGCTTTGGCGGCCCACAAGGCATTGTCGGGATCGAGCGGGTAATGGACCATATCGCCAGCCATCTGGGGCTGGACCCGCTGGAGGTGCGGCGGGTGAATTTCTACGCTGACAGTGAGGCGCCCGCCCCTGCTGTCGCGGACCCCGCGCCACCCTTGCCACACGCAGACGCCGATCTGGCCAGCCGTGGCGCGCAGGCGCAGCTTTCGGAAAGCACGCCGGTTGATGTCCCGACAAGCGGACAACAAACCACCCCCTACCAACAGCCCGTCACCGACTGCATTATCAACGCATTGGTAGATCGGCTGTCCGATAGCGCCGACTACACCAATCGTCGCGCCGCGATCGCGCAGTGGAACGCGGAACAGCCAATCCTGAAACGAGGCATCGCGCTGACGCCGGTGAAATTCGGCATTTCCTTCACACTGACCCACCTCAATCAGGCCGGCGCGCTGGTGCATGTGTATCAGGACGGCTCGATCCACCTGAACCATGGCGGTACGGAAATGGGTCAGGGCCTGTTCCAGAAAATCGCGCAGGTCGCTGCCGCAGAATTCGGCGTGCCGGTGGGTCAGATCAAGATCACTGCTACCGACACGGCCAAAGTGCCCAACACCTCCGCCACAGCGGCGAGTTCGGGGACGGACCTGAACGGCATGGCCGTCGTCAATGCCTGCGAAACCTTACGCACCCGCATGGCGACACATCTGGCCGGGCTCCATGATTGCGCGCCGGACGAGGTGCGTTTTGTCGATGGACAGGTCATCGCGGGCAATGAAACGCTCACTTTCGCTGAAGCCGCGCAGGTGACCTATCAGGCGCGGATCAGCCTTTCGGCCACGGGTTTCTACAAAACCCCTGACATCCAGTGGGACCGGATCAAGGGCGTCGGGCGGCCGTTCTTCTACTTTGCGTATGGCGCGGCCATCACGGAAGTGGTGGTTGATACGCTGACCGGCGAAAACCGCATCCTGCGCGCCGATATCCTGCATGATGCAGGTGCGTCCCTGAACCCCGCGCTGGACATCGGCCAGATCGAGGGCGGCTATGTGCAGGGTGCCGGTTGGCTGACGACGGAGGAGCTGGTCTGGGACGACAAGGGCGCGCTGCGCACCCATGCGCCTGCAACCTACAAAATACCCGCATTTTCCGACCGGCCCGATGTGTTCAACGTGGCGCTCTGGGACCAGCCCAATCCGGCGCAGACGGTCTACCGCTCCAAGGCCGTGGGGGAGCCGCCACTGATGCTGGGGATTTCCGCGTGGTCAGCGCTGGCCGGTGCGGTGGCCGCCTGCGGTCCGGCCTATGGCGATCTTCAAACGCCCGCCACAGCCGAGGCCGTTCTGGCCGCGATCACCTGTACCCGCAGCGGGGGTGGTACATGACCGATGCGATCTACATCGAGATCACCGGCACCCGTGGCTCTGCACCCCGCGACGCGGGCACAGCAATGATGGTGACGGCGGAGCACATCGAAGGAACAATCGGCGGCGGCGCGCTGGAACATGCCGCCATTGCACGCGCGCGGCATCTGCTGTCCACGGGCGGGTCAGAGGAAAGCCGGACGATCCCGCTGGGGCCGTCACTGGGCCAGTGTTGCGGTGGCGCGGTCACTTTGCGTTATACCCGCACACCGAAACAGACAGACCGCGCAGGCAAAGCCAAACATCTGCAAATGGAAACGCAACTCGATCGCGTACCGCTGTGGATCTGGGGCGCGGGGCATGTCGGGCGCGCGGTGGTTGCGGCCTGCCCGCCTCAGGCTTTCGCGGTGACATGGATCGACAGCAGCGCGGACCGCTTTCCCGACAGCTGCCGCGCGGGCATCACCAAAATCCCTGCGGCCGATATGCCACTGCTCGCGGCGCGTGCGCCGGTTAGGGCACATCATCTGATCTTCACCTACTCCCACGACATTGATCTGGCGCTCTGCGCCGCGCTGCTGCGCCGCGGCGCGGCCAGCATCGGCCTGATTGGATCAGCCACAAAACGCGCGCGGTTTTTCAAGCGGTTGCGCGCCATGGGCCTTGAGCCTGCACCAATAACCTGCCCCATCGGGGATAAAACCCTTGGCAAAGCCCCCCGTGAAATTGCACATGGCACCGTGCAGGCGCTGCTGCTTGCCTCCCAACCCAAGGTTTCCGCATGACCCACCCGCTGCTGTCACTTTCCGCGCTGACCAAAGCCTACCCCGGCGTTGTCGCCAACAGCGATGTCTCGCTGAGCATCGCCCCCGGCGAGGTTCACGCCCTGTTGGGAGAAAATGGCGCGGGCAAATCGACGCTGGTCAAGATGATCTATGGGCTGGTGAAGCCCGACAGCGGCCAGATGCAGATGAACGGCCAGCCCTTCGCCCCGTCCGAGCCGAGTGCCGCGCGCGCTGCCGGTGTGGGCATGGTGTTCCAGCATTTCTCGCTGTTCGACGCGATGAGCGTTGCCGAGAACATAGCGCTGGGGATGGAGAATGCACCGGGGCTTTCGACCCTGTCAGCGCGCATCACCGAAGTGTCCGAAGCCTACGGCCTACCCCTGTCCCCTGACCGGATCGTGGGCGATTTATCTGCGGGCGAGCGGCAGCGCGTGGAGATCATCCGCTGCCTGCTTCAGGAGCCGAAACTCCTGATCATGGATGAGCCGACGAGTGTGCTGACCCCGCAAGAGGTTGAAATCCTGTTCAAGACCCTGCGCAAGCTGAGCGCGGAAGGCACCGCGATCCTCTATATCTCGCACAAGCTGGAAGAAATACGCACCCTGTGCGACAACGCCACGATCCTGCGGTTGGGCAAGGTGGTGGGCGAATGCACACCGCGCGAAACGACCGCACGCGAGATGGCAGAGCTGATGGTTGGCAAGCTGTTGCAGACGCCCACGCGGGCAGGACAAGCGGCGGGCGATGTCATGCTGCGCCTTACCGGCCTGAGCGCGCCTGCGCCCAATGCCTTTGGCATGGCGCTGAAAAATATATCGCTTGAGCTGAGGGCGGGCGAGGTGCTGGGCATCGGCGGTGTGGCGGGCAACGGGCAGGACGAATTTCTGTCCGCGCTGTCGGGTGAGCGGCCCGTGGCACGCGGCATGGTGGCACTGAAAGGCGAGGACATCGGCCCGCTGGGCCCCACCGCGCGGCGCAAGCTGGGGCTGCTGACCGCCCCCGAAGAGCGGATGGGACATGCCGCCGCCCCCGATATGTCGCTGACGGAGAACGCGATGCTGACGGCATCGCTGCGCGAAGGTCTGGACAAGGGCGGTTTTCTGGACTGGCCTGCGGCACGGCGGTTTGCACAAGCCGTGATCGAGCGGTTCGACGTGCGCACACCCGGCACCCATGTTGCCGCGCGCGCGCTGTCGGGCGGCAACCTGCAAAAGTTTGTGATCGGGCGCGAGGTGATGCAGCGGCCGGAGGTATTTGTCGTCAACCAGCCGACGTGGGGGGTGGATGCCTCTGCCGCGGCGGCGATCAGGCAGGCACTGCTGGATCTGGCGCAGAACGGGGCGGCGTTGATCGTGATCAGTCAGGATCTGGACGAGTTGATGGAGATTTCCGACCGGTTTGCAGCCCTCAACGAAGGGCGGCTGTCTGATCCGCGCCCCGCGCAGGGCATCACGGTGGAAGAGATCGGTTTGATGATGGGCGGCGCCCACGGCATGGAGGTGGCGCATGTGTGAGGCGGCAGGATTTGAGTTTATTGGCAAAATGAAGACAGGGGCGCGCCCGTGATCGCCTTCGAAAAACGTCCCGAGCCGAGCCGGGCGTTTGCGCTGGCCACGCCTTTGCTAGCGGTGCTGGCGACGATGGTGTTTGGCGGGCTGTTGTTTGCACTGCTGGGCAAAGACCCACTGGAGGCGATCCGCACGATTTTCTGGGAGCCGTTGTTTGGCGAGTTTGCGTTTTTCTATCGCCCGCAGTTGTTGATCAAAGGCGCGCCACTGGTGCTGATCGCCATCGGGCTGAGCCTCGGCTTCAAGGCGGGGATCTGGAACATTGGCGCAGAGGGGCAATACATCATGGGGGCGCTGTTTGGCGCAGGCGCGGGGCTGGCGTTTTATCCGGCCGAGAGCGTGTTGATCTTTCCGCTGATGGTACTGGCGGGGGCCTTGGGCGGCTGGATCTGGGCGATGATCCCGGCGGTGCTAAAGGTTAAATTCGGGACGAACGAAATCTTGGTGTCGCTGATGCTGGTCTATGTGGCAGAGCAGTTTCTGGCGTCGATGTCATTGGGGTTGTTGAAAAACCCCGAAGGGTTCGGCTTTCCCGGCTCACGCAACTTGCAGCAATATGCCAGCGCGCATAACGCCGAACTGATTTCGGGCACGGGGATGCATTGGGGTGTAGTGGCGGCATTCATTGCGGTGATCTTCGGCTATGTCCTGCTGGCGCGACACCGGCTTGGGTTTGCCATCCGCGTGACGGGCGATGCGCCACGGGCGGCGGCATTTTCGGGTGTGAACCCTGCGCGGCTGGTGCTGTTCTGTCTGGGCATGTCGGGCCTGCTGGCGGGGCTGGCGGGCGTGTTCGAGGTAGCGGGGCCTGCGGGTCAGGTGACGATTGATTTCAATGTGGGCTATGGATTTACCGCAATCATCGTGGCGTTTCTGGGCCGGTTGCATCCGGTGGGTATCCTGCTGGCGGGCGGACTGATGGCGTTGACCTATATCGGCGGCGACATTGCGCAATCCAAGTTGGGGTTGCCTGCGGCGGCCATACAGGTGTTTCAGGGGATGCTGCTGTTTTTCCTGCTAGCGTTTGATTTGTTCACGAATTACCGGCTGCGGTTTGGCCGGACGGAGGTGGCATGATGGATCTGTCGGCAATCAATCCGGTCCTGTTTATCGCTGGGTTCTTCGTGGCCGCGACACCGCTGATCTTTGCCGCCATCGGCGAGCTGGTGGTGGAGAAGACTGGCGTGCTGAACCTCGGGGTCGAGGGGATGATGATCATGGGCGCGATCTGCGGCTTTGCCACGGCGGTCGAGACCGGATCACCGATGCTGGGCTTTGTGGCAGCTGCGGTGGGCGGAGCGGTGCTGAGCCTGCTTTTTGCGTTTCTGACGCAGGTAATGCTGGCCAATCAGGTGGCTTCAGGGCTGGCGCTGACGCTGTTCGGGCTGGGACTGTCCGCGCTTCTGGGACAAAGCTATGTGGGCGTGAAGCCGCCACGTCTGGGCGATGTGGATTTTGGCCCCCTGGGGGATATCCCGGTGCTGGGACCTATTGTGCTGAGCCATGACATTATTGTTTACGTGGGCATCGCGCTGGTGGTGACGGTCTGGGCGGTGCTGAAATATTCCCGCATTGGGCTAATACTGCGCGCGGTGGGCGAAAACCACGATGCCGCGCATGCGCTGGGGTTCAAAGTAAAACGCATCCGCACGTTGGCCATCATGTTCGGCGGGGCCTGTGCGGGTGTGGGTGGTGCCTACATCAGCCTGATCCGCGTGCCGCAGTGGACCGAAGGGATGACCGCAGGCATCGGCTGGATTGCACTCGCGCTGGTGGTGTTTGCCAGTTGGAAGCCCTTGCGCCTGTTGCTGGGCGCCTATCTTTTTGGCGGGCTTGTTCAATTACAGCTCAATCTGCAAGGTGCGGGCGTTGCTATTCCTGTCGAATATCTGGCAATGTCGCCCTATGTGATCACCATTGTTGTCCTTGTGTTCCTGTCGCGTGACAAGGGTGCTGCACCCGGATCATTGGGACGCATTTTCCACGCCTCGTCTTGAGGCATTTATCGCCGCCAACGTGCGGACTACGACCAACCGGGGAGAAACCTGAAATGACATTCACCAAACGCCAGGCAGCCAAACTGCTTGCAAGCGCCGCCCTTGTCGCGGGACTGGCCGTTCCGGCCTATGCGCAGGACGAGAAAACGAAAATCGGCTTTGTTTACGTTGGCCCCGTCGGTGATGGCGGCTGGACCTACGAGCACAACAAGGGCCGTCTGGCTGTCGAAGAACATTTCGGCGACAAGGTCGAGACCGTCTTCGTCGAGAGCGTGGCAGAGGGCCCCGATTCGGAGCGTGTGATGACGCAGATGGCGCTGGACGGTGCGGACCTGATCTTTACCACGTCCTTCGGCTACATGGACCCGACAATCAACGTCGCGGCCAAGTTCCCCAACGTGAAATTCGAACATGCCACCGGCTACAAACGCGCCGATAACGTGAGCACCTATTCCGCGCGTTTTTATGAAGGCCGCGCGATTCAGGGCCACATCGCGGGCAAGATGACAAAAACCAACACAGTGGGCTATATCGGGTCCTACCCGATCCCCGAAGTGATCCGTGGCATCAACTCTGCGTTCATTCATGCGCGCAAGGCCAACCCGGATGTGCAGTTCAAGATCGTCTGGGCCTACACATGGTTCGACCCGGCCAAGGAAGCGGACGCTGCCAAGGTTCTGATCGAGCAAGGCGCGGACGTGATCCTGCAACACACCGATTCCACGGCACCACAAGCGGCAGCACAGGAAGCGGGCAACGTTGTGACCTTCGGTCAGGCATCGGACATGAGCCAGTATGCGCCCTTCCCGCGCGTCTCCTCCATCATTGACGACTGGGCGCCCTACTACATCGCGCGCACCCAAGCGGTGATCGACGGCACATGGACCTCCACGGATACATGGGACGGCATCGGTGCTGGTATGGTCGGCATCGGCGAGATCACGGACGCGGTTCCCGCAGACGTGAAAGAAGAAGCGCTGGCGCTGAAGGCCTCACTGGCTGACGGCTCCTACCATGCATTCACCGGCCCACTGAACAAGCAGGACGGCTCACCGTTCCTTGCCGAAGGCGAGACAGCGGATGACGGCACGCTGGCCGGCATGAACTTCTACGTCGAAGGCATCGAGGGCGACATTCCGCAATAAACGGATCACTGCCAGATTACACATCGGCCCTGCCCTCCGGCGGGGCCTTTTTTATGGCGCTATGCAATTTCTCGGGAACTTCATCGCCCGATCGCGGGTTATAACCCACAATTGATGTGTACGCACCTATTCGCAGGCCAAAAAAAGCAAGAAGACCGGACACGAAAACGGTCCCTGGAGGATTTTTTGACGACGAGCAGAACAGATACAAGCCAAGACCGTGACAGCAGCGGCTATGCGCTCCTGACCCTTGCCCTGGCGCTCCTTGCCGCTCTCGTAGGCGTTATACAGCTGTTTCCAGTGCAAGAGCGACTGGCGCTTATCGCAGAGCGCGGCCCTGTCGAAGACATCACGATCTTATTCTATGCTGTCTGCGTGGTCCTGATGATGTGGCGCTGGCCCTTGGGTGTTTTCCGCGCCCGGTGGTATTTCAGCGCCCTGTGCATCCTCTTCGCCGCCCGCGAGATGGACTTTGACAAATCTCTGTTCACAGTGGGGTTGCTGAAATCGCGCCAATATGTCGGTGATATGGTGTCACTGCCAGAGAAAGCCCTGTCTTTGATCGTGCTTGTCGGCGTGATCGCTGTTGTGGTGTCTATTCTGAGGTATGAAATTCGAGGCTTTGTAAAAGGCGTGATGGCGCTGCGCGCCAGCCCTTTGGCGATTTTGGCGGCAGTTCTAATGATCGTCTCAACTAAGCTGCTGGACGGCATCGGGCGCGGGAGTGTCATGAACTCTGTGTATCTGGTCCGGCCCATGCGGG
>TARA_R110002020_G_scaffold564_3_pt1 | contig 21581 bp, 13 predicted proteins | sample TARA_R110002020 | Tara Oceans TARA_R110002020 (sample SAMEA4396489) | marine metagenome | biome: Westerlies Biome; feature: [MES] marine water layer (ENVO:01000295) within the mesopelagic zone...; material: water (ENVO:00002006), including particulate matter (ENVO:01000060) such...
GTAAGTATATCATGGAATACTACATTTCGCAATAGAGTTCGTTTATTAGCAGGTATTGAATCTGAAGAATTAGACAATGACACAATGGATATTTTAGCTAATATATCTGCGGAATGGTTCAATGAAAATACAGGTTTAACATATGCTCTTAATGACAATAATACTTATGACAATGCAGTAATGTATTATACTTGTTATCTTTCTTGTCTTGCTCAAAATGGAGTAGGAGTAGATAGAATAACTATAGGTGATTTACAAGTTTATTATGATACAAGTGATTATGATGTATGGGAAACTTTAGCACAACAAGCTTTATTAATGAAACTTGGTTTGAGTATTAAAACCACCACCTACAACGCAAATCCAAACATAGGAGATGTCAACTGGAATAAAAACGTTACAGGTGTGGATGCGACCAAGACCATGTATCCCCGTGTAAGGGGAGTACAATACAATGCTTAGTAGTCAAGGAGTTAAGCCGGGTTCTATTAATATGGGCCGCATCTTAAGACAATTAGCTCATCGTTCTAATCAAAGTCGTAAAGTCGTATACCACAGACCCACTATTTATGGAAAGGATAATTATGGAGTAGAAAATGCAGTAGTATCTACCGCAGAGATTCTATTACCTCAGTTACCAGCTCTAATACGCCCTGCTCTAACAGCAGATTATCAGCTCGAAAAAGCAGGTGTAAACATAATCGGGGCTGCTAGAGTTTATACTCCTAATATACAGACCATTAAAGGTATGCCTAATTTTAATCAAGAAAACAACACTAACTTTAATGAGATAGAAGGTTGGGATAAATTCGTAGATAAACAACGAGTTATATACACAGTCCCTACATCAGGGACATCAGGTTGGACTTCTGGGAGTGCTGACGTTACATTTGCTTCTGACGGGCAAACTATTACAGCTACATTAGGCACTGACTATAATGGTACATTTCACTATACTACCACTGCTAAGAATAGCTTAGAAGCAGATAGATTACGCTTTCAAATAAAGGGTAATGGAGCAAGCAATATAAAGCTCTCTAGTATAAAGAGCTATAATGGAGCAACGCAAAATAGCGCTTATAGTACTACATATACCCCTGCTACATTAAGCATACCTACAGGAAGTTGGTTAACAGTGGATGTTCCATGGGTTGTAGGTACTGTCGCTAGTGGGACTTCAATTTATAATGCAGGAACTCGTTATGCAGTTACTGTCACTTCTGGAGCTAGTTACGATTATGAAGCTGATTTTAGAGACTTCGAATTAGAAGTATCAGGAGCAGCTAGTGGTAACACAGTACAAGTCAGAGGCATAGAATATTATAAATCAATAACATGGTCAGTTCATTCTTTGAAGGAGATAAACAATGAATTCATGATATTTAATTGTGTAAGAACACGTGGTAAGAGAGATTCACGAAGGAGGTCGTATGCCTGACCACCTTAATAACATAGAACGTGTTTTAATAGATAATTTAAGAACGGGTACTTATAACGGAGGCACTGCATGGAGTAGTAGCGATGTTAAAGTATTTGGTCAGTTTCCAGAAACGGAAGATGTAAAATACCCATGCATAGTGGTAGAGATGGTAGCTAATGGTATAGAAGAACAGTTCTTAGGACAAAAGCTACAAGGAACTACTGGAGAGATATATGGAATAGCTTTTAATATTCATGTAGCTTGTGATATAAACAGTTCTATAAGTGTTAGTGGTACACCATATAAACAAAGAAGATTAATTAATTATTTAATGTTAAATTGTGCTAACGTTTTAATGGATTGTGATTTTGTAGGAGCAACCCCTTCTACTGAAGTAACTTCAAGATATCATACAGGGTTTAGAGAAGTTAATTACAACCCTGATTTAGAAACTTGGGCAGCCACTACTAGCATGGTTGTAGTATTCCTTAACAAAAGGAGTTAATAGTGGTAGTTGGAGATAAAGCCGAGGATTATGATTTTGTTCCTTGGGGTAGTAGCGATAAAGAACTTCAAACATATGGAGATGTTTTTCGTACAGTATATACAGGTTATAAGCCATATATACCACTCACCCAGACTTACAATATGCACATTAAGTCAGAAGCTGCAAGTAATGCTGTAAAACAAAAGAAAGGATTTTTTCAGTTTCAACCTGAAGGGTCAGGAATAACAGCATGGGGAAAAAGTGCAGATAAAGATTGGGGAGGATTACCAGACGGTGGTGATTTAAGTAATATAGCTGCATATAGTATAGCTCGTGAGATATTAGAACAAACAGGTTTATCTGGAAAGTTATCAGCCTTAGATAAAAATTTACCTGCCGTAGCATCAGATATGCAAGTAGCAGGAAAGGGAGCAACAGCATCTAGTGCTGGCAAAAGAGCTGTAGCTTTAGCAAAAGAATTGGAAAATATAATAAAACTAAAAATACCCCAAGGAGCTGACGAAAAGGTTATAAAGGGAGGAGAATCTTTAGGAGAAATTAGAACTCAAGGAATGGTTCAATTTTTAATGACTAATAAAGGTTTGACTGGTGAGTCAGCCTTTTTAAATAAAGAACTTAGAGAGATGCAAAAAATATTACAATCTCATAAAATTACAGACGAACAAGCAGGAGGGTTTAGTACAAAGGGCTTTGATATAGGACATTATTCAGAACAAGATGCCCAAACACTTTCATATCTTACACAACGGTTCAGAGATGAGTTTGATATAGAAGATTATAAAAAAATAGTAGGTATGGAAGAAACTAATTTAGGCGGTAAAAAGTTATTCCAAAAGATAGGCAAACAAGACCGTATATATCAAGTACAGAAAGGAACAGTCCAGAAAGATTTACAAAAAGAAATGGACATGATTTTAGGAAGCGTTGAATCTTTTATACAAAGAGTGGCTAATGAAAATTTAAGTTTTAGTGAAATGAAAAAGATAGAACAAGAAATGATGGACACCCAATTACAGGGTGGAAATGCGTTTTTGTTAGATAGTCCTATCACACTTACACAAGAAATGTGGAACGAAATGAGGTCAGGTATAGGTTCTAAAGACCACGAATCTTTAACTAGTTTTTCTGCGCAAGTAGTAGACAGATTATATCGAGCATATAATACCAATGTAGCTAGAGGTTTAGATGGTGAAGAAAATAGTGGTTACTTCTATATTGTACCTGTTAAAATTAAATATCCTGAAATAAAGAGTCCTAAATACTCTTTAGTAGGAGTTCATATCTTTGGAGATTTCCAAAAAACTGCACAAGGAGTAGAATTAACAGATATTCAAAATAAAGTTTATAATTTAGGTATATTTGAAACAGCAGACCAAGTTGCCTTAGATACATGGATGCAAAGAGATTTACAGATGAATGGTAGTTTAAGTAATAGAACATTTCAACGAGCTGCTCAAGATTATAGGCAGTTTATAGGAAGAGAAATGCAAATGTTCTATGGAAGTTTTGAAGCAATAGGTGCTCAAATTCTTTTATCTTCAAAGACGGCAGATGCATTTCAAGCACAGGTTAATTTTGTATCTACTATGACATCTGCTGATATGGCTAAATCATTTCAAGACCAAATAGAAGCACAGTTAAGTTCAGGTGCAGTATCACAAGAATTTAAAGCTTTCTATGATAAAATGACAAAAGGAGCAGACGATTTAACTAAAAGTTGGAAAGCTGCTGTAGGAGCTAATGTAGTTCAAGATTTATCTAAAGTTTTAGCTCAAAAACCTGATGAAGGTGCTTTTGCAGGCGGAAACACTTTTGGTATAAAAAGTGATTTTGTATGGCCTGACCACAAAGGTATAGGTAATTCAGGTGGTTTTACTAATCGACAATCTGGAGCGATGGAGGGTTTTGCATTTACTCCCTTTGTTGATAGTACAAAGGAAGATTATTATATTCATTCTAAAGGGTCTGTATTTCCAACAGTTGTAAAAGGTATTAAACCTCAAATTAAAAAAATAATAGAAAGAAGAAAGTTAGATGAAAAAATGGGCAGACGAGAGATGATGGACCAAGATAGATTAGGGGGACCAAAGCAAAAACCTGTTTTAAGAATTTTATGGCAAAATGGTGAATTAAAAGATGGCTTAGAAGAAAAGCGCGAACACTTAATAGATACTGCTATGAGACATTTAACAGAAGCAGGACTGATGTAAGAGCAAGCATAAGCTTTATATACTGCAACGAGCTAATATAGTTCTAGTGTAGTGTAATGTTGTCTAGACAAAGATAGAAGGTGAAAAAATGGTATATTACCTAGGTAGAGATGTAGATGTATTTATTACGACAGAAGCCACCGGCGCTGATAACAATGCAATAGGCATGACAGACGCTACAATGGAACAAGTTTCAGTAATTGATGATGATGCAGCAGCAGCAACAATGTTTGCTCCATCATTAGCAAATCAAGCTTCAGTTTCAGGCGGACGCGTATCGGATTTGACAGGGTGTGACCTGTCTATAACAGCAAGTGACGAAGACATCGGACCCTTTTTTGGTCATATAGCCACTCAAAAAGTACCAAGCGGTAGAAAAGAAACTACCGTTACACTAACGCATAAAAAATCAGACCCAATATGGGAAGTCATTTTTAATGGCCCATGTTTAACAGCTGATTTTGAAGGCGATGACGCAACTTTAGCTGCCCGTATGGGAGCTCGATTTGGAATGGCCAGTGGTTCAGCTGACACTGCTGGAAGTATAGGAGCAGGTTCCACTTTTCCAACTCAAGTAGTTGAATCAGACGATGGTAACATTGTTTATGGGTATAGAGTGCATGTGAGACTAAGAACAGGAGATGCTGCTGCATATGGTCAAGTTTTTACAGTGAGAAACGCTGCAATAACTGGTCATTCAGTAAGTATTAATCCCGATGGAACAGCAGAGGAAACTATGGAATTTACAAGTTCTGTAGCTCCAGTACAAGAAACTAATTTGGCAGGGACTGCGCCATTTAATATTACGCAGACACCAGCGGGGATGTTCTAATGACATACTTTTTAGGACGAGATGTAAAGGTATATATTGGTACCGAAACAGACGCAGCCACTGTACAGTGGAAGGCTTCCGCAACAGGAAGTGCTTTTATCTTTACAGATGGAACCACCCCTACTACAGATTATACAATGTTAGCAGCAGCACGTGATAATTCTGATGATGAAGATTCCAGAGTAGAACAATTGAGTGGTGTCGATTTAAGTATCGGTGCTATGGATGAAGATACTACATATCTTGGATTCCGTGGAGTTACTAAAGTAGAGATAAAGAAAGAAACTACTATATCTTTAACTCGTAAGAAACAAGATGCTTCTTGGGATGAATTGTTTAATGACGGTAGATTTGGAGTTAGTACAACTAATACTGCTTTCCATACTCCCGGTGTAGAACCGTTCCAAGATTATGGATACAGAATTTGGGTTAAACTAAAGGATAGTGCTGATGTTTTTACATTAAGAAACTGCTGCATACAATCGCACAGCGTTTCAAATAATGTAGATGGTACAACTGACGAAACTTTAGAGTTTATGTCTTATGTGGAACCAGTTATAGCAACTGCTTCTATTGAAACAATAACGCCAACTACAGCTTTGTAAGCTTAGGCAACAAAATTAAGTGTGGGGTTTGAGCCCCATACTTTCTTAACTATAAAAGGTGATTAAAATGACGAAAACAGAAATGTGGACAATTGAAGATTTGGTATCTTTGACAGATACCGTGCAAGAAGGAAGTGTTGATTACAGAGGAAAGAAATTTTTATTTCAATTTTGTGAATTAACAGAAGAAGAGGAACCAAAGAACGTATTTGATAAAGTTTTTGATTCCGAAGAAGAGAAATTAGCATTCTACCAAGAAATAGGTAATGAAAGAGTATCAAAAATGATAGCTAAAGCTAATGAAAAGAACCCCGATGGGGAAGTTTTGAACCCAGATAATTGGGCAAAACTACCAACAACGCTTAGATATCAAATATCTAACTCGATTTTAGGAGTGGAACAAGCAACATCTGAAAATTTTACCAGCGGATGATAAACGCGCCCGAAGCGGTGCTTTTATACATCCCTTTGATGAAAGAGCTCGGACTTAGTTGGTCTGAGATAAAACAGATGCCGCGATACGAAGCCGAAGGGCTTCTCGCTGCTTATAATGAATACATGGCATTTCATGCGATGGATGGTTATTCTGATGAAGAAATAAGTCAACTATCTAAGAAAAAGCCCCAAGTGAGAACAACATGGCATAGATATTTAGAAACGCGAAGAAAATTCGATGACATGTTAGGAAAGGAACGACCAAAACAATCATTTGACGGATTAATATAAACATGGGTTTCGCAGGACAAGTATTTGCAGCAAGGGTAGCTATAGGCTTAGCTATGCCTTCTCCGCGTGCATTAACGCAGGCTGGCAGCATACTTGCTAAATTTACTGGCGGTGTTTATAAGAAACTCAATCAAGAACAAACTAAAGCCGCTTCAGATAGACTTCGTTTAGCAAAACAAGATTTAAAAAGAGCTAATAAAGCTATCCAACAATTACAAAAAGAACAAGACAATAGTATAAGGAATCAAGCTAAGACTTCTATACGTCAAACTCAAGCAATGTTTGACCAAAGTGCTTTTAAAACTAAAAAAAGCATAACTGATTTTAAAAATTACGTATCTAAAGTACAACCAGCAGCAGCTCCGCGTCTGTTTTCTGGTATGACTAAAGATATGAGTGCTGCCAAACAATATCAAAGAATGGTAGAGAACTTTATATCTTTAGGAAAGGAAGAGAGAAAGGTAATTCTTAATAATATGAAAGCTCGCTCTCAAGCGATGAAAACTCAAGCTAAAGACTTTAAAGAACTAGTCAATGCTATGGGTGCAGGTGGTGGAGGAGCTGGAGCAGGTATGGGAGGTGGACCACGCCCCGGAAGTGGAGGTCCTTATGCAGGTTATGGACCTTTAGGCCCTGATTATATAGTAGGTGAAGATAAATTAATGGGATGGGGAGGTCCCGGAAGCAAGAAAGCACCATCTGGTTGGGTAGAAAATACAACTACATTATTCCCTTCTGATTGGGAACAAGAAGACTATGGCCTTTTAAATAGAATACCACAACCAGTTAAAAAAGGAGATGAATTTGGCTGGTATAAAATGGTGGATAAAAGGGATGGAACTTTAAAAACTAAAGACGAAGGAGTAGAAAAGGAAGTAAAGAAAATAGCAGATGCAGTTGCTCCATCTTCTTCAGCCGGGTTGAAACTTTATGATACCTCTAAGTTAGTTCCAACAGGACCTCATTCAGATAAGACTATAGGCATGTGGACTCCACCAGATATTGGTAGAATTCCACATATGGGAGGTGGGACACATATTTTACAGCCTGATGGACCTATGGGAAATCTTCTTGGGCGCGGAGGTGGAGTCTTAGGAGACATGTCTCCAGATGAAGCTGTTAACTTTTTAGACGATATTGCTCAACAAGCTAAAGAACTAACAGAGGTAGACCGTGTTAGAAATGACATGTTGAAGAAAGATAATAGAGAATTAGCTGATTTAGAGGAATGGAGAAGACAAGCACAAAAGGAACTAACAGAGGCTACTAAAGAATTAGCAGATGCTGAACACCATTTAGCTCAAGAAACTGAAAGAGTTATACAAGAAACCCAACAAATTATATATTTATTTAAACACGAATTTGTAAATAATATTCGTGAAACAGTCTCAGCACTAGCAGCTTTCTTTTGGCAATTAGAAGGTTTAACTGGTGAATTGAGAGAATTCGAACAAGAACTCCTTAATGCTAACTCTGTTTTCCAATTAACACGTAGTGAATTATATGATACAGGAGAATTAATTACTCAATTTGGTCAAGAATTTGGTATGAGTATGCAAAACGGTGCTACTGGTCTTTATCAACTTGCTTCAGCTGGTATAACTGCTAATGAAGCTATATCTGTATTACCTGAAACTTTAAAATTATCTATGGCTGTTCAGGGAGACCACAATACAATATCTAAGTTAACTGCTCAGACCCTCTTCGGTTTCGGCTTACCCATGTCCCAAGCCGCAGAGGTCACTGACAAATTTGCTCATGCTATCCAGAAGTCTTTAATTGAATATCAAGATTTAACAAGCGCTATTAAGTTCGCTTTGCCTTTCTTTACTGCGACAGGGCAAAGTTTAGACCAACTATTAGGTGCTTTACAAGTCTTGACTAACAGGGCTTTAGAAGCAGGTATTGCAGGTCGTGGTTTACGTCAAGCATTGTCTGAATTTGCTGAAAAGTCAGATGATAATGCAGCTGCTTTTAGAAAAGTAGGGCTTGAAATTCTTAATATGGATGGAACTATGAAGGATTTGACTGTAATTGCTAAGGAATATGCAATGATAATTGGTGATGATGCTGTTAAAAGTACAGAATTATTAACTAGTTTAATTCAAGATTTGAATGTTCGTGGTGCAACTGCATTTATTCACTTAGTTCAGAATGCTGACGAATTCGCTCAAGCTGTAGAAGAAACTGCTAATGCTGGTGGGGAATTAGATAAGATGGTTAGAGAGCAGAATGATGCTATTAATGCTCAAGTTCAAATATTGAAAAATAATGTTATAGCTATTTTTACCATGAGAGACGCAGCTTATGAGGGAACTGAGTTTATCAACGGTTTCCATAAAGCTATTGTAGAATTCTTAGAAACATTGAAAGGTTTATTTATGACAGAAATGGCTGATGGAACTTATCAATTAACAGAATTCTCTTTGACTTTACGTAATATAGCTGTTAAAGCAGTTGAATTGTTTTCTAAAGCGTCAGAAGCATTAGTTAAAATAATAACGGACTTCACAGAAGCAGGGTTCTTCAATATTTCAATGTTAAAAGCATTCTTTGCACCATTAATGGCTGTTTTAAAGGTAGTACAGATGTTAGGACCAGATGTATTAAAGTTATATCTATCATTTAGAATTTATAGTAGAATAATAGGTTTAGAAGCTATACCTTACACTAAGATTTTTACTACTACTGTAGATATACTTAAGATGGGAATGTCATCATTTGTAGGAGTTTTAAAACATGTAATACAGAGTATAAAATTTTATACAATAGCAGTAGCTAGTGGAGATGGAGCTCAAGTAGCTACAGGTTTATGGAGTGCATCACTTGGTAAAGCTAAAGGTATATTAATCGGTTTAACAAAGGCATTGTTTAGTTGGCAAGCTATAACTTTAGCAGCTGTAGCTACTATGGGTATAGCTGCTTCTACTACAACTGATTGGAGTAATATAACAGAAGGACTATCATTAGGGTTTAAAGCCCTTATTAGTACACTATGGGTAGGACTCGAACCTCTTATCATATCTATACAAAATGCTAGAGAAGCGTTTGGTGGTTGGCTTGGTGATGTTACTGGTATGGAATCTAGAATGATTTTAATCAGAACTATGCAAGAAATAGGTGCTTTCATAGGGACATTTGTACAGATGGGTGCTAAATTATTAGGATTCTTTATTGATATAGGTGTAGAAATAGGTAAATGGTTTGCAGGTAGTTTAGGACCCGGCTCTCATTTTGAGAGTTTCGTACAGTTTTGGAAAGACTGGGTAAACCCTGAAGTTGATATAGACTGGTCAAACGCTCTATCAAAGAGTATAGAGTTCTTTGTTGATTTGGCTGGAATGTTGGTTAGTGCTATGGTACAAGCATGGGATTTCGTTGTTACTGTTATTAAAGATATGGCAACAGCTGGAATGGATTACGCAACTCATGGTGGAGGAGGGACAAATACTGTTACCATAGACGGGCAAGATTATAGTTATAATATTGTTGCTGGTGTTGGTTCATTTACAGCAGCACAAGGTGGAGGAGGTGTTGGAACTGCTTATTATGGTGAGATGGGTCCTTCATATTTGGATAATAGTATATGGGAAGCCCAACAAGCAGCAAACAAGCCGGGTGCAACAGTTAACGTAAATGCCCCGGGTGGAGACGCTACTTGGAGCGATGCTTTTAGAGATGGTTTAGTGTATGGTTTAAATTTACTTCCATTTGTGGAGGCAGAAGGAAGTTCAGGAGCAAATTACGGTACGCCCGGTGGAGACCAAGCTGTAATGGGGCAGTCAGGAGGACCAATTTCAGCATATGGAAGAATGGCAGCAGGTGGAGGAATGAATCGTGGAGGACCATTATTAGTAGGAGAATTAGGTCCAGAAATCTTTATACCTTCTACTTCAGGACGTATAGTCTCAAACAAAGACTTAAATACTAGGAGAACCCGAAGTATGTTAGACGATTGGCGTAATCGAGGTTCAGGTGGCGGAGGAGGAGCTTCTGTCATGACAGTAGGAACTCTAGTAAGCGCTAATTCGATATCTAAAAACAGTAAAATATCAATAGATAGTTACGCAGGAGTGGTATAGAATGGTAAGTATACAAATAGAAGATAATACTTTTTACAGAAAATCAATTATAGGAGCATCTTCAGTTATAAAAACATCGCCTCATTTTCCAGATGTAGCGTATGGGCAATCTAATACAGAGATTGCACTAGAAGGAGGTATGAATGTAAATGCATGGCTTATATCAGGTCAAGTAGCTAGTGCCCCTAAGGTAGGTATGTCTGCAATAAAAGGAGGAAACCTAATTTTATATGGAAAATCAGTAGATTTAACAGAAACTGGAGGAGTACCAAATGCTAAGGTATATAAAATGAAAGATGGCCTTACTTATACTGAAGGAGGAATGGCAGCAGGTACTAACGCTAATAAATTAGCTGTATTTGCAGCATATAATAATCCAGACCAATATACTTACGAAGAGAATTTTGACGGTTCAGAAAAAACTTTAGGAACTATTAAAGTATTAGGCAATGACGGTTCTACTTCTGTAATGCGTTCAGACCCTTATGTGAGTAACGAACATTGGGCTGATTTATTATCCCATCAAGCTAATGGAACTAGTCTTAAATCTGCTATTTATGGCTCAACTCTCAAAGGAGACCCTTCCTTAACAAATACAGAACTTCTAAAGAAATTTTTTGCTAGTGATTTAAATGGAGAAAAAGGAACTTATACTACAACAACGTCAACTACTATACCAACTTACCAAATAAAGAAAGATAGTGACGGAAATTATTATGTAAAAAAGGGAGAAAAGACTGTAAATTTTACTCAAACCAAAGATAAATCTCAATATGTTATGTTAGCACCTGTTAATGCTGCAAAACCTGAGGATTTATGGAAGCCTAAACTTGACATGAGAGGAAGTTCAGACGATGAATCAGGAATAAGAGTTATAGTACCTTATTTCCAGTTTGATAATATAAGACCTTTAGTAGAATATCAAAACACTGAAGATTTGTCTACCTCTGAAGAAGCTGTTGAACCTACTCCCAGCACAACTATATTCGACTCAGGTCTAATATATACAACACCTGACATTAGTACCTTTTACGGTGCTGGTGATAATACAGGTACTCCTGTTACACGTTCTACACTAGGATTAAGTAGTGAGAAATTTCATACAGGCGGACAATCATTACATATGTATCATTTATGGCAATTTTCTACAGCCAACCAAGATTCTGATAGTGTTCAAACATATTTTGGTAAAAAGGATGAATTTTCAAATCAATATTCATGTGTAGGAATGAAAAATATACCTTATCCTATACCTATAGACCACGCTTTTAGTACATCTACAGGTGACGAACTCCCAGATAGAGGAGATTATAGGATGAATTTACCTGAAATAGAAATAAGTTTCTATTTAGATGAAATGGACACAGTTCCACGAATTGGCTCTTATTCATCAACTACTGAGTCTGGAAAATTTACATCTTATCAACATATTGCTACTGATTCAGCAGACTGTATGCAAAATATAGATATAGATGTAGCACGATGGTCTGGTTCTACTGGAACTCCAAATAATACATTTAAAACATTAGGTAGAAATTTTACCGTTACTTTCGCTAATTATCCTCCTGAAGAAGGAGAGAGTCTAGACGCATATATATTAAGAGGTATGGATGATTTCTATTCAGGAAGTGCTAGTAGTGCTAACGACGCACCTAATAAAATATATAACTATGGTTCTAAATATATAGGAGCGCTTACAATATATAGAGATATAGCTCTTCCTACTGATGTAGGTATAGAAGATGATGGACAACTGGCTATAGCACAATCATTACCTACTAGAGCAAATCCGTTAGCTGGAAGGGTTACTACTGCATCAGGTTCTACACCCTACCCAGCTGGATATTTTTCTAATGAAGTCATGAAATTTGTAAGTGGTAATACTAGTGCCACTAGTGCTGCAAATATGGTTGCCTTTGGTGGTAAAACTAAGCCCGGTACAGTAGGTAGTGGATTTGTACCTTCAGTCGCTTTAAGTATGAACAAGTGGGTTACAGCTAAATTTGTTTTTGATGTATTTGGTCAAAATTCTCAAGACGCAACAAATACAGCGAATGCGACACAATATTCTACAGGCGGAGAAACTGTTACCAGCCGCTGTAATCAAATGAAAGTTTTCTTTACAGATGGGTATGTAAGTGGTACAACAGGTGTAGGTGAAGCTGACCCATTTGCTTTTCACCCTGATATTCCTTCATTAGATATAATGTTTCCTATTAAATTGAATAATGCAGCTAATGATGCTGACCAATATGCTTCAAATATAGATTGGTTTAATAATAGAAAATACTGGCCTAATGTAATGTGTATATGGGCTACTAATTATAGGCATTTCAGTGCAGAGTCAGGGTCATCAAATTACATGGAAGACCAGCCATGGACTAGTTACGACAGTGGAAAAGCTAGATTTGGTATTATTGGTGAAACTCCAGAAACCACTCCTACTGATAAACAAACTAGTGTTTTCATTGACAGTATTAAATTTAATAATTTTACCAATACCGTTCAGAACGCATCGGCTGAAGCAGGTGTTAATTCTCAAGCTATAACCATTAAAGAGTACGGAACTAAATCACCAATGCAACCTTCTAATGCTTATTTGGCAGCCGGAGGTGCAGCAGGTACTGTTCCAAGTTGGAAACTTAACCCTATGGATAGTAAACTCCATGACTATTATTCTCCAACATATGTCTTAATGGGATTTGAAAATAAAGAATCAGATTTACAACCTCTTGGTGGTGGTAATCATACTGGTGTTTTTATGTTCAATGGTTTTGGTACACTCGGTTTTTCTAAAATTTTAAAACAAACTGCCGAAACTACTCAATGTTTTTTATCACAAAAATATAACAATACCAGTACTTTAGATAATAAACAATATTCAGGATACTGGTTACAAAACATGACATTTTTATCTGGTAACTCTAATTCGCTATATGTAGGTGACACTAACGGTTACTTTTCATCTACGGCAGCTCGAACAGTTGGTAATGGACTTTGGCCTCAAAAATTAGATGCTACTGGCTTTACTAGCGAAGTAGCAGCAGGAACTACAGTAGGTGGATTTTCTTTTGTATCAGGAAGTGATAGTAAATTATATAATGACGCCATGACTCAAAAAGGAGTTGGGCACCTAGTATTTAATCCTGATGGAACCCTTGAAGGACAGCCAGCGGGAGGCGCTGCCCCTGCTTCTACTGGATGGTTTAAATGTGAACATCCTTTCGTTTCTGCTAAAATAACAGCTATTCCTGCTTATAATGAGGAAGGTGGTGCTGGTGGGTTTACAGTAAATGATACTAGAACCTTTGAAGTAGATAATCCTTCTATTTTCCATTTAGATGATGACACTAGTTATGTTATTTATGTAGCAGGAGGTCATGAATCTTCTACTACTAGAGACACTATTCCTACTACTTTTGATTACGGCGCCGAACTTTATACAGCAGCACAAGTAAAAGCATGGGGTGGAGACCCACAATGGTCTAGTGGAGGAACTACAGGTTCTATAAAAATTGTGGAAACTACTTCAGCAACCGAGACTGAACTAGTAGTTAATCCGGGAACTGTTACAGGTAGTCAAGATTTATTTAATTTAGCTCCTAACTTATGGTTAGAATTAACTGGTACGGATGGTTCTACTACTGAGATAGTAAGGGTTTTAGACCCATATTCTAATCCTCAAGATGCAGCTAGTCCTACTGGAGTAAATGATGTTTTAGTAGTAGAAAGGGCTCAAGCTAATACAGATGCTCAGTCTTATGCTGCAAATACGAATGGTTTAGCACCTAATAGTGGTCTTCCTATAAAACAATTTATAAGTGCTAAAGGACTTACTAAAGTCGAAGAAATAAAAGGGAACACTATAACTATAGATACACCTCTCGACCCTCTTTTGACTCCTGAAAACTTACCCTTCTTATATGTCTCACCTTATAAATACTGGTCTTGGATTCAACTATGGCCCGGTGGTAATACAGATGGTACTGAAATACATCCATGGAAAGACACAGGTGGTTCTTCTGGTAAATCTTATCTAAGCATACTACCAATGACAACTGGAAGTGATGCTACTAGCACTACAGGTTCTACATTTAATGAAGAAAAGTATACGTTTGTTGCAGCTAATAAAGCAACTAAAGGGACAATGTCCCCATACTCAAATACATGGGACTTATCATTAGGTGAAGAGTCTGCAATAGATTTATCACAAGATTATGGAGAGGGAGCTTATAACGAAGCTGAAAATACTGGAGGTTATTTAGATATATCTTCTGTTTATACTAATACTGAATGTAATTTAAATTTATCAGGCATGGCACAAGGACTCCAACCAGACCAATCTGTAGTTACTAAATTAACACTTGATATGCCATTGACTAAACAAACTATATCTATTTATGGTAATGATTATGTAGATGCAGGTACTGTTTACGCTGCTGATGTTAAACCTTATTATCTATGGTCTTATGACTCTCCTGTCGGTAATGTCAGTAGTTTCAAAGTAAAACCCAATATAGACTTACTTAAAAAAGATGTTGATTTATATTCCATAACAGATGATAACTTGTCTTCGGTTAGATTTGATTGGGAGGAATCAATGACCGCTGTATGGTATAGAATGTTAATGGTAGATGTAAGTGGAGCAACTATTCCTCATAAATATTTTAGAGCTTCTTTACACGTACCTCTCAATGAAGTTCCAACTACTGCTACTGTTTGTCCAGATTATAAGTTTTATGATTATAATGCTAGAACAGGAACTTCTACTATATCCACAGGAACTGTTGCTACAGGAAGTAGGTGCAGAGGAGATATACAAGGCGCAAATGGTTATGCGTTTAAACCACTAAATGGTAATGCTGCTGGAGCTTTATTAATTACAGGTGGTACTGATAATACAGCTACTAAGAATGCTGGTTTCGGAGACAGTAAAACTCAATTTACTTTTGTTATACACTTTACTGCTGGAGCTTCTAGTGGAACTGGAGCTATACAAAATATTATGGCACAAGGTAATGGTACAAATAGTGTTTCTATGAATTTAGATGAGTCTAGTGGGTTTGCTACATTTAATTTTACTAACTCTGATGGTGATTCTTATGATTTAACCAGTAAAAGTTCGGTAGCTTTTGATGAAGAAACTCCAATGTCTGTAATAATAACATACAAAGCTAATAGTGATGCAGGACCTGATATGCAAATGTTTGTTGATGGTGTAAGAGAAGACTATTTACAAACTGTAACAGGTAGCGTTACTTCAACACCTAACATTAATATAGGAAGTAACCACACCCCTACTGCTGCCACTATATTCCGTGGAACTATAGAGGAATTCATAATATATGATAGAGCTTATTATATACCAGAAGATGGTGGAAGTTATGTATTAAATACTGCGGATATAGCTGACGCAGCAAGCAATAAAAAGCTAACACACAATGCAAGATTATTTGTTTATGATTATCACAATATAAGAGGAGAGCCTAAGAATAAGGTAGCCTTCTCTGAAGAAGTTAACTGGGGGGCAACGTCTCTATGAGCTTAACTTGGCACGCATCAGAAGCCAACGCTAAAGCTAGTACTTCAGCTATTACAACGAGCACTGTTTACGATAAACTATATGCTCGATTAAACTTTAACGATAATGATGTAAGAGCTGTATATATAGATTGGGGGGATGGTGACAATAGACTTAGAAATGAAGAAGCTAATTATCAGTGGAAGACCTTTGATAATCCAGTATCGGGTGCTGTAATAGAGCATACTTATACTGCTACAGGAGCTGATTATACCCCTATTATTCAAACTGTTAACTCAGAGGGATTTGTTTCTCGTTATCATATGGACGGGTCTAATCCTGATTCTTTACAATTACAACCCTTTACTAACAATTCTACTATAACTGGTATGGCTGTAACTGATGGACAATCAACTGGTATATTAAGAGTGCATAACCATACTGTATTAGATGGTATAGACAATAGTACTTTCGATAATGATGGTCCTGCTGATTTATACCTTATCATTCCACCTTTACAGACTATAACAGAATTAGGGTATTTTACCAATGCTACTGGAACTGGACACGCTACAGGAACTGGACTTGAGCTACAAGTGACAGCTGAAGTGGTTAATAGTATGTTAGATAATAAAAGAAATACAGTAGGTCCCGGTGCTGGAAAGGAAATTATAACATTTACAAAAAATTTAAAAGGTCCCCTTTTGACAGGAACAGACCAAACAGCAGGACAAAATGCAGGAGGTTTATTAAATATAAATGATACTAACGATGGTAAACAGATTTCTCGTGTTTTAGAAATACGTTTTAATAATCCTAAATATGTAGGAAACGATGAATCTCACGTAAGTTGGAAACCTGAAGTGTCTAACGTAGGCTTAGGTAATTATGCTAAGAATGATGTACTCAACAGATTAAAAATAATGGTGGTTGCTAGTGGTAGTGATAGAAGTGACCCTGCTACTACTACGGTGGTACCTGTAGGATATGTTACAGCCGGCTGTCCTATTAAGAAAGCTAATGATAAAGATAGAATAGCTACTTTAGATTTTTCACAAAGTAGGGCTGCTGCTTCTAACGTTTCCAATCATTTTTATAGGTTTGATGAAGGAAAAGGATGGTTTTCACAAAACAAACCATTATACAATACTTGGAATGTGGCTACAGGTTCTACTGCTGGTGTCTATGAGTTTTTCGATAATCAGACTAGACGCACCGGTTCTACCCATCAAATAACATTTAGTTATGGAGATTTATGTCGTCCTGACGGTATAGCAGGGAAGACTACTATAAATAGTATGCAGTCTATAGCTATGGGAGGAAGGAGCGCTTTTTCTAAATGGTGGACTAATGGTACTACAACTAAGAGTCAGAAATTTAGAACAGACCAATTTATAATTGATGAATTCGGGGCTTTTGTTGACCAGTATCACTTAACTAGATGTACTGTTCAACCTTCTGGAGCTACGGATATAACAGGTAGCACTATTAGTTCATTAACTTCTAATAAACCCTATGTATTTAGAGTAACTCCTGCATATACTTGGGCTACTTCTGGTGCTTCAGTTTATATAGATAATGCTCAAGCAAATAATTTTTCTGCCTCCTATACCGAAGCGGCTTTTAATAATGATAATGGAAGAAATATAATAACTGAGGCTATACAAGAAACAGGTCTAATAAGTTTAAGTGGTATGAATAGCCAAAGTTATACATATCCTGATGGTTCTGCTCGAGAGGCTTCTCCTACTGAATATTTATTATTATTATTTCCTAAAAAGACTAACAAGCTTTTCTTTAATATAAACAATTGGGGTAATATGATTATTAACCAGAATTTATCTGGTAACTCTTTTGGAGAATCTTCTAATACAAATTATCCTTCATGGAGTATTGCTGGTGTATCTTACCTTAGAGTAGATGGTACTGCTGCTGATGGGGGTCCGGGAATAAAACAAAATGCTGAATGGGTCTCTGTTCCCTTTGAAGATACTACTAAAGTAGAAGTACAATATAGAGATACTACCAAAAAAACTTATGTCCCTCAATATAATTCTTTATCGAGGTCTGGATATTTAGGATTTGACATGCCATTAGATTGGACTGCTACAAGTCTTACTAATTTATGTGGAGGAGTTTTTAATACATCTGCAATGTTCCCAAACACTGGTGCCGCAGACATTCTAATTACTGGTACATGTGGAACTGCTAACAACGACTCAGTAATAGGAGAGCATGTACCTCTTACATTAGACCAAGCATCTACTGTTGCAGTACAAGCTACTAATGGACTAACTCCATATGACTTTGGTAATTTTAAATATGCCTTTTTCTGTAGTAGTAGTACAGGAGATGGTGCTAATCGTATGTATCCTATTGCTTCAGGAGCTAATACATCTCAATATGGTTATGCTTCTGGTTCTAATGATGGTGTTACTAAAGGAGTATTAGCCCTTCATTTTGGAGAAGACTTAAGTACTTTTGAACCAGATGGTACTCTTAAAGGTTATATACGAAGAATTAATATATATGATGTTTTAGATGGATTTAACATGTTATCTCTAGCTGGTTCAGATGACACTGCCTTGGTACCAGTAGGTTATTCAGCTAATTTCTTACATAACTATATGATAAAAACTACAGGTTCAGGAATAGGTAAAGACCTAATAGACGCATGGAAAACAGATGATTTATATGCTGTTAGGATAGCTTTAAGTGGTACGATAGCTGATACTGTAACCGACCAAGAAAAATATGCCTATCCTCAAATATGGAATATTTTCGATGCTACAGAAGGAAATACAGCCCTAATTAAATCTGTAGATGATTCAGCCTATAATTTAAATTCTTTAGCAGTTAGTAGTGATTTAAGTATAGGTAGAACAGGGCAATACTTAACTACCATAACACGTAAAGGTAAGGTAGTAATTGAGAAAACAGGAGTAGGAATAGAGAATCTAGGATTTTCTAGTGTAGCTTTAGGAGATGAATATTCTGACACTGCTTTTACTGATAGTGGGTATGATACTCTTTACGGTCATTTACATAAGATAAGAAGAATTCAGGCTGCTGGTAAATCTGTATTTTGGGACGAAATACAAAAAGATGGTACTTTCGTAAGATTTTGGGGAGTAATAACTAATCTTGTAGAAAACCACGCTACTGGAGGACCCACTGCTGTTAAGTCATACAATTTTAATATGACTGTTACCAAAGTAACTCTATTGAATAGTGAAGGTTATTTAATGACAGATATATTCCCATTAGGTGGCATAGATGATGCTCCAAGATACACATCGAGAATGGAGACGATGGGAGGTTAAGTGTGCCCAGAATAACACCAGAAATTAGAATAAATAATCAAGAAGTAGATTATTTTGATGGGTCATATACATCACCGGGCAATTTTAGTTCTGCCACTATTAATTTCAGTATACCTTCCACTATAGCAGGGTATAGAAAGTTATGGAATCAAGAAGTTACATTTTATGCTAATAAAGGGGATAGTACTCCTATATTCAGAGGGTGGATTAAACGTGCTAAAAAAACAATAAATAAAGTAGAGATATTAGCTGAAGATGGTATAGGATATATGCTTAAAGGAGGAGGAAGTTCTCAAGCAACTATATCATTAGATGACCGTACTAATTTAGATGGTTTAACAGGAGGAGCTGCTATACGAAAATTATTAGAATTAACTAATTTAGATATTAAAATAAAAACAGATTTTATAGGAAACACTTCACCCACAGTAGGCACTGTAAGACCACCTATAAGAGGAGATAAAACTGTTAAAAGTATTATAGAAGAAATATTATCTCAGGCTATTAATACAGATGATACATCAATGCCTAGACCTAATATTATTAAATTAGTAGATGATGGAGATAATTCTCAATTAGTAATAGAACTACAGAGTGATTTAGAATCTCCAGATATTAAACATGTCTTTGATGAATATAGTAATATAACTACATTACAAACTATTAATAAAAAGATACCCACTGTGGTAGAGGTTGTAGGTGATAAGGGCGTTAAGGGTAGATTTACCCATACGTCTGCCATAGAAGCTCAAGATAGGGAATTTCTTTCTGTTACAAATAATAGATTAAAATCGCCCGCAGAATGTAAGGAATTTGCTGCTCGATTATTTCAAGCTAATCTCAAAGTTCAATATGAATACTCTTTAGAAGTAACTGAAGGAGAATATTTAATGGAAAATGAGGTTGTTAGAATAGAAACTAAACAAAGACAGTTTACAGGAGATTATAGGGTTATTGGTAAAACTATTTCTTTTGGTCCTACTACGTTTAGGATAGGTATTAATATAAATAGAAAACCACCTACCTTAGCTGAATATATATCTAGTAGGGATAATTAGAATCTTTATAACCGGGATGTTTTTTAACCAGTGTACCTTTTTCAGTCTCACCTTCATAAACAGTGTCTTGAGAAATCCAACGCGGTTTGGTCCAATAGTCTCCTATTAATCCCATACCTCCACTAGATTCAGTATTACTAGGATTCATTGTTCGTGCAGAAACTGTACCTTCTGGAAACCACGTGCCGTCTACTCTATGTACACCATCTAACATACCGTCAGCTGTCATACCTGCGTTTCGACCCATCTTGCGGCCATATCCAGTTATATCTGTGGTGTAAGTCATACTTAAGCTGCATCCACTGTCAAAATATACGCATATGCATTACCATGTTTGATAATTTGGGCATGCCTTATGGTTTTGGTATTAACAATAGTTTCTAACTTTGTATTTAACCCAGCTGCACATAATGCAAGAGTATCAAAATCTTCAGTATGAGTATCTGTATCGTAATTTGCCATTTATTCTCCTAAATTTCACACTTATCACCAACACACGCATACTCAGCTTTTCCTTGAGTATTATCGTTTAGCTCGTATTGAGATAACTGCTTATAGTCTATTCGGGGCAGCTTCTTTATAAGCCTTTCGTAGGTTCTAGCATCAATTTCCTCATAAGGAGCTAGTTCATATTTACCACCATCATAGGGTAAAAAGGATACTCCATTAATAATATCCCAGTTTTGATAAACCCAATTACCTACTTCAAACCATTCATCATCTCTAACATACACAGTCATACTAGCATTATGTTCACACCAGTTATGTTGAAGGTTTTTATAATGTTTTAATTGGTCTAATGCTGTTACATCCTTTCTAGTTATACAACCCTCAGGAGACTTAACAGGAAATTCTAATACCCAAGTAGTTGCATCTTTCTTTGTTTGCCCTACCTCTGGGTTAGCCTTTATACCACTGTCTTTCATTAACTTAAATAGAGGGTCACGAGCTGCTATCCTATACCTTCTGATATAGTATTCTGAGTAGCGCGGATGGACACCAGATGCAGAATCTACGAGTTGTGAAACTGTACCTGAAGGTTTGACGCAAGTGGTCGCAACTGGTACATTGACACCTAATACTTTAGCAGCTTTGCGAGAAATGCGTATAACGCGGCTTTTAAGCGCCTTTAAAGCCTCCGAAGTAAGAAGTGAGGGGTTATCCATCTGACCAGTCAAACTGATGCCTAGAAGCCGTTCTACGTCACAATTCTTTTTCCACGATTCTCTAAGATATGGAAAGTATGTAAATGTGCTCTGTATAACACCGAGCCATGTAGCAGTCTCAACCTTATCT
>TARA_R110002020_G_scaffold208244_1_pt1 | contig 21575 bp, 36 predicted proteins | sample TARA_R110002020 | Tara Oceans TARA_R110002020 (sample SAMEA4396489) | marine metagenome | biome: Westerlies Biome; feature: [MES] marine water layer (ENVO:01000295) within the mesopelagic zone...; material: water (ENVO:00002006), including particulate matter (ENVO:01000060) such...
TAGGAAATAGATTAGAGAAGAAATTATATACAGAATCAAAAGCAAGGTTTGGTAGAAGATGAAAATTGTACACAACCGATTACCACATATTACAATCATATATTTATATGATAGGAGAGATGAAAAATGACTGAAAAACAAGAATTCATTGAGTCTTTAAAGACCAATGAAAATAATGCACCTAGAGTGTATAAAGTTCCAACTGCAGAAATAGACTACGAGAATTATCTTCCTCGAAAGTGGGGAGTTGATTACGTACAGCTAACTGATGAAGCAGATGAGCTTGAACATGTCATCTTAAATGGTGGCAACTATCTCATTGAAGGTGACAAAGGATTAGGAAAGACACAACTTGTTCATAACATCTGTGTGAAACACAACATCCCAATCATCTCACTTAATTGTTCAGAAGGAACAAGAATAGGTGATTTGATAGGAAGACCACAGATAAATGAATTTGGTTCATACTTCCAACTTGGAGTATTACCTACTGCTATTGAAGTAGTAAGAAAATACAAGAGAGGAGTATTGTATCTTGACGAGTTCAATGCCATGGTACATGAGATGCAAAAGGCAACAAACCCTGTCACTGATGATAGGAAGTCTATTGTTGCAAACGGTAAACTGTATAGTTTGCCTGAAGATTGCAGATTATCTGTAATCGCTACAATAAACCCTAGCTCTTATGCAGGTGTTAACACACTTACAGAAGATGCTCAGAGTAGATTTATTGGAGCAATATGGGAGTATCCAAACAGCGATAACTTAAAACGTATTGTTAGTTGGGATAGTATTCCACAAGAAACTGTTGTAGAACCAATGTTAACATTGACTCAGAACATTCATAATCTGAGAATCAATGCAGATGTTGACTACTCGTTATCACCAAGAGACTTGGTACAGTTCGCAAATTGTTACCGTATGTGGTCACAGTCCGAGTTGACGAAACCTCTTGAACGCAGTTTAAAAAACGCAGTGCTATCGAAGTACAGCGACCCTGCACAACGTGAGTTGATTAAGAAACAAATCAGCGAAATATTTGGGGTGACTATGTAGATGGTTAGTTTCAATGACGTAAGTCTTGATACTACCGACTACTTGTCGGAACAAGAATATGATAGAAAGAAAGCAGGTATAGTTAGTCAGATAACAGGTGAACCCATTTCTGTTTTATACTCAAGGGGTGTTAATATCTGTTGGAAAACTAAGAAAGGATTTACTATAGAGAAAGCCAAACCAAAACTTAAAGGTATAGACGGCAACTCAGCAATAAATCATGAACTTGCTCATGTTCTTTTTGATTCTTTTGATGATAGAGCATTGAAAACCATAGAGGAATGGGGTGATGAATGGATGCCTAATATATCAGCTAGAGATATAGCTATGAAGGTATATCATGAAGCTATGAATGTCATAGAAGACCAAAGAATAGAATCACTTTGGGGTAAAATATACTTAGGAAATGTTAAAGATTTTGTCAAGGTTAGAAAAAATCTTGGTAAAGAATTGGAGTATGTTGACCACCCATCACTAGTATTACTAGCTGAAAGATTCTTTAGGTTTGATTATGTTAAGAAATCAAAGTATGGATTTGTAGGAAAATATATCCATCAAGTAGAAGGTAAAGATATACAAGCAACTATGGTTATCCTTAGAAAGATAAAACCATATCTTGATGAGAGTATTGATACTACTATAAAGAAACGTGAAGAAGCTCAAGAGGCACAGAAAGAATATAGAGAGATGGACAATAGTTATCGTAAAGAAGGTAGGGGTGATACTATTGATGAAAGAGTTGAGAAAAGAAAACAACTAGATGAGTCAAAGGAAAAGATGTATGACAAACATCAAGAAGTAGAAAAAGAAACGTTCGTTGATGTCAATAGAAATGACAGTGTTTTACGACGTGATAGTGGTGCATTGAAGGAAAAAGATAAAGAGGAAACACAACCATACACTGAAGATGAGTTAGGTACTAATGGATATGAAGAATCTTTAGCACAACTCGAATCAGATGCAAATGATAAGATATCTGACATCAGAGGAAAAATGGAAGGTTCAGATACAATGCCAGTAGCACCAGTATATGTACGAGAGAAATTATTAAAAAGAGAAAGAGGTATAGAAACTATACCAGATTCTAAAGTTGTTAAAGAAATCTCAAACATGCTACGTATGTTTAAAGAGAGAACGAAAACACGTTTAGCTGAAGAAGGAAGTGAGTTAGACATAGAAGGATACATTGACTTGAAAGCCAATGGGTTTGGTGAATGTTTCATAAGAGATGAAGCTAGTAATGGTTTATCTATCTGTCTAAGTGTTGATGGTTCTGGTAGTATGAGAAGACATAACCCTATTGTGAGACAACTTGTTTCAACTTTATGGGAAGCTACTAAATCTAGTAGTAACATAGATATAAAATGTATAACATGGTCTTCTGATAGAAGGGGTGACATGCGTATTCAACGATACGAAAATTCTAACGACATACAATACTTGGATGAACAAGATGGTGGTTACACCCCAACACACTTTGGTATTGAGAGAGGTTCTCAAGAATTATCAAAGATGAAAGGTAGAAGAAAACTACTCATTGTTATCACCGATGGCTTTCCAAACTATAAGAAGAATGGTATCAAAGTAAGAAGAGATGTGACTGCAAAAGAAACAATCAAATCCTACAAGAAAGCATTGAAGGTTACACCTAACATAGCAGTGATTGGTGTCGGTGATGTGTGGGGAGATTACACAATGAAAGACATGTTCAAAAGATATACAAAATGTAGAACAATGCGACAAGTAAGCACCTATGTTACAGGTACTTTAAAGAAAGAAATCATTCGTGTAATGAAAAAATAATCGTATCTATTAGGTCATTAGTGTGGTGGGCTTATGCCCATAATTTGTACACAAGATTTTTTCAGAAATAGTGTTTTTTTTAAGAGAAATACTTAAATTAGGTTATATATAACAAGTAATATGTTATGTCATATATGTTTATCCGACGAAGAAAGCAAAAAATTCGATAAATTAGATTTGTGTTTTAAGTGTCATCAAATAGTGACAAAAAGAGTTGAAAATGCCTAAAATATTTACTTATGGGTCTCTTTTGGATGATTCACTTAGAGAACGAGTTTTAGGAAGGAATGTGGAAGGTAAAGAAACAGTTTTAGAAGGATATGAGAAAATTCCACATAGTCATTTCTATATTTATCCTACAATTAAAAAAAATATCAATAAATCAGTATCAGGTAAAATATTTGATGTTGGTGCACTTGATTTACAAAGACTTGATACATATGAAACCAAACTTTATAAAAAAATACCAATTAAAGTTTCAACAGGTGAAGATGCTTTAGCATATATAGAAACACCTTCAGTAGACTTGATTTAAATTAAAGAATATTCAGCCCAAGCTACTTGAAATATAACATCTTCTTCTTGTTTCTCATCTAATGTTTCATCAAAATCTGCAATACATTTATGGATTATTTCATGTCTTATAGTTGATAAAATATCATCCAAAGTTTCATGATTACTTAGGTATATTATTATTCTGCCTGAATCTTCATAGAATATGCCTCTTTCATCACATCCTACTATTTTAAAGTCTATTGTCATTAGTTTTCCCTTATTTTAAATAGATTTAAATACAAAGATAAAGTTTTCTATTTATGGGCTTCTTAGATTGGTATGAAAGACATATAACAGAAAGTATGCTAGTCACGGCTATTATTCTGTATCTACAAATACCTCACACTATTACTGCAGCAGAGTGCTTTTTTGGAGACCATAATAACACCTTTTTATTTGGTAAACATGTTATTTTAGACTTTTTACTATACGGAGTAGATTTACTAGAAATGATACCAATCATAGCAGTCACACTAGGAATTATAGCAACTATCAGGCATAAGTTTAAATAGATATATAACTCAAATAGAATATGCCTGAAGAAGAAACATTCAAACCTGATTGGGATAAAATAAAATCTGTCGCAGATAAGATAGAAAAAATAGTAGATGAAGGTATAGAAAATAAAATGAATTTTATAGAACTTGATTTCTCATTATATTTAGTTAAAGAAAAAATAAATCAAGAAAGACATAGAGTATTAAACAAAATAGGAGAAACTGAAGAAGATAATACTCATAATATGTATGGCTAATGTATACCTTCGTGATTTAAAGCTTCAACCAATTCTCTCATAGATTCTTTATTTGGTTTTTCTTTCATTATATTAGGACAATTATAATGTTGAATGTCAATTACTCTAAGTCCGTTCCACTCTAATGTCTTTTTTTGAACTAAATCTCTTTGTGCAGTAATTTCTCCACTATGGTGTGGGTCTTGAACTCTGACTGCTAAAATAGGGTCAGTAAACACAACTATATCAATAGTTTCTTTTTCTTGACGTTCTGAAACAGTATCAGCCCATTCTTCTGTCAATAAATCAATAAATTTAACCTGTGTTTTCATTTCTTTATCTGGGAAAAGGGTAGTTAACATTTCAAACACAAGATACTCACCTTTGCCTATGAAATTTCCATTTTTATCTTTAAACATATATTATGTAATAACTAATGAAATATAAGTGTTATTTGTATTCTCTAGAAAAAACATTCCACTTATTTTTTTCACCTTTAACGTTGATTGATAATACAATTATATTTTCATGTTCTTTTGCAAAGTTTTCAAGAGGTTTTGCTTTTGCCCATGCGTTAGTTTTTATTTGAAGCATGACAATATTATAATCCTTATCAAAACATATACCATCAAAAAGATTCCATAAATCTAATGCTCTATACCATTCACCTCTAGTATATACTAAGTCTTGTCTTCTACCATGTGGTTTTAACCAGATTTCATCATACCCATTTTTTAATAGCCACATGACGGCTTTCCTATTAGAGAATCTCATCCTTTGACGAGGGTTCATTAATCTTCTACGTTTTCTATTCCTTTTATAGTTAGTGCATATGAAGCATCTTTTTGTTCATGTTCTGGGCTATCTACCATTCTTGCTATTCTTTTCTTACCAGATTTCTTAAAGTAAACTCTGTAAGTTGAAGCATGTGCTACAATGTTACCACCAATAGGTTTTACAGGGTCTCCAAACATTATTGCAGGGTCACTTTGTACTTGGTTTGTAAACACAACAACACATCTAAAATAAAATGATATGTTTTTCAAGTGAGTCATCAATCTTGCTATCTGATTTTGTCTTTCTGCTAAAGTACCTCTTCCAAGATACTCTTCACGGAATTGTCCTATTGCACCATCAAGTACCAATATTTTTGGTTTCTCTTCCATCATAATTTCTGACAATGAATCAACAGTACCTAATAATTGCTCTGAATTAGGTGTGTAAAAATATTTTATATTTTCAAGTTTATCCATGACATCTTCATCAGTTGATAATTCTCTTGATACCATAATCTCTGCTAATCTTCTTGGTCTAAATGTATCTTCACAATCTATCCAAATCACTTTACCATCTTGTGCTAATACTTCTGCAGATAAAGATAAACAGAACTGAGTTTTACCACAACCAAACTCACCATAAACTTCGTAAACTGATTCAGATGTAAGACCACCACCAAACAAATCATCTACTTCAGTACAATTTGTTTTTAATTTTTCTTGGTTCTCTTGATATGATAAGAGTTCTGATACACTCATGTCAGATTTTCTAATATATCCATGCTCTTCTAGTATTTTTTGTGAATTAAATACCCATGAATTAGCCTTTGATTTATCCACACCTGAGATAACTGATACTTCTTTACCACCACGAACACACACGTCAATGATATTTTTAATACCAAATGATTCTAATTTCTTTTTAGTTACTGCACCAACACCATCTAACTGATCTACAGATAAATCTACAGTAGGTGCATCTACTATTAATTCTTCACCAATAACTGTGGTGTTTTCTTTATCTATGTTTTCTGATATGTCCCATCACCCTTTAGTTTTATCAAGCATTTCACTTCCCATTGAGAGAATAATGATTTTGCAGATGTGTCATCCCATAAACCTGATTCCATTAATTTTGTTATGAATGTTTTATATTTAACTGTTTTGTTATTATCTTCACACTCTTTCCAAATTCTATTAGCTGTTTGTTCTTTCGTTTCTTTCTTTCCCATTACTAATGTTGCTTGAGTGAAACCACTATCCATTTTTATACCAAGTGATTCATACATTTGTTTTAACAATCCTTCTACTGCAGAAACATCACTTTCATCAACAGTGTTTTTGAATAGTAGTTTAGCATGTGCTGTAGATAATCTTGCCAATGCCTCAAGTTGTCTAATCCCTACTGCTAATGAGTCATGACTTGCAGAAAGTGACCTCATTTGTTGGTAAATCTGTGCTAATTTTGCCTTTGCTTCTTCAGTAATAGATGGTTTCAAATCTTTAACATAACCTAGGTATGATGATAGTTGTTCTCTGTTTAAAAATAATTTGTTTGACATATCTTCACCAGTGAATGTATCTAATACATGTTCTGCTTTCTTTGAATCTTCTACTGCATTTACTTTATCTCGTATCAACCATATTAAATCAAATCTTGATACTAATGGTACTGGTATATCTATGTTGTCAATAAGTGTCATACTTGTGTCATACTTTCCATACTTTGGATTGGCTGCAGCAAGTATACTAGTCTTTGCAGGTAATGTCATTCTAAACCCTGCCTTTGCAATAGAAACCGTTTGTTGTTCCATACCCTCATGCATTGCACTTCTATCATTAGGATTCATCTTATCAAACTCATCTATACATGCTGTACCTTCATTACATAACGGTAACACACCTGCTTGTGCAACTTGACTACCATTATCCATTTTCACTAAACCTATTGTAAGACCTGCTGCACTTGCACCTCTACCAGATGTATACATAGCTTTTGTTGATACATGTGAACACTCTTTCAATAGTTCTGACTTTGCTAGAGAAGGGTCTCCTACTAACAGTATATTTATATCACCTCGTTTTACCTTAGAGTACCCACCTGCTAACATCAATAATATTGAGAATTTTATTTCATCATAACCTATAATCAGTGGTGCAAAACTACCTACTAATTTATCTGTAAATCCATCTTTCTTTGACTCATCTTGTATCTTCTTAAAGTCATCATCAGTCAAACAGTTCTCTTTTCTTTTCTCCAAATCTTGTGCTGCCATAACTTCTATTACTATCTCATTAATATTATCCTTCTCCATCTTAACTACTGACTTGTATAAACCAGTAACCCTTTTCTTTTGACCTACAAATAAAGTGCCTGATAATTCATCTATTGTTACACCTCTAATTATAATAGGTGCACTGTTTCTTGCATCAATTAATAACTCTTGAAGATACACGTACTGTATATTATCTGTAATCAATCCAGTCTTTCCTATAATTAATTTGTGTTTTTTACATTTAATATTTGAGCAAGTATAATTGTTTAGGTCTCTCTCATAATCACATTTTATCTCTTCAGTTTGATAACATATAGGACAATAGGCACTGGCTTTTTTCACATATGTTTTCTCTCTTTCAACTGCTATAATCTCACAGTCAAATGTGACAACAGTTCTCTCATGATTCTTTGCATTTAAATCATGCATTTTAATCACATCTTCTGTAACAAAATTAACTTTGATGTTTCTGAATGTAAATCTAATTGATTCTAAGTCCTCAGCATATTGCTCAGATTTTATCTTAAATATTGCTTCCTTTACTAGTGATTTGAATTCTTCTTTCTCCACTTCAAATAATTCAAAGACATCATCTTCCATAACATTCATAGTAAATGTACTATCAGGTCTAAGGCTAGTTACTATAGAATTGTATTTATTTGAACTGAAAATTTCAATTAATTTTTCACGAATAAATGATGATGAACAATCAATCAAAGTCTAGCACCATCCATCATGTTTTGCAGTTGGACGATGCGTTCTTTTATTCTTGTTCTTTCAGTATTATCTATTGTTGAGAGATAACCTATCCAATCATCAACAGGTGAAAAGAAATTCGGCGTACTCATAGATACATTCTCTGATGAAAAGTCATCCAATTTTACTAGTCCTCTTTTATGTTGTTTGATATATTCATCTGCTGTAACTGCCAACATAAGACTGAAAGAAATATGCTTTGGTCTTATCTCATCGAGATCTTCAAAAACTTTCTTTGCTTCCTTACTAATTGATATTGATTTTATTCCAACATTAAAATTCATATATTCTATATAATGTTCATGAATATAAATCTATCTTAAAAAAAATAAAAGGTTTTATTGATAAGTTTTACCAAACTTCCAGTTCTTTCCTCGTTTTTCTAGTTGTTTAGTAACGCCTGATAATTTTGTAACTGATAGAACAAATGGTTGTTCTACGCCTTCAACAATTATTTCAACAAACATAAAGCCTTTAATCTACAGCCCTATTTATTCTTTTGTGTCAAAGAAATATAATTCGATTTATATCATTTTATTCTTTTAAATATACGACAGTGTGTATGTGATTTACCTTGCCTTACTTTTCCTAATCTGGATACTAAATATCCATCTGCTTCTAAATCTGAGAGGTGTTGTAATGCTCTTCTTGAGTTTGTTCCTACTGACTTAGCAACTAATGATGCAATGGTCTCTTTGTTTAAAGGCATCATAGAAAAAATCTTTTCTCTTAGATTTGGTTCTGCATATATAGCATCATCGTCTTCGAGTGTTAAAACATATGATTTTTTCATTAGAAATGTCTCACTAGTGGTTTAATATCTAGTTCTGCTATGTGTTTTTCAACAAGTATTTTTCCGTTAGGTTCAACAATCAATTCAACCATACCTACATCTGGTGTAGTACCTGCTACCCCACCTCTAAATAGGTGAGCATCTGGAAACTTCCATGCAGGTGTTGTCAATCCATGGCTATGTACAAACTCAACGTGAACAAAATAATGAACATGACTTCTCACAATAACATCAGCTCTATGTAATTTATCTTTTTCAAAATGCATACCTGCCATCTCTCTTGCTATAGCTGTGGTTCTGTATGCAGCCCACTTGTTAAATCCTACATGATGAGTAAAGTTAAACATTTTATTATTAATGTCTACATATGCATAGTAATCTGTAGTACCTTCACCACCATAGGCTTTGTATTTTGCAGCACCTAATCTGTTTGCAAGAATCTCTTCAAAATTAGTACCGTCTACTTGAACGTGATACCCAGAACCTCGTATAAACATGATGTCTTGGTAAGGTATTTGTTTTATAAGTTTAGCAGAATCATTCATTTGATCTTCAAGATTTGTAGACCATGACTGTTGACCTAGTTGTCTTTTATTAGCACCATCAATAGGTTCACCATTTATAACTAAAAGATTTGGTTTCATATGAAGGTCATCAATACAATCTGTCCATGCTCTATTCAAAACTCTTTGTAATTTATTTGGTTTAATCGAAGTATCTAAATCTGCTACGTAAGGTTCTTCAGAACACACTGCTGTTGCAGAACCTACATGCATATCACTTGCAACTAGTATACTTTTTGAACTTTTTGAACGACCTTTTAATTTTGACATACTAGATTACACATACACCTATATATTAACGTTTCTCGTATTTAGAATAATGAGAATCGGACTTCCAGTTTTTCAAAGCGTTCTCGCTTAACTTTCCATGCATCATAATATAATCTAAGTTAGTTAATATTTCTTTGTTAGGATGGTATGCTTTTATATGTAGTTCAAGTTCATCAGTATCCTTATTACATAATCCAAAATTACTTTCTTTACAGTAAGGACATAGTTCTACTTCATGTTTTTTTCGCATCATCGTGACAGCAGAAGGTTTGTTACACCACTTACCATCAGGTCTTTTATGATTACCTAGCTTCCATTTACCAGTCTTCTTATGAAAATCTTGATCCCAATCTAACCCTTTATAACCACAACGATTGCATACCTTATCACCCATGTTTCTTACTCGCCTTTTTCTTTTTCTTCTTTTTAACATCACCAAACATCAGATGCATTTCAAAATCTCTTAGTGTTTCCATCTTAGTCATAAGTCAAACCTTTTCCTACTGTTAGTAATATCAGATATATCCACCCCTATAAAACTTATTGATTTAAAACGTGATACTTTTCTTTTAAATATTTTTGTCTTACCCTCTGTTATTCTATCATGTACCTCAGATGAAAATAGTTTTCTATCAGTTCCAACCTTACCATAAAAATCATCATGTCTTTGTTTTGTAATCTCGTTTGGATAGTATATCATGAGTATCATATGTGCCAACTCATGACAAATCACACTCATATTTTGCATGGTATATATATTGTTTTTATTATCAGATATATAACAAGTTATATCACCAAGACCTGTGACTCCATGTGGTATAGAATAATCTAATTGTTCTTGTTTTGCAGCACCTTGATAGAACCCTTTATCAAAATCTTGTGTCCTCTTTATTGTTATCTTCCACTTGTCTTGTTCACGTAATCTTGTATAATCTTTGTAACTATAATGCTCATAGATATAATATAATATTAGTTGGGTGTATAATTTCTTATCTATATTCTCTGTAGTAAAATTAATTTGCATTAAGTTAACACCCTATTTTTGTAGTTATGTCTTCTTCTAATAGATAGTTTTTTTCTACAGCAAGGACAGATATATTCTGTTGTTTTTATACTGATAGAACATGTTCTACATTTCTTATAATCTGATTTATGAATAGCATTAACATGTCGTGTTTCTAATGTCACACATATATTTTTACAAGGCATTACCATGTACTTCCTTTGTCACTACAATCTAAATGAGAACCACAATTAGGACATATTAAATGACATGCTTGAAACTCTTTCATTTCCCATCCACACCTATCACATTTTTCTTTACAGGTCATGTTCATTTTGCCCACACGTTCTACAATAAAATTGAAATTCTTTTATGAAAAAATTAGGATGAGGACAATCATTTGGTTTCTTTCCACCCCATGTATACTTTAATAACTTACCTGCACATTTACTACACATAACTTTACCATTCCAAAGACAAACTTCACCCTTAGCCTTTGCTCTAAAACATGTTTGACATTGCTCCATATTATATTAATACAGCACAGTCTTATAAATCTTATGGAAAAAAAAGAGATTAATGTTTAGGTTCAAATGTAGAAAGAGATAGCATCATTCTGCCTGTGCCCTCTGCTTCCTTTTCAACAACCCAAACATCTAGTCCATCTGAAGCATCTTTTGCTACGCATTTCTTTAAAGCATCTTGGTAATAATCTGACTTTGCTTGTCCTATAATTGCCTTTCCAAAAGAATGTCTTTGCCCTTCAGTGGTCTTGATTTCAACTACATCAGCATCAACTTGTTCAACATGTTTTATTTTAAAAGCTTGTACTGTGACTTTGTCACCTGCTTTCAAAGGTGTTGACTTTTCATAAGTTGTGTCGATGTCTAGAACTTCTGATATATGCATTGATATAAATACAACGTTGGGTTATATAAACCTATCTTAAAAAAGATTATTGTTTTTGTATATCTGTGCAGTATAATAACTGATCAATTATCTTTGAACGTATTTGACCAAACACATGTGTGTTAACATCTAGTTCTGGATAAAGAGATTTTGTTAGATGATGTGCAACAACAATATATTGTTGAAGAACTTCAGCTACTTGTTTTGTAGAATCACCTACTTCAATATCAGGTATCTTTGTAATGATAACATCATTACTTCTTGCTGCACTTGCTCCAGAGTATTGACTTATAGTTCCACCTTGTTTTTTAAAACATTCTTCGTCACTACATGTTGCTCTAGGTGTTTTCTGATAATATAGATTATCTCCTATGTTCCATATAGAACCACAGATTTTACAACTACCATCATACTTTGCTTTAATTTTTGTTCCCATGTTAAATATATATACTGGTGTGCTTTATAAATCTTATGGAAATTTTGAAAATAATAAGCATCTCTCTTATAATGACCAGTTTATTAATGGTAACAAGTGTTCAAGCATTTGGACAGTTTCCAGTAGAAGGTGATAGATATGAAAACTTAGGAATTAGACATGATGTTAGACCAAACGTTTGTTTGTTTGAACCTAACCCAACACACGTTGATTGGGAATATTGGAAGAGTGCAGAATTTCAATCATTCAAAGCTATCTTAGATTGGCAAATAGCGATGACAGAATTTCTACCTGATGGTGATTGGAGTATGCACATACATTCAACAGTTCCTTATCATGAGCACTGGAATAAAACACCTGATGATTATAGACATTGTAATATATTTTTAACTTTTGAAGCATGGAGTGAAGGAAGAGAAGATATGGCTTTAGGTCTAACTGGTATAGACTTTGCTGATAGTAGACATAAGTTTACATACATAGTTGTTTTCTTACATGCAGAACAACGTAATAATATAGTATTAGATTTGGGTAACATGCAAGAAAATAGTAACGGCAAATATGAGTTAGTTTTTGAGAAAAAAAAGTTACCAATAAATACTATCTATAATATAGTTCTTCATGAAATGGGACATGGATTAGGCTTAGGTCATTATTGGGCAGATCAAGGAGATGATTATAAAAGATCAGCGTTAATACCATCACTTAAACCATTTGATGAGAATATTAATTTTGAAATTACAATAGCAGATAAGTTTCAACTAGCTAGAATATATGGAATGGATGGGTTTCAAAAACCACAACCAATATGGATACCAGATCATTGTGTGTTTGAACATGGGTTAAAAGTAGTTGGTTGTTACTAAGGAAAGACTTATATAACTTAAAGTTTTAAAGTTTATATGGCAAAGCGTAAAATTGGAAACTCTCACACAACAATATGTGTTACTTGGGAAGATAAAGAATTGTTCAGAAAATTTGCTAAGCTTGTAAAGAAAACAAAGAACGGTGAAATGTATGAAAGTGATGCTGCTATATTTACAAGAATGTTAGGATCATTTAAAGAACATAATTCTGCTAGTGATACAAGTCATGACACTTATCCACGAAAACCTACCTCTCAAGGACATGACCTGCAAGGTTAAATTTTCTTGATATCCATTTTATTTTAATATCATCTGTCATTTTTTTCATACACTTATCATATAATGGTACTAAAGTCTCTGTTGTTACTCTCCATTTTCCGTTAATTTGATTCACAATTAATTTTGAATCAGAGTAAACTGTTATTGATTTACCTCTATACTTATTGGCTATATAATGTAAGGCAAATTCTAATGCTAAATATTCTAACTCATTATTTGTTGGGGTCTCACCAAGACTTGTTTTTCTAACATGAATAATTTCTTTGTCTCCATCAACAAGACAAATTCTTGAACCTCTAGTACCACCATCAATGTAGATGTTCACACTTGTTGTTTATTGTTCCTTCCTATAACTTTTTCTACATAAATCAGAGCAGTATATTTTTTGTCTTCCTTTATATCTATAAGGTAAAGTAGCACCACAATTTATACATTTTTTAGGTTCATCTTTCCTCATAACATATATTTATATGTATGTTATTTAAAGGTTTTTATATCTAATCTCGTTTTTCGTTAGTAACACGTTCACGATTTGCTGATGCTCTACTTAGTTTGGCTGAATCTGCTGCTTCACTTTCTGCTTGAGTTGTGACTGGAAAAGAAGTTGCATCAGTAGTTGATCTTGCTCTTACTTTACCACTATTTCTAGCTACTGTACCATCTGGATTTTTTTTGGCACTACCATCAGCATTAAAATCTAGTTTGGATATCCATCTATCTTGATAGGCATCTAGTAATCCATTGAAATTTTTATTTAATGATGCGTTTTTACCACTAATTGTTGATGCATCACGAATAGAACTGATTAAGTTTGAGTGTTTTCCTTTCTTAGGAATTGGAACTTCTCTTACTGTACCTCTAATTTTTCCCTCTTTAGGTTTCTTCTGTCTCATTGCTGTGTGTGGGTTAACACCTGTAAGTCTTGTTACTTGATCTGCACCTTCACCACGTTTTAATATAATTGCTGCTTGTAAGAAACCTTGAATTGATTCTAATGATTTTTTTAATCCTCTTTTTGCTTTTGGAGGGGTTTTTACTTTTACTTTTTTTGTCTTCTTCTTTTTACCAGCTCCTCTTGCTTCTGCACCATATGGATCTGATCTAGATACACCTATTTTACCTGCTGTTCTTTTATTTTGTTTTCTATTTAGAACTGATGCTTGTACTGAACCTTTGCCTGTACCTGCCATTAATTTATCATATGCTGCAACTACTTTTGAACCTTTAGGTGCTTCTGCTTTTGGTAATATTTTTTTCTTAGTTTTCTTTTTTGTTTCTTTCTTTCCTTTAGGTTTCCTTGGAGCTGTAGGAGCTTTTGCTTTTGGTGCTTTCACTTTAACATCTTTTGCAGGGGCTTTTACTTTTTTAGGTATTGGTTGATTTGCAGTATCTCTAATACTTGTACCTACATCACTAGGGTTATCTGCTTCAAATCTTTCAGTCTCTCTTAATGATGCCTCTAATCTTTTTTTATTTTTGGATATAATATCTAATGTAAATTGTATATCTGATAGGGTAGTCATATCTATTATTCCTTGTCTTCCTTTATATGTTTTTTGGTATCCTTTGTGTAATTTATACCCCAAGTATTGACATTATAATCTGGAACTCCTTTAAATGTGAAGTCACCTGCTTTCTTTGCATCTTTATCAGTTTGTGGTGTGGTTGAATCATGTTGGAATTGATTATCTACTTGAATATCATCATGTGAGTTTCCCTCATAATCATCATCAGCATCAATATCAGTATCGGTTGAGATACCTACGTTTGGTCTTCCACCAATATTACCATAAGCACCTTGCTCTTGGTCAGATTTTAAAACATCTTTTAAAGACTGTGGTAATTGTTCCCATGTCTTTACTAAAAATCTAGGAGAAAATGCTTTGACTTTAAGTAAGCTATCAGTTCTTTCTTCCATGTTCATTTGGTTCCAAGTTTTATCAACTAAAATATCACTGACAAAGAATGTATCGTTTATATGTACATCTTTAAATGAACCATCTTCTTTGAAAATTGTAATAAATGAACCATTCATTTTTGCCACAACACCATTATCTTGTACTCCGTTTTGATAGAAGTTTATATGGTCTCCTATATGTGTGTGAGTGATTTTATTTAAATCCGTCATAGTTTTCTTTGCATTTTCTTGTATATAAGTTTCGCTATCTTCCTCTTTTGATTCTTCTTTTCTACCAACAAATGTTTCAGAGTCAGTGTTTACATTATAAGGCATAACATTTGTAGTCATAAGATCACCATAACCAGTTCCATCTTTTTCCCTCATACTACGTTGCTCACCAGTATTTTTATCTGTCCAATTTTGTCCAACTTCGTCAGTTTTGGCTAGTTGTTTCTTCTCCCATTTCCTTTTTAATGTGGTAAAATCAGTTTGACCATCTCTTAATTTCTCTCCTATTGATGGATATCTAGGTTTCTTTTTTTCTACACTAGCATCTACTATATCAGTTTCCTCTTCTATCTCTTCATCTGATACAGGTTCACTATCTGTTTTTTCATCTACCATATATAAACAACTCGCATATCGTATTTATATTTAACCGAACAATGCCTTACCAAGTGCTTTACCTACATCAACCACATGCCAATTCTCACCACTACTGACTGCTCTACAAGCTAAAACTAGACTATCTGGATAATCATCATGTTCATCTGATTTGATTTTCATTACACCAGTTTCTGTATATTCTCTTCGTAGATATGATAATTGATATACTAATTTATTGACCTGTTTCAACTTAATCTTATGGTTTTCAAATAACAATCTAAGATTCTTATACATATCAGCTTTCTCTTGTAATGAAAACATAACACCTCTAGCAGGTAATCTTCTTTCCTTACATAAATCAACAAGTCCACCACCTAAACCAGTCTCATCAATGAACACAGTTTCTACTCTATAATCACTAACTATCTCACCTATCCTACCTGCAACATCTACAACATTTGATTGTGATTCTCCAATTACATCTTCTACATATACTGTGTCATCTTCATCTACTTTAATAACAGTGAACACAGTTTCATCTCTACCAGTTCTTGCAACGTCTACTCCAAGATAATGTCTAGTTGAACCTTTAGGTTTACCATCTCCTATTGCTTCAGTAATTAAACTATTAGGTATCAACGCATCACCAATATCTAAGAACTCTCCTTCAACTTCTTGAGTATATTCTTCTCTAGTAAGTCTTTTAATTTCTTCAATGAATGTTGGGTCTTCTTGAATCAATGGGTTATCTGTTGACTTGACATGAAATTCTGTCCACATACCTTCAGGGTTTTTTGGCTTAGCATTTTGACACGCTTCATAGAAATAACCATTCTTACTAAACGGTGTGGAAGTTAACCATACCTTTGCTTGTGTAGCCATACCAGAAGGTAAGAAAGCCCTAAGTATATCTGTCTTAATGAAAGAACATTCGTCAGCTATAATTACGTGTGGAGAATAACCACGAAGACCAGTACCTGTTTCACCTGTAGCCCTAGTAATTATTTTAGACATTCCAGAATTATCTAAGAAGTTAAGCCATAACTCTGTTTGAGTATTTCTTACAACATACCCACTTAGAAACTCATTCTTTAAAACTAGTGTTCTTATTCTATCAAACATGATACTAGCCTGATTTTGAGTAGGTGCTGCTATAACTATGATACATTCGTTATCTACAGTTTCAGATAATAGTGGTGCAAAGAAAGCAAAATGTATTGTTTTAACTGCAGTTGACATGGTTTTACCCACCTGCCTTCCAGAACGATATACTATGAATCTATCTTGACAATCAACATACCCTTTATTATAATCAAATAATTTGTGACCTAGAAATGCATCACTAAACATGCTTGGTTGATTTACACAGTTTACTATATTTTGCATAAAGTTCTGACGTTCGTTTACTAGCTCTTTTGTAGGCTGTGGCATTATTCATCAGCTACCCATACCCACTTACCTTTATTATTCATTTTTATAGGCTTCTTAGGTTTCTTCTTATTCAATATCTGATTAAGTATCATTAGTTGATTAGCTAGCATATATGTTAATTTTGTCCTTTCTGAACCTTTGGCAGTTTTTAACTTATCTTCAATATCCTTAACTAATTTAACCTGATATTCTTCAGGTGGTAATACAAACTTTTCTCTTTTTAGCCAACCAAACATATCAATCACTCGTAGTTTTCTGTGCTTTTATTTGCCTGAATATAGATTCAATATCACCAGTTTTATTAAATCGTTTTTCTTCACTAACTACAATCTTATTTGATATCTCACCTATAGTAGATATAATTTTTAATAAAGTGTTAACTTCTGATTTTGTATTTCTATCAGGTATATTACCATCAAATTTGGATTCTGTTAAAGCCATTAAAACATTCTCAAAGCTTAGCTTAGCTAACATATCTAACATTGTTTTTACATGTTCTGGGTTTCTAGTATCTAATTCATTTATTAATGCTATGAAATCTTTTCGTATAGCACACATGGCACCTGCTTCATACTTCGGACACTTACCATTTCCACCTGTATCTATTGATCTGTAAACACATTGATCACATAATGCAGGTATGTTTGCTGTCTTCATATGTTTTGCAGAATTAAATGGTGATATTGTTTTTCTGCCATCAACAACAACCTTTGCTGCATGTTTATCTAAAGGCTTAATTTTAAATATATCATCTGTCATATATAACAATATGCAAAACAATAGTATTTAAAGATTAAAGTTCTGTTCTAATATTCCTAATTGTTTACACATAGGTAAATACAATAATGCAAATGGTGCTTTCAGTAAAGCATAATAATTACCGTCTATCAAATCTTGCTTTTTAAGTCCTACAATATCTAAATATTCTTTATGAACTTCACATGCATGGTTTAACATAGGTATCATTGATTTTCCTTTCTCACCAAAGAACATAAAATTAGTAGACCTATTATTCCAAACTTCACATTTCTTTGCCATAGCTGCAGAAATCCAACCTGATGTATCCAATGAAAAAAAATTAGGATTCACTAGTGACATGTATCTTCCTTTTGCAAGTCCATGAAATTTTTGATTCGAAGGCAATTTTCTTATTTGATCTTCAGTATCTGCCCTACCTCTTACTTCACCTAAACACAAATATGAATCTGGTTCTGGTTGTAGTCGTGCTAAATGATGAAGGTAGTTTTCTTGTAAAACAGGTAATGTCCAATCTATACCCATATCTCTTTCATTTTTAAGGTGTTTTAATGTCTCATCCATATTATAAAATACATCAAATTGTGTAGCATAATCATATGATTCTTTATGTTTTTTTAGCAACTCATGATATCTATCTGGTTCTGTTTTTGTCCCTGCCACAACAAATATTTTTTCAAATTTTTCTCTAAATTTTGGTATATTTGCATATGAATACTTGAATGATAATACAACATTTTTTACTTTGCAAGACTGCAATGTTTCCATATGGGCTTTATTATTTCCATTGAAATATATTATCAATTAACACACCTTAGTCGATGCTAGTGGTAATCCTTGATAACATTCTCTTACTGTAACTCTTGTATTATCTACTTGAGGATCATAAAAAACAATGCCTATAAACATAGTCACAAAGAATATGACTATAGGTATAATCCATATCCACTTTGTAAAAATCATAGGTTTATCTCTCATTTTTTACTATCACCAAAAGGATTCTTTGTAACAGGTACTTTTATCTTTTTCCACTTTATGTTTTTCATTAAAGCCTCATAGACTTTTTTCTCTGATTTAGTTAAAACTCTCATTTACTCACCCACAATTTTATGACATAAACATTCACATTTTAAAGGTAAATCTTTTTGTGCTGTTTTACAATCTATATGATCATGTGATTTACATTGAGGAGATATATATCTTATATCACTCATTTAAGTTCTGTGTCCCATTTTGCTCGATTGTCTTCAAAACAAAGAGAAGCGTAAGGACACATGCCGTCACATAAGAAACATTTTGTTCTCTCAGGTAAAGTACCTTCGGTCATTGCTTCTTTAATTATTCTTGCTTTTTCAATCATATCAACCAAAGTTTCTTCAACAGGTTTTAATTTAAATGGTATTGGTATAGGAACATCTCTTTTATCTTTCTCTATTCTATTAGATATATATAAAACACAACCAAAATCTGCATCTATATCATAACATTTTTTAAGCAAAACACGGTATCTGTTAATTTGATCTACATGACTTTCACTTGGTCTTGATGTTGCTCTACTAAAATAATCAATAGAACCAGTAGTCTTCTTATCTACTATAATCCATTTTTCACCCATTTGAATAAGATCGTCAATACTTCCGTATATAATATCCATCTGTCTTGGGTCTTCTTCTGGTAAAGCTTTTGCTTCTTCATAAGTTAATGGTTCATCTCTAACATAATCATAAGCTAAGAATTTTTCATGATGTTCTGGTTTAGCTATCTGAGAATGAGCATGTACTATTTGACCAAAATATAATGACTTCATATCTTCTGTTGTTGAGCGTTGTTCTGGTAAAACTTTTTTGTATATAACATTTCTCATACATGGTTTTATTAAATCTGAAACATGAGTTACACCTAATCTTTCTGTTCTTAAAGCTTCCATTTGAGCTCGTCTATATTGAAAATAAACTTCTTGTTTAATATCATCAATCTTTAACATATTGTATACAGCACAAAGCCATATATATGTGTATCTCTAGTAACTTCCTAAGTTAGTACAATCGCAACCTTCTACATCACAAATTGTATTTCCCTCATGATCTTTTTGAGAGTGTCCACATTCTGCACATGTTCCACTTGCTACTATTTTTATATCTGTCATTAGTAACTCTCCTCTATAGTAAAATTAAAAGATTGTGTTTGTTCTGATATAACGCTTGAGGAATCCTTTAGTTCAACTTCTCCTTCCCACACGCCTGCCTTTGCATTTGTGGCATCTGTGGAACTTAACGCATATGTGACTATTCCATTAGTTCTATCTGCAAAAGTTACAGCACCATCTATTAATAGAGTTCCATCAGGTTTCCATACTTTCCATTTACCTGAATTATATGTGACTGTATTGGATAAATTTTTAGCAGTACCACTAGAATCTTTTACAGTTACCTGTAGTGTTGCTCTGCTACCTGCCTTAACAACAAAAGATACTGCTCTACCCCTCATATTCATACTCATTAGTCTACACCTTGAATTGAGTTATCACGCTTATAAGTTTTGGTATTCTTTGATTCATCATTAGTCTCACTATCTTGGTTTCTATTGTTTGTTCTACTACTATTACTTCTATCGTTAACTTTACTGCTTCTACCTCTTCTATTAACCTTTAAGTTTCTTGTTATTCTTACCAAACCATCTTGGAGATTCTTAGCCAAGGATGTACCTATATTAACACTCTCAGTTACAACTCTTAATAAGACTCTAATCTTTTCTCTGAATGTTTGGATGGATATTGCTTCTATTATTACATACACCTTACCCATTGCTTCCAAGTCAGTACTGGATATACTGATGGACTCATTAACCTTTGGTATTATGTGTTTGAATTTTTTGATTAATTCAGAAATAGATATTGTCTCATTGATGGTTCTAATTATCTGTCTTAACCTACTTATACTCTCTGGTACTTGTATAGTGTTATTAATAATTCTGAATAATCCTCTTACTGGTAATATAACTTCAGTATAATTAATTGATTCTGATACCTTTCTCAATATGTTTCTTATTCTTATTCTTGTTTCAGGTATGCTTATACTCTCATTCAATACTCTCTTTAATACTCTTAGTTTCTCTCTAAAGGTCTGAACAGATATTGATTCATTAACCATTCTTCCCAATTCCCTCAATCTAATAATTGACTCTGATACTGAAAGTGTGTTATTGATGATTCTGAATATTCCTCTCAATCTGATAATTGATTCAGATACACTTAATGAGTTGTTGATTATTCTCAACATTCCTCTAACTCTCAATCTTGTTTCAGATACACTTACTGATTCTGCAATACGTCTTAACATGGCACTTAGATGTACTTGTGTTTCTACAACCTGTATTGATTCTGTAAATGCTCTTGTCCAACTCATTCTCAATGATTCACCATACTGAACTGATTCTGAGATAATTCTTCTGATTGCTCTTAGTTTCTCTCTGAAAGTTTGTATAGAAACTGATTCATTGATCAATCTAGTTAATCCTCTTAATCGTATAATTGTTTCAGCATATTGTACTGTGTTGTTGATTATTCTAGTCAAACCTCTTAATCTTACAATACCCTCAGATACGCTAACTGAGTTTGTAATAATTCTAAATATTCCTCTTAATCTGATGATTGAATCTGATGTTTGAACTGTATTGTTTATGATTCTGAATATATCTCTGAGTTTGACAACAACTTCACTTGCCTGAACTGTTTCTGAGATGTATCTCAACATATCTTTGTATTGTATGTGACCTTCTTCTACACGTTGAGTTTCTGCTTTATGTTTTA
>TARA_R110002020_G_scaffold7496_1_pt1 | contig 21575 bp, 40 predicted proteins | sample TARA_R110002020 | Tara Oceans TARA_R110002020 (sample SAMEA4396489) | marine metagenome | biome: Westerlies Biome; feature: [MES] marine water layer (ENVO:01000295) within the mesopelagic zone...; material: water (ENVO:00002006), including particulate matter (ENVO:01000060) such...
TAACTTTGAAGATTTAGATACTCCAGGTAGTGCTAATTATGAAAGAGCTATTAATCAAGTGTCTGGTATAGGTGATACTGAAGTACAGATTAAACCTATTGCACGTTATATTATTGGTAAATTAGTTTTAAATTCTGATGGAGTAGATACACCTAAAGTTAAATCTTTACAATTTAGAGCATTAGCTAGACCAGAACTTGTAGTTGCACAAATACCTATAAACATTAGTGATAGAGTAGAAAGACCTGGTAGAACACCTATTAGAGTAAGAGAATTAGGAGATGCTTTATATAACGAACTTAGATTATTAGAAGGTGATGCTGTAACATTAGAAATATTTGACCCTAACGAAATTATTAGAGGTGTTGTAGAATCTATAAGTTATCCTGTATCATCTAATGCTGAACGTGGTTCTGTTACACAAATAGCAATATTAACTGTACGTGGTACTAGACAACAAACAGTGACACAACCTACAAGTGTTCATTTATTTGGTGGAGAAGTATTAGGTAGAATAAGATTTGGTGGATAAAAAAAATATGCTAGGATATAAATTATGTCAATATTGATAATGCTTAAAGAAGGTGGTAGTCTAGGCATAGATACTATTGGTAACTTACCTATAGATGAAGATTTAGATTTTACTGACGATGTTGAATATTCTGCTATAATCGGACTAGCAAGTTTTGGATTTTCAACTCTTGGTAAAACAGTTAACACGGAGAAAATAGCTTAATGACATTACAAATAGCAAAATACAGTAACTTTTTTGAAACAACATTAGATGGTGCAGTAGGTGCATCAGACACACAATTAGATTTATCAGCAGCTCCAACAGATGGAGCCTCAGCTATAGGAGCTCCTTTTTATTTAGTTGTCAATCCTGATAGCACTACAAAAAGAGAAGTTATATTAGTAACTGCACTTTCTGGTACTAATATGCAAACAGTAACTAGAGATGTAGAAGGTAGACATTCACCAGACCCAACGCATGATGATGGTGCAACAGTACGTATGGCTGTAGTTGGTGAAATGTTTGAAGACTTACACGATAGAATTAATGACGTAGCTTTAACAGGTGACGTAACAGGTACATTAGCATCAGCTACACAAGATGTAGCAACAACAATTGCTGCAGGTGCAGTAGACTTCGCTATGATTAATCAAGGAGATTTGATTACACAAGCAGAAACAATTACTGGAAATGATAGTGATACAAAGATACCTACAGCAGCAGCAGTTAAGAATTATGCAGATGCAGAAACAGCTACCTTAACAAATAAAACATTAGGTGCTACTACATTATCAGGAACACTTACAGGTGGTGACCAAGAAGTAAATGCTGTTGTACTTAAAGACTATGCAGAAACAGATGTAGCTGTGACTTCTGCAACAACACTAGCAATAAACTTAGCAAATGGTAATACAGGTGCTGTAACATTAGCACACAATGTAACCGATATAGATTTTACAAATGTACCAACAAATGGTACATCTACATTTACATTAAAAGCAACACAAGATGGCACAGGTTCAAGAACTTTATCGCTTGGTAAAGTAACTGTTAATACTGGTTCAGAAGCAGTTGCTTTAACTGCAGGTAATGCAGGTGTAACTTTATCTACTGCTGCTAACTCTGTTGACTTAGTTACATTTTTATTTTTTGATGCAGGTAATCCTTTAGTTAACGCATTATTAGATTTCAAAAATAGTTAGGAGTTCACATGCCATTAGGTGCAGCAAGATTTGGATTTCAATCAGGTGAAAGTTTTATAGAAGCCACAGGTGGTAATGCTATAAACACATACACCGAAAGTGGTGTTAATTACAAAGCACATGTATTTACAGCTTCAGGTAACTTTGTTATATCTAATTTAGCAGATGGTGCTACTCAAATACTTCTTGTTGCAGGTGGAGGTAGTGCAGGTGGCGGTAATGATGACCCTAATTCAGGAGGCGGTGGCGGTGCAGGTGCGTATGTTATAAACACTTTAACTTTTTCTACAGTAGGAACATATCCAATAGTAATTGGTGGTGGCGGTGCACAAGTAAATTATGCAACTAATGGCATTCAAGGTAGTGCTAGCCAAATTCAAGCTATTGGTGGAGGTTCAAATTTAGAACAAGGTAATGGTGGAGGTCGTGGTGGAGCTCCCGGCGGTCCGGGTGGTGCTTCAGGTGACCCTAATGGTGGTTCAGGCGGTGGTTCTAGTGGTACAACTACAAGCAGTCCATCAGGAGGTAGTAAAGGTAACAATGGTGGTGCAGGAGATGGTGGCGACAGAGCAGGTGGCGGTGGTGGTGCAGGTGAAGCAGGTAACACAGATGGTCAAAGTGCAGGTGGTGATGGTTCTTCAAACACTTATAAAGATGGTTCAAGCGATACATACGCAGGTGGTGGCGGTGGTGGTCGTGATGGTGGTTCCGCAGGTGGTACAGGCGGTGGTGGCAATGGTACAGAAGGTGAAAGTCCAAACGCAGGAACCGCTAACACAGGCGGTGGCGGTGGCGGTGCTAAAGGTGCACACGTAGGTCGTGCAGGTGGTTCAGGAATAGTTGTTATAAGGTATGCGGTAGCATAATGGCACACTTTGCAAAGGTAGAAGAAGGTTTAGTTACAGAAGTTATTGTCGTAGATAATTTTAATATAACAGATGGTAATGGAGATGAACAGGAAAGTTTAGGAATAGATTTTATAAACAACACACTAAATCAAAGTGGTACTTGGAAACAAACAAGTTACAATACATATGGTAATGCACACGAAAATAGTGGAACACCTTTAAGAGGAAACTATGCAGGTATAGGTTTTACATACGATAGTACTAATGATGTATTTTATGGACCTGACCCTTCTACAGAGGCACAATCTTTTACATTAAATACTTCAACATGGTTATGGGAAAAAGATTAACCATCTGATATAATCCAATTTATGGATTACATAATAGGATTTATATTTGGATATTTTTTAAAAGAAATAATTGTAATTCTTAAAGAATTAAGTAAAGATAATCATTCAAATGAATGGGAATGGGATAAATGAAAACACAAGTTAATCTAAGTCAGATACTGCAAGGTGGATTAGCTGCATTAGTGGGATGGTTATTTAAAACAGTAAATGATTTACAACAAGAAGTTGTTGTATTAATAGTACAAATAAACGATGCTAAAGATGATTTAATAACTTTAGCTATGAGGGAACAAGAATTAAATTCAGCAATAACTGAAATACTAGTTAAGTTAGGTGGATAGTGTTTGACAAGTTACGAAAAAACATTGGTGTGGTTTTGGGTGTTTTTACTATGTTGGGTGCTCTTGCTGGAGGGATTAATACTGCTGGTAGAATGGTTGATACCTTATCTACTATCGATGAACGAGTATCTAATCTCGAAAATATAATAGCTGAGAATCAAGTAGAAGCACAAATATCTGTGTTGTATGAAAAAATATATCAACTAGAACAATATAGCTATGATAGTCAATACTTAGAAGATAGAGTATTAATACTAGAACAACAAGTATATGATTTAGATACAAAATTATATGACGTAGAGTATATAGAAGATAGACTTACATTTTTAGAAGCTAATCAAAGTAATCATTACCATGATATACAAGATAATAATAGTGTAGATTCGTGGGAGTTTGACCAACTTAAAGATAGAGTGTTAATAATAGAGACACAGTTTAATGATAAATGGTGGAAGTTTGATGATTTTGATTGGCGTATAGATGATATAAGGAATCAAGTAGATGATTTATATTCTTGGACACATGGTCACTAATGGGTAAAATGAGTGAATTACATATAGAAATGCAGGAAAAGTTTGAACTTCCTAATAATTTATTTGTAGATAATCCAAAGTTTATAGACACTTCACATGAATTTAAAGATGATTGTGGAGATGCTTGTAAGATATGATAAATCAAAAAGAAGATGGTAGTTTTATTAAAATTTGTAATTGCAAGTATGGGGATATTAGCTGTAGTTGTGAATTGGCTAGTTAACCCTTTAACTGTATACTTAGTACGTAAAGAAAATAGGAGAAGTAATGTCACATGCAAATAGGAAAGCAGCTTTATTAAAGAAACACGGACTTAAAGGTGTTAATAAACCTAAACGTACACCTGGGCATAAAACTAAATCACACGTAGTACTAGCACAACAAGGACACGAATTAAAATTAATTAGATTTGGTCAGCAAGGTGTTAAAGGTGCAGGTAAAAATCCTAAATCAGCTAAAGATAAAGCACGTAAAAAATCTTATTATGCTAGACATAATGCACAAGATAGTAAACCAAGTAAAATGTCTGCTAGATATTGGTCACATAAGACTAAGTGGTAATATGAAAATTAAAGGTGTAGATGTATCTAGTTTAACTAAAAGACAACAAGATACAATGAAAAAACATTCTAAACATCATAGTAAAAAACATATACAATATATGCATAACTCTATAAAACGTGGTGCTACATTTACTCAAGCACATAAACGTGCTCAAAAAGCTGTAGGTAAATAATGGCAAGAACAGTAAGTTGGAAATGGGGCGGTAAAACATATAAAGGTACAGTAATTCGTACTACTAAAACACATATCTATGCACGTACACATAATGGTAAAACTAAAAAGATTAAAAAAAAGTAAGGTAAGTCTTGAAGTATGAAGTATTAAGAATTAGTAGTGGTAAAGATTCTACATCTGGTTTGTTATTTGAAGTTGACAGAGGTCAACGTACATTTTTAGCGTATACTTTAGAAGACGAACAACGTGACATAAAAGTTTGGGGTGAAACACGTATACCTGCTGGTACATATAAACTTAAATTACGTACTGAAGGTGGATTTCATAATAGATATGTAGCTAAATACAGTAAAGATTTTCACAAAGGTATGATATGGGTACAAGATGTACCAGGTTTTGAGTATATACTATGGCATACAGGAAACACTGATGAGCATACAGCAGGTTGTTTAATACTGGGTAACACACAAACAAACAATCGTATAGCTAAAGATGGGTTTATCGGCAATAGCGTTGATGCGTATAAATTTGTATACCCACGTGTAGTTGCAGCTATAGAATCTGGACAAGATGTTGAAGTTACATATATAGATTATGATGGAGATAATAAAAAAATATCTAATAAGTCAACTGAAGATGTTGTATTAACATCTACAGTTATGGAAAAATTAGAAGAGATAAGTGGTGAAGTTCAAACTTTGTCTGCTAAACTAAACGGCAGGAGAATTACATGAGAGAATTAATGCCTTTTGTAAAAGGTAAAAAGTTTGGTGAAGAAACAGGGAGTGACTTAACTCCAAAAGAAGGATTGCCTAAAGATATAGTTTTTGATAGTGATTTAGCTGATGAATTAATTTCTGAATCAACTGGTTCAAGTCCAGAAAATAAAATTAAAAAAATATTAGATGAAGTTACTGAGTATACACCTAAACAATTCCTTCAAAGATACACTCAAAAAGATTATAATTTAATGACAGGTATGTTAGAAGATGCAGGATTTGGTGTAACTAGCAAAAATAAAACAGGAGATGTTACAAATTTTACATTAAATGAACAATTTAAAAGTCAAGGTATAGGTGGAAGTAGAGCAAATTTAGGTCAAGGTATTGGTGGACCTAAAATAAAAACAATAAATCAATTTGATTTACCAAATGAATTACAAAATGTTGGAGGAATGAATTGGGAAAAATATGCAGAACCAACAGAAAAATATATATCAGGTGTAACAGATAAAACAAAAACTGTTGATGGTAAAATAATAACTACAGATAGTGGAATATTTGCTGAAGGTAATCAAAAATTAAACGCAGCTGCATTACAATCTGATATTAAATTATTAGAAGATACTATTGGAGGTTTTAGTGATGATGATTATAATAGACCTTTATCTGCTGCTGATACAAAAACTACTGAGGCAGAAAGATTAGTACGTCAAAACAAAGCTAGAATGCGTGCAGGATTAGACCCTAAAGTTAAACCTACAAAATTAATAAATCCTGCTTTAGATGAATTTGCTGGTATGTCTATTGGTGATTATTATACTAATCAACTTATATCTAAGAAAGCAGAGTTAGAAGAACTTAAAATTAATATGGGTCCTGGCTCAGAAGAACTTACAATAATGAATAGATTAGATACAGCATCAGGAAATTTATCATTTGGCGAAATGGAATCAACAGCTAGACCTGTAGATAAACCTAAAGTTACTACAGAAAATCCAATAAAAGGAGTTAAAGAAGCAGGAGATATAATTAAGAATAAACTTATAGGTAGTGAGTCTGGTTATGTTGGTCCAGATTATGCAAGAGGTGGTAAGTTCGAAGGAAAAAATATATTTAGTTATCAATCAAAAGGTAAAGCAAGTATAGGAGGAGCTGTATCTAGAGACCCTGGTGCTATAAAAGGTATTGCAGAAATAGAAAAATACTTTAGTAGTAGATTAGCAAAAGGTGAACCTTCTGTTGCTTTATTAACAGCAGTAAAAGATTATGAAAATATTAAAGCAGGACATAGACAAGCTGGTATAGCTGCTGGTATTCCTGATGCTGAATTAAATGATTATGTTTCAGGTAAAACTTGGGATGATGTTGTAGCTAATGTAGATAAAAGAGATTGGATGGGTACTGGTTTAGATAAGAATGCTCAATTCACAAAAACACCTTATATCTCTGACATAATTGAAGAAGCAGAAAGAACTGGACAAGTATCTCAAATAAAATCTACTTTTTCTGGTTCAAGTGTTACTCCTTCTCCAGATATAGAAGTTAAGAGAATAGTAGACCAAATAAATATGAATAGATTAGGAGAATCTGGAGCAAGTCCAACAGAAGTTGCTAAACAATTATATCCTGAAAAAATTCCAGAAGATATTGTGGAAATTAAAGGAGGACCTGATACTAAAATGGCAGGTGAAGTAATTGGTACAAGAAAAATAAATGACGCTTTTACTGTTGATAAAGTCTTTTTAGAAAAAGACCCTAATACAGGTAACTTTAGTGTTAAATCATCTGTAACAAGTAATCCTATAACTAATTCAGGTCTAGGTCCTGAAGTAAGAGATTTAAATTATGGTAAGACAAAAGACATACATAAAAGTGTAAGTCGTGAAGTTGAATTAGATTTTACTGGTGTAGAACCAGAAGGTTATGACCCATTAACTAAAAATAAAGTAGTATTATTATCAGGAGAAAGTGCAACACAAGGAGCTAAAAGAGCTGCTGTACTTGCTAAAGTATCTGGTTGGGATTTTGAATCAGGTAGTTGGAAAGCTCATAGTGATGTTAATTCATATGTAGGAAGACAACGTACATTAAGAACATTAGTTGACCAAGGTGCAATTAATCCTAATGACATAGCTTGGAATGCAATTGCAACTGATTTAGATGCAGGTACATTTGATAGTAGTAATATTAAAAAATATCTTAAAACTAGTGGTGCAACTGATACAGCTGCATCTGCGTTAAAGACATCTGTTAATATTAAATCATCAAGTAAAAAAGGTACATCTGTAACAATAGGTTCTAGTAAAGTTCCAGTAGTTAAAACTGCAAAAGAAGTTAAACCTGAAACACCTGCACCTAAAACAGCAGACCCTGCATCTGTAGGTACAAAGAAGTTTACTGTTGATTCTTTAACTGATTCAGAAATAATGAGATTACCTGCATACAAAGATTTAAGAGATAAATTAGGTGCCTCAGATGAATTAAAAAATTTAAGACCTGAAGCATTAGACCAGATAACATTGACACGTACACGTAGTATATTAAAAGAATTAGCAAAACAAGAATCAGCAGCTACTAAAGGTTTTTCAAAAATGATAGAAACAATTATTAAATCAAGATAATTGTGTTATAATAGGAAACAATATGAATAAAGAATACAAAGATATATTAGAAAAAACAGTATGGACATTTGTTGAAGCCTTTATAGGTGCGTTAACAGTTGCACCTTTAGTAGGTGTAGAAGCAGAAACATTACAACTAGCTGCGTTAGCTGGTGCTGGTGCTGCGTTAGTAGTAATTAAAGAATTTGCTAAAAAACAACTGGTAAAATAATGGCTAAAGCTGACCCAAAAAAACTTAAAGCTGGTCTTGATTATCTAGATGATATATTAAGAACTGCTTATGGTACTCATAATAGAAGTGTTTTTGAATTCACTAAATACACAGCAGCTGATTCTGTAAAGCATGCAAGACAAGGTATATCTAAACTTGGTATACAACAAGGTGCTAAAGAAGGTGGTAAAAGAATTGTAAGTATTGTTACTGAAGCTGCTGAAGGTTATATTAGAAGTGATATAACTGGTAAACCTACAAGAACAGGTGGTAGCTACATAAATGTTGATGATGCCAAAGCTGCTATTAAAGCACAAGTAGATGAAGCTTTAGAATACGGTGTAAAACAAAAAAAAGTTGGTTTAGAAATAGGTGAAACAATAGGTAGAATTGCAGGAGCACAAGTTGCTAAGACAGCTGCTGCTGATGCTGCTCCAGGTTTAATTAAACAAGGAGTTAAACAAGGTTTTAAAGCTGGTGCTAGAGCTATGTTTGGTCCTGCTGCAGGTGCTGCTTTAATAGCAGAACATCTTGTAAGTAAAGGTTACGACAGAGCTACAAGTCCAGATGGTAAACAGTTTCATACTTCTACTGGTGTACCATATTGGCAAGATAGAAATGTTAAAAATCGTGGAACAAAATTGAATCCTGATATTGGTTATGAAAAAAGTAGTATGACACCTGAAGAATCTGAATACTATTCTAAAGTAGGTTATTAATGCCTAAACAACGTAAACCTAAGTATCAAAGACCAGATAATAATGGATTTATAGGTGCAGGATTAACTGGATTAGGTCAAAATGAATTACAAAGACGTGTTAAACAACACAATACATTAGCACAACAAGCATTTCAATCAGCAGGTGGTGGTAAAAAAGAAACATTAAGTGCATCTGATGTAGCTAATGTATACCGTGGTTTAAACTTTCAAAATCGTGCAAAGGTTATGCAGACTATGGCTGATTATGAAAAGATTGGTGACTCTTATTATAAAAAAACAAGAATGAAACCTGATAAACCTGGTAAGAAAAGATATAAGAAGAAAAAATAATCTGCGTCAGCTGTTAGAAACGATTACTTTCTCTTTTTAAAAAACCTTTTAATAAATCTCTGTACGCCACTGAAGTTCCTACTCTTTGTCTTCCATCATATATATCGTGATGATACTTACATAGTATTGCTACATTATTAATGTCAAACTTTCTTTTCTTACTTCCGCCCATACCTATGCCCTGAATATGTGCTAACTCTAACCACTTACTGTCATTACAATAAGCCCATTCACATTGTCCATTAGCACGCTGCATAGCTTCTTCACGTATCTCTGATATATTATCCATCTAATGTAAAGTATTTTCCTTTAGGTAATTGCCAACCTTCTGATATGTCCATCCATCTTACTTTACCTGGCTCACTAGAACCAGCATATATACAGTTAGATATGTACATAAACATTAATGTTGTAATTTGTTTATTTTCTCTATAAGATTCCATTTCAGATTTATCTATAAGTTTTAATATGTAATCTATTGTACGTTGAGTTACTTCACCGTTGTCTCTCTTTGTAGCAGGACGCATAGCATGGTCTAAGTTAATACTGTCTTTTAACCCACCAGTTACTCTTCTTGGACATAAGTTAGCTTTACGTATGTTGTCTTCTGAATGTGTAAGACTTATCTTTATATCTAATGTATCTCTGTCAAATTTATATTTAGCATATATAGGTACATTATTATCAGTAACACCTAGTAATCTTTTACCACCAAATGATTTTATTGTTTTAGCTAATGCTATTTTTTCTTTTACCCAAGTACGACGTCTAAGTTTAGCACTGTTATCTGTAGTACCATTACGTTCTTCTTTTGTTGCAAATGCTTTAAAGTTATTCATTATTCCTCTTCTCCTAATTGTTCTAAATGATAATTGTAATCTATTACAAATTTGTCCATTAAGAATCTAAGTTTTTCCATGTCAGGTTGTACTTTAAAAGTATCACTCCCACATGCTTTATTAAATTGACTAGCCCAGACTTTCATATATCTAGGATGTGTAAATATATTTACATTGTTAACGTCAAAAGGTTCGTCACCCATATGTTTCATCTCCTAATCTTTGAATGCAATCACTACACCAATCTGTAATTATTTCATCTGTAAAAAAGTTTTCTTTACATACCATACAGATTAAATTTTTTGTGTGATGTATTTGTCGTCTAAAACTTTTAAAGACATTAGATAAACTCATCTACATGTCCCCATACTTTTTCACAGTAATCACAATAAACTTGATTAGTTATTGGACATACTATCGATAGTTTTATACCACAACATTTCATTGTTATACCCTTTCCAACAGTGTTTACTACTATTCCAATGATGCCAACCGTCATTGTATACTAACCAAGAAGCCACTGATGTAGATACTTCTGGGTTATATCTATTACTTATTATACCAAGCTTTGGTGTTAACCAAGCCCAGGTGTCATCATTAAATTGCCAGAGTCCAACATCTTGCGTACCATTTGTATTGTTACCAACTGCACGTGTGCGGCCACGGCTTTCACAGTAAATAATATTAAGTGATTGCAAGATGTCTTCCTCCTTAAAATACCTGGATACTAAGTCTGTATGTGTGGATACATATTCAATGTTATCTTGTACGTATAAACATTCTTTATATTCAGGTAAGTTGTTAGGTGTAAGTAAATAAGGAAACAAACACCCAACAATAATCTCTATCATTAGCTAATGGCAGATTTAATTGGTAGTTCAGTACAATAGTAGTGTACTAAGCCACGCTTTTTACTAGGTAAAGTTGTTATCTTATAACCTTCCTGCCTAAGATTATGTATAATTCCACCAAACCTATGGCAATACAACTCGGCTACAAACTCCCAGTTACTTATAGGACTTTCTCCCATGTATCTAGTAAGTATGTAAGCTACAAGTTGTGTCTTGCTTTTAATATAGGCTGGTATCTCTTCACCTCTAAATGATTCAGGTATCATTCCGACCTCCTATCTATGCTGTTGTTTGTTCGCCATCTAAATTCCATTCCTTTGGTATGTCACTGTTATCTAACCACCATGACTTCTTCCATTTACCTGTATGCATAGGACATTCCATAGGTGTCTTACCTGAACAAGTAAAGTCTGGACTTTTATCTGACTTTTTAGATTTCCTATTATCCCATACCATTAAACCATTAGGGCATGGACATTTAAGGTCGTCTCTATATTTGTTTTGTTGTTCCATTTTATTAACTATATCTCCTAACATATTACCAGATTCTTGCAAACCTGGTTCTATTTCAGTCGCTTTTAAACCAACACTTTCTAATTTTTCAAGTAAATCCATACTTTCAAATTCTTCATGTGTATATTCTACAGGCATTGCTATTAGTTTTTCAATCATACTTAGATATTTATCTAATTGTTTATCAGACCATTCAGTTTTATCTAATGGAAACTTCATAGTCATAGCATATTGATTAGCTGTGCCAATTATTTTATGTAATGTCTCTGTATTATGTACAGATTCAGTCATAGTTTGTATAGTTTTAGTTATGAATGTTAAGTCTTGTGCCATTAGAACGGTGGTTCTTCTGGTGTATCATCAGTATCTACAGTGACACCTTCACTAACTATACTATCCATAATTGCATTCATGCGTTCAACATCTTCCTTAGTAGGTTTGTTTTCTTTCTTACGCATATCTACTTTAGTAACAACTATGTCATCTTCACGTGATGTTGCAGCTGCAGCAGTAGCTTCTTCTTCTGATTGTTTACTGCCTGACCATAGCTCTACGCCAAGGCCAAACCTCATACATGCACGTTTAAATGCATCAGACTCTGCGTCTTTAAGGTTAGTACCATCATTGAACTTATCATTGTTCATTTTAAATGTATCTATGTCACCAAAGCCTTCATATGTTCCCATATGTTCGCCATCGTGTATAGTAATAATACCTTTAGCACCTACAATTCTCTTCTCTCCATTGTGTGTACTATATACTGGTTCGCAGAACCAACTGTATTTAACTCCACTGTCCCTTAAACGCTCAACATAATGTGCGTGTGGAACATAATCACCAAACTTACCAGCTGGTGCTTTTTTAACTAACTCCTGTGGAAAAGGGGATAGCAATTGTATAGTATCTTTCATACCATTCCTTCCTGTATTTTTATGTACGATTACATAAGTAGTGAGTACATAAAAATACTTTTATTTATTCGTTATTGCCAAGCTTAACTAAGTACTCGGCTGTTACACCTAAACCTGGTTTAGCAAACAATAACCATTGACATGGTCTACCCATACTAGCTAACTGTTCTAAGGCATATGTGTTGTAGCTTTCAGTACTACCATTAACCCATAACCTTACGTCATTAACATACATTGTTGTAGGTGTATGGAAATGTCCAGCAATTGCATAGTCAAAGTCTGGCATAAGACCTGCTGCTGCTAATGCTTTCCATCCTAATAGCTTCTTACCAAAGCCATACCATGGGAAACCTGAGTGTCCCCTGACGTTATCACCGTGCCATACAAAGAACTTACATTCTTCTCCTACATCTGCAATGTCGAACCAATGGTTATCACCTGTACTATCAGGTATAGTCCATGACATTCTTTTTTCATTACGATATATCATTGACATAATCTTTCCAAGCATTCTATCTGCATTAGAATCTGGATGGTAGTCTTTACGTGCTCTACCACCAAGGCTGCCATGATTACCTATTACCCAATGAACTTCTACTTCATTAAAGTTTGCTAGTAATATGTCAAAGAACTTTGTCAATATTCTAGGTCCATCTATTGTCACTTGGTTATATAAACTAGCGTCAATAAGATGTGTTTGACCTGGGAATATAAGCTCACCTTCTACTATGTCACCAGCTGCTAACACTACGCATTTGTTAACTGGGTGTGCAGAACGTTGTACATTAGTAAGTTCTATTATTTTATTAGCGTATTCAATAACACGTTCTTCTGCTACTTCTGTATTGTAGTCAGGTGTTACCTTTGCTAATTGTATATCTGATAGTACTGCTACTGCTACTTCTTCGTTCTTGGTTCGCTTATGTAACTTAGGCTTTGGTATCTTAGGTTTATCCCACGTCCGTAAGTTAGTAGATACTGCGTCATACACAGCGTCAACCATATCAGCTTTTTTGTTTTTAGCTTTCTCTAATTTTCGTAATAGTTTTAGATTGTCAGCTTTTAACTCAGCTATTTTAGATGACTCTGCTTCTGCTAGCAGTTTTTCTATATTAATTTTCTTCGACATTAGCGTCAACTATATTCTGAAAGTGATGTCTAACTGCAGTTTCACTTATCTTTATATTATAATGTTGTTTTAATAGTCTTGATACGACGAAGGGTTTGACTGGTCTTCCAGCTTTAACTCGGTCTTCAAGGCCATCCCAAAAAGGTTTTGCCTCGTCAGTTATTCGACTAAGTATAGCAGTTCTCTTACCATTCTCTGCTTCGTCAAGCATTTCATTTATATCCATGTATTCATTATAATCTTTTTTATTTAGTATGCAATTAACTAGATAATTAATTCCAAACTAAATAACATTTACTACGAATATATGTAATCTAGCACCTACATATTGGCTCAATCCAATCCTAATCTACACTGAACGTGAAGGTTTGGTGTCTAGTATCTGGTAAGTGAATATAATTGTCCATTGGTTACCTTCAATCTATTGGACGTTTACTCCGTAAGACGTAGTAATAGTTATATAGCTTTGATTGACTATGGCATAATCTCCTTTTGATTTACTTTGTATCGGTATCACCATCACATAACTCCTCACCTCGTACGTTTAATGATAAAAACGAACTCGTCTCGTCGTTATTGTTTCCGTTGATACCTTATAAGGTATGTGTAGCAGTGTTCACTATGGGTTGATTGTTGACTTCAAGATGTAAACCTGTTGCAAGTTCTCCTTGCACTCTATTCTGCTACTCACACAGCTTTAATAAGCGGAAAGGAACACCTACTGTCTTACGACATTACTATGTGTACCGTTCATCTTACTATGTATTTAATTTTAATGCGTATTCTTTTACTTCATCTATATTTTTTAAGTTAATAATTTTATTTTTAAGACACAAATCATAACATTCTTTAACTAAATTAAAGCCTGATGTATCACCGTGTGCACCAAAGACATACATATCTGACACCCATATTCTTCTAGCAGGCATAGTAGATAACCATTCTAATGCTGGTCCATCTATTACATTACCTCTACCTGAATGTTCATCAAGATATTTTTCTGTAACACGCTTACCATTCTTAGCAATAATTCTTAAGTCACCTGTTTTATAGCTACCGTTATACATAGCTATATTAACTGCAGGTAACATCTTCATTATTTCTAGTATGTCATCACTATTAAAAGACATAGAACCTGATGCGTCTATTAATATAGTACCGCCTTTAACATTAAGTTTTTGTTTGAATATCTTTCTATCAATACAAAATCTATTAATGTATTTAGGATTATAACCATAATCCATAGGTCTATATTGTCTACTACCTTTAAGCAATCCTTGTAAGTTAACAGACATAGGTGGATTATGAATTTGCATAACTCCCCATTGTCCAATACCTGTACCATTTTTGTATGTCATTTGTTCTAGTAGTTGTTTACGCATACGATTTTCTAATGATTTAACAGAACTTTCTAATGTATTTGCATCATCTGAATCTTCTGTACCATCACCTTCTTCATCCCCATTCTCATTACCTTGTCCTTGGGATGGTGGTTCGTATGGTTCTGGTGGTTCCATAAATAGTTCTAGATATTTAGACAATTCATCTGCCATTCTTTGTGTTTTTCTATAGCTAGGTGATTGCCCGGCACGATTTGTACGCATCTTATATATAAATTTATTTATAATATCTTTACATATTGTTAGTTCTGTTTTTCTAAATGGTGAAATATCTTCCCAATTTTCTATAGCACTTTCAATTATTTTTTGAAACAAGTTATATTGTTCTGATAAATGTACTCTATTATAAATAGTTTCTTTATCTTTACTCATAGTTGCAAGTTCAATACCTGTAAGTATTATGTCTGCACCAGGTGATTGATATACCATTTGTTTAATTCTGTGTTCTAACATATCCATACACATAAATGGTTTATCAATACCTAAATCTTGTCTTGCTAATAGGTAATAAATACGCAGTGATTCTATAGTATCCATAGCTTCTTTGCGTGTACCTGGTTTAAGTTTACCTCTAGTAGCTGGCGACCACTTAGCGTGTGCTATTTGTTTACGCCTTATCATACGACTATGATTTACATTACATAATGTACAATGTCTATCTAAAGGTACATACATTTTCTTATTTAGATTATCTGTATCTGCGTCTTGTTGATTCTGAGTTGTTTCAAACACATCCCAGCTATCCCCAGTTACTATCTGGGGATAAGGATATGCTTTTTGTTGCTGATACATTATGCTTTAGATAATATAATTGCGTCTACTAACTCTTCTGCTTTTTCACCGAACACTAATTTACCTGCTGTCTCTGGTGTAAATCCTTTATCTTGTAAGTCAAAGAATTCTTTCCAAGCACGCACTGATACCCGTTCTTCTGGGTCATCAATAAGTGTGGTGTCATTAATAACATCATGCCATTCCTTAGGGAATTGTGCTAATGCACTTGGATGTATGCTATCAACATAGATTTTAACTGGAAACCTATCTTTTAATGCAAGTGGTAGACTCTCCGGTGGGCTATTAGTTGTTGCTACAACTTGAAACCCTTCAGCTGGTCTAACTGTTTCCTTTGTATCATTGTTAAGTGTTAACATAGCAATGTCTTGGTCATCTAATATAGCATGCATAAATGTCATAGCGTCTGGTGATGCGTGGTCTATCTCATTGATAACCAACCTACCGCCATTACGCCATGCTTGTATTGCAATACCGTCATGCCATTCGAACGTACCTGTGCTACTGGGTTTATAAAAACCTTCTAAGTTTGCACTAGCAGTATCTTCTGTCATAGTAATTTGAAATACATTAGCAAGTCCATCCATAGTTAATGGTGTACCTTGCTTCACTGCACTATATGTTTTACCTGTACCTGGTGGCCCGTATAATAATACACGCCTTGATTTACCTAATACTTGTTGTATTAGTTTCCAACAATCGTTTTCCATATTGTTATCCTTTCTATTCTTCTTCAAGATAATCGTTAGGCATCCATTTAGCATAGATATCTATACAATTATCTGTTTTATTTCTTCTTTGACATACAATAAATCTACCTAAACCTTCTAAATGTTTGATATTTTTTTGTATGAATTGCATTATGTTTCTAGCTGAACCACTAATCCATATATCTGATTTACCTATCACATACCATGTATCTGGTGTAGCTAATAACACTTTAACTTTCTCATCGCTTAGTAATTTAGCAGGCTTACCACGTCCTGCTGTATCTGGTTTACCTGGTATAGCTGCGTACATACCTTTCGGTAATGTCATTCCTCACTTCCTTTCAAATAGTCTTGAACATCATCTGCAATCTTGTCACCTGATGTTATATAGTCTATATTATTTCTTGTCATATCGAACAGATTATCTGTGTCTTTTGTTAAATGACATTGTATAGTTGTAGGTTCTATTGATAACCAACTTCTAAATACACCTTGGTCTTCACTCGACTGTCTTATTTCTTCTATCTCATCTACAGTATAAGTTTTATCTTTACCATTACCGTCTATTAATGGATGTTGAGTCATATAATCTGTCATGATTTCTGCTCGACGCATATTAACTACTGATACTGCTTGAACTATAGCTTGTACATTAGTTACTGCGTCAATGTGTACTTCGAATACTTCTGGTTCTTCAAATGAATCTCTTTTATCATCGTGACTATCAAATCCTGCATAAGCTATAGTAACTGTATACTCTTTAACTCTACCACGACTATTAAATTCAATCATACCTCCCATTTATTCCTCGCTTTCATACCAATTATCATTGGCTTTACATGCTTTACTTATCTGGTATATCACTGCTTCATGAAGCATTGCACACCATCCTCTAATTTTATCGTCAAGTTTTTCGTAATTACTTGACGACATTGCATTAGATAAATCATTAATAGTCCATATAATTACTTGTTTTAATTGGTCATTATCTAATGTATCTAACATATCATTTACGTCTTGCTTAGCCATACACATTCCTTTCTTGTCGGCTGATTTCATAAGTGATGAAGCCGACAAGAGAAGGGCATTTCTCTTGCCGACAACAACACTGTTAATTAAGCGTTACTCGGTATGAATAACTTGTAACTTACTTCCACCTATTCACAGCACGCTATGACGTACGGTTCATAATAAGTTACAAGTTACTCACACTATGGTCATCACTTGCGTGACGGCTAGTCAAAGGGGCCTAGCAGCGTGAGTAACTGTGCATTTCAAGTAAGTGTTTCCATACTTGAACTGTCTTGATTAATGTTCGCAACAGGAATTACATCCTGCTTCTATTACATCTGATAATGTGAATACTCCAACATTTAATTCACATCGTCTGCACCATAGTTGTATGTGCATACCGTCTTTAGATAAACCTACATCTAGTATTCCCCAATCTCTTGGTGGCATACCTTGTGGTCTATCATCTAAACAAGTACTACATTGTGCAAATAATTCTATTATATTTTTTTGTGCTCGGTTATCATTCGGTATCGTTGTCAAATTTAAATCCTCCATCAACTACACCCTTGATAGTATCGTGCATAGCTGCCATATTTTCTATTGATTCTTTTGTATCTGCGTCTGACCAGGGATAATCTGACATACCTGAACCATTATCTAATTCAATCGTCCATTGGTTCGTGATATGTAAATCATATTCTCTAGCTATATGGTTAAGTAATAAGAATGGTTCTCCCCAAGCAGAATCAAATGTCATTATGACTTTACCTCGGTCATTTTTATAATCAACTGATAACACTTTGCTATCACAGTCACCCCATTTAGTACCCCAGTTACGATACTGCCAATCGATTGGTTCATATGTACCGTAGTTTTTTATCATATCTTCTTTAACTATATCTAATACTGGGCGTGCACCATCGGGGTCGTCATACCATATGTCTACACGAACGCCATCAATTTCTCTTGAACCTTGTGTAATACCATCAAATTCACTAGGCATAGGCATACATTTAGTTAGTTCTATTAATGTAAACTGTCCTTCGTCCTCGGTATAGTAATCTGTTTCTATTTTACTTAGAAACGCTTTGATATCTGTTTCACTACCTGTTATAGTAGTTGTATTGTCTGTCCAATTAGGCATACTAATTATCCTTTCTATTAGCAAGTTGTTTTTCTATTATAACAACTCTATTGTTTAACAATTCTAATGTTTTATTTATAGTTTTAAATAGTTTAATTAACTCTGCGTTATTCATTGTTAACCTTATCTAGTAATTCATTTAACAAAGTTATTCTTGTATAGTGCCATATTAAATTATCCATTGCAGAAAAATCTCTTCTCCTAATTCTGTCAATAATATCCGACACTTCCCCATATACTATGTCCTCGCTATCATAAGCACCTAAGTCTATGTAATGTTGTAAGTTCTTTATCTCTAATTTAATCAAGCGTTTTATATCCATTATTTTTCCTCATTAATATCACGATTGATAAAGTTTTTAATAGGATTAAGTTCTTCATTTATATCCATCATATTTAATTTACTTTCATCGTCACCGTGTTCGTTAATATATTGAGTGAAATCTTCACGCATTTCTTTGTTTGATAATGTAGCTAACATAATTGTATTCATCAATTCACTTGGATTATTACCTTGTAATCTATCGGGTGATGTACAGTAATCTAGTAATGACATTTGTATTGTCGCTAGTAATTGAATTTTGTTATGTAATACTTCTATCAATTCTTCATTAGTCATCTTGTTGTCCTTCCTCGGCATAGAGTTCATTGAAACATTCATCGTGTGTCCCAGTTATTAATAGTTCTCTATCACCAATAGATAATTCTGGAAAGCATTCTTGTATTAGCTTACCTTGGTTGTAATAAAATAAACCTTGTGATGTTATCTCAACATTACTTATTTCATCACACATTATGCACGGTTCTGTTTCAACTGTGTATGTATCTGTGTTATAGTCTCTGCTTACTACTGTAAACATATCGTCCTCCCTCTGTTAATATATATATCTGTCTCTCGATTACAATAGTTGTGAGAGAGACAGATATATTATAGATATTAGAATGGTACTGTATCATCCTCATAATCGCTACGATTTGGTTCAACTTCAATGAACTCATCGTCTTCTATACCAAGATAATCTAAGTCACTCTTAACTCTTGAACTCATCTGTTTATCTTGTTGATTCTTAATAGCGTACGCTACCATATTCTCTAGTGTTGCTACTTGACTTTCGTCAAATATATTATCTAGTACTTCTATAGCATTATGTATTGCTACTATGTCATATTTCTCTGGCAGTTTTGCCATATCATATCCTTTCTTAGTTATTGTCGTTAGTTGTATAGTTGTGAACGGGTAACAACCCGGTTAAATTTTTTTTACCATACAGTACTACAAGGTGCCGAAACACCTTGCAATACCACATTTGATTATTCTTGGGGAAGTATCCCTTCAAGCACATCAACTTCAACGCCTTGTTGTGTGGGTTGGGACACTGCAGCCTTGACAGCACTGCTAACTGTTAACCCTTTAGCCGGGTTATTGCTAGGATGGGTTGGTGACTGTTTGGATAACTGCCACGCACCTTCCTTGGATAGATGGGTAGGTACATCCTTGTACTTCCCGGTTTCTTTATCCTTCACAGATAACCAAACCATTTGGGAATACAGTGTGTATTCTAACCCTGTCACTACACACACCCTAGGGGCAGGCATAATGTTTTTGTTGCGTTTTGGGACTGCAACAGTCTCTGTTACTTCACTCATTATTTTCCTTTCTTGAGTTACTACTTATCGGTCTGTCTTTCCGACTTCCTTTGTCGGAAGGAAAGACAGAACGATTAGTATGTGAGTTAGTGTTAGTCATCATTACATTATGGTATTGTCTACGCATATTGGAACTTAAAACAACTACATAGTCTTTCATTTTAATCTATCATCCTTCTTTCCGACTTCATTTGTCGGAAGGAAAGAAGGAATGATTGATTGAAAGCTATGTGTTGTCTAAGTTACATAGATATGCTTGACATATCTTGTATGACTACCATATGTCAACCGAAGGTTGTTCTATATAGTACGTAAGGTCTAAAAAATATACTGGTAATCTTTACAGTATGTTGCAGTAAGGTCAGTAAAGAGTTGCCTTTTTGAGCATGAGCGGGCATATACAGTATTGATTCTAATTAAACATTTTCTATTGTCCTTGGGTACTGCCTTTGTCTTTCTAGTGTACACTCTCACGTGTCAGCAGCTTTTGATGTCCCGGTCACCGCTTTACCTGTAACAAATTACTTGTGTTTAATGTTTGTAATAAATGAAACTATAGCATATAATTCTCACTATACAAACATCTACAGAAAGTTAGTTAAAATGTCCACAAATTTAATCTGCATAGCTGAAGGTTGCAGGAAGAAATTAAGAGGTAGACAAAAAAAATTCTGCTCAGGGACGTGCCAGAAGCGTCAGTTTGCACGTGACAAGCGACATAATGACAAAGTGGACCCGAAACCCATAAATAAAGAGTATAATGCAGATACAGGGGATTATGCCTCTGTACGCAGAGGGCAGTATTACCGAGCTTTTGTAAGCGAAGGTATAGCTGAAACAGTTGCAACTGGTGGGATATCAGTAGCTGAAGCGGCTTCCCTCCTTGGTTGTACTTCGGCTACGGTATCTCGCATGCTTGCTGCCTACAAGATAGACAGTAGGAACGAAATAGCAGCAGAAGATTGGGAACTATCAGAAGATGCTAAGTCTTCATTAGAAAATTTTTCTGACTTCCGACACAAATACTTTAGAACAGAACTAGGAAAACACTATGACACCGCAGATTTTCATAGTAACTGGATTAATAATATTATTGATAGTATAAAAAACGGTAAAGAGTTATTAATACTGTCGCCCCCCAGACATGGAAAAACAGAACTACTAATACACTTTGCTGTATATCAAATATGCAAAAACCCTAACACAAGAATTATGTGGGTTGGTGGTAACGAAGATATTGCAAAGAACGCATTGTCTGCTGTACTTGATGTATTAGATACTAATGAAGAGTTAAGAGAAGACTTCTGTCCACCTGGACAATCTTTTAAACCTGATAACCGTTCAGGAAAGAACTGGTCACAGAATCAATTTACTGTAGGTACTAGAACAGTACCAGGTATTAAATCACCTACTATGGTTGCTGTAGGTAAGGGTGGCAAAATTCTATCTCGTGACTGTGATATTATTATTGCTGATGACATTGAGGACCATCAA